>ENA-OQAZ01001305-OQAZ01001305.1-human-gut-metagenome-genome-assembly--contig:-NODE-1305-length-12183-cov-1.733411_pt1 | contig 12183 bp, 16 predicted proteins | sample MGYA00242737_ERZ504531 | MGnify/ENA primary metagenome ERZ504531 (study PRJEB26092, sample SAMD00036244) | human gut metagenome | host: Homo sapiens | study: EMG produced TPA metagenomics assembly of...
CCGAAGAATCCGAGCTACCTGCTGATAGCGAACGATCCGGAAATGGAAAGCATTATCGGAGCGTTGAACGCCCTTATCCTGAACCGCCTCGTTACCCGTGTGAATACGGGACAGGGCAAAAATGTCCCCGTGAGCATTATCGTGGACGAGCTGCCGACGCTGTACTTCCACAAGATAGACCGCCTGATCGGCACGGCACGAAGCAACAAGGTGAGCGTGACGCTCGGCTTCCAAGAACTGCCGCAGCTCGAAGCGGATTACGGGAAAGTGGGTATGCAGAAAATCATCACGACGGTGGGTAACGTGGTGAGCGGTTCGGCCCGTGCCAAAGAAACGCTGGAATGGCTGTCGAGCGACATCTTCGGCAAGGTGGTGCAAATCAAGAAAGGGGTCACGATAGACCGGGACAAGACTTCCATCAACCTGAACGAAAATATGGACAGCCTCGTACCCGCCTCGAAAATCTCGGATATGCCGACGGGCTGGATCTGCGGCCAGACGGCACGGGACTTCATCCAAACAAAAACCGGCATAGGCGGCTCGATGAACGTGCAGGAAGCGGAGGAGTTCAAGACCTCGAAGTTCTTCTGCAAGACGGATTTCGACATGAAGGAAATCAAGAAGGAGGAAGCGGCGTATGTACCGCTGCCGAAGTTCTACACGTTCAAGTCGAGAGAGGAACGGGAACGCATTCTTTACCGGAATTTTGTGAATGTGGGAATGGAGGTGAAAGAAATGATAAAGGACGTGCAGAACAAACGGGGGGCGAAATAAGAAGCCTGTTTCCGGTATGAGGGAAAGTAAAAAAATGCCTGCAATGATTCCGCGATTATTGCAGGCGTTTTGGCGTTTCCGGTTTATCTTGGAAAATCCTGTGGAGTTGGTTTTGGTATTCAATACTACACAAAAAGTATATTATACCGAAACAAAATCAACTTTCAAGACCTTTGGAACGGAAAATAATGCTACCTTTGCAGTTGAAAAAGAAAACAAATCATATACTGTGGATATAGAACAAAAAAGCAAAATAAACCAACTGCTGCTTTCCGCCACTCCCAAAGGATTGTTATTCTCCGAATGGCTGAAAAGGAACGGTTATTCCGACCAGTTGATAAAAAGATACCGGGAATCCGGCTGGCTTGAGATGCTGTCAAAGGGAGTCATGTACCGAACGGGAGACAGCCTGTCGGCATACGCCGCATTGTCCTGCTACAACAGGCAATTGGCAGAATGTTCCGTGTTGCGGCGCATTCCGCACTGGAACTGTTCGGCTTCAATCACTATGTGCCTATGGGGAAACCGTTGCTGATGGTGGCACATGGCAAACAGCGTGTTCCGGAATGGATACGCCACGATGTTTTCGACAGGGTGATAAAACCGTTTTCCACCGATACCTTTTCAGAACCGCAGACCGCAACGATTGTGAAATACGAAGTGGATCTGCTGGTTTCTACACCTGAACAGGCATTCTTGGAATGTCTGTTGCTTGCACCGCAACAATATTCCTATATGGACTTGTTCTATATGATGGAACAACTGACAACGCTGCGTCCCGAAATGCTACAGCAACTGCTCGAAACGACCAAGAACCTTAAAGTAAAGCGTATGTTCCTTTATATGGCAGAAAAAGCGGGACACTATTGGTTCGAGGCACTTGATACATCCAAAATAGGACTGGGAACCTCCAAATTGCAACTGTCAAAAAACGGGATTTATATCTCCAAATACAAAATAACCGTACCTAAAGAACTGAACGAATATGAATGACATCTATAAAAAACAGGTGGCATTGTTGATACGCATTATGCCGTCCGTGTACCGCATCAAAGATTTTGCTGTGCATGGAGGTACGGCTATCAACCTGTTCCATAAGAACATGCCTCGCTATTCAGTCGATATAGACCTCACCTATATTCCCGTGCAGGAAAGGGCCGAGAGCCTGGAAGCCATCAACGCCCACCTGCGAACCTTGAAAAGCAGCATAGAGAAATCCATACCGGGCATCAGGGTGATCCACAAGCCTGATGTCTGGAAATTGCAGTGTACCTTGGACGGTGCTACCGTCAAAATCGAAGTGAACGGAACAAAGCGGGGCATCATCGGAGAGACGGAGGACAGGAAACTGTGCGAACGGGCTGAAACGGAGTTCAATATGACCTGTAAAGCACGTACAGTTTCTTATTCGCAGCTTTACGGGGGCAAAATTGCAGCGGCATTAAGCCGCCAACACCCACGGGACCTGTTCGATTGCAAGTATATGGAAATGGCGTCGTTTCATGATGTCAAGAACGGCTTCATGCTTTGCCTGTTGGGGAGCGACAAGCCTGTCATTGAATCCTTGCAGCCGAACGCCATCGACCAGACGGAAGCTCTGGAAAACCAGTTCGAGGGAATGTCCGATACCCCCTTCACGTATGCGGATTATGAAGAGGCAAGGCGTAACCTTATTCAACAGGTAAACGACAGCCTGACTGAAACGGACCGGGAATTTCTTCTGTCATTTGAGAACGGCGAACCCGATTGGGAAAAATGCTGTGCCGGGGATTTAAGCCGCTATCCGTCCGTAAAATGGAAATTACAGAATATAGCCAAGCTGAAAAAGAGCAATCCCCGAAAGCACAAGACGGGAGTGGAAAAGCTACGGGCATTCCTATTTCCGGAGAAGGATAAGTTTTTATGGGCATTATGTCGGACAGATTGGTATTAACGGAAAAACAATATTTGGAATCATGTATAATATGCGAGAAATAAAAGAGGAAGACTTTGGGGCGGTGGCAAAATTTGAAATTGAAATTTCTGAAATCTCATTCGGAGAAAAGGCTATTACTGACCTCGAGTTCCACTGCAAGAAATTAGCCAAGGCAAAAGACCGACGCGGAATGATCGTGATAGAAGACACGGAATCCGGTAAAATTGTGGGCTGGGTATGGATGGAGAAAAAGCAGAACAGCCTGACCGGAGAGGTTTATGCCAACTTCAAGTCCATTTATGCGGATGAGTGCATTCGAGGAATGCAAATTGTAGACGACCTGTTTGAAAAAAGCATAGAATATGCGAGAGAGTGCAAGGCGGCTTATATTGTCGGCAAGGTTCATGCCGGGAACGTACCGATGCGCTCTTTGTATAAAAAGCATTGCTTCGAGCCAACCCATGTAACGATGGAAAGGAAATTGTTATGATAACGTCCGGCATACAAAGTTTTGCTCTCTCGCATGGCGAACAATACAAACACGGAAGAACAAGCCTGCGTGACTTGTCAGGTAAACTGCCTTTCGTGGCAAACGGGTGTACCATGCTGTTATGCGTTGAAGGCCGGGCTGTCGTAACCACCAATACACGAAAACGGACATTCCGCAAAGGTGATTTGCTTGTGTTGTTTTCGGACACCTTATTTGCACCGCTGTGTGTTTCTCCTTCATTCACGGCAGAATATATATCCTTGTCATTGGAACTGACAGAGGAGATTTTCTACAAAATGACTTCCCCCGCATTTTGGGACGGACTGTATGAATACCCGGTCTGCGACTTTCGGAAGCACAATACTCATTGGCAGACGGAGTGTTCAAGCAGATGATATGGGCGATGGAGAACGGTAATGAAGAAAGCCGGAAAAACATCCTGCAAAATTGCATTTACAATGTTTTTCTGGCTTTAGATATTGTGTTCAAGCCGATGTTTCCCGACTTGGGCAAGTGCTATCAAAAGGATCAGTCAAGGGTGCTGTTCGGCAAGTTCATGTCACTGCTGGCTAAGAATTTCCATGTAAAAAGAGATGTACGATATTATGCGGACAGGCTTTGCATCACGACCGATTACCTTTATAAGATAACCTGCAAAATAGAACAGCGGACTCCGAAGGAAATCATTGACCTGTTTGTCGTAACGGAACTCAAACGCTATTTGGACAACACAGATCAGTCCGTCAAAGACTTGGCCCGTCTGTTCCATTTCGAAGACGCGTCGTACCTTTGTCGCTTTTTCCGCCGCATGGCCGGCTGTTCCGTTTCCGAATACCGCAACAGGCTTGGTCGCTCATAGGCTCCCCGCATCAAATCGCTGTATTCCACTTTCGCACATCCGAGCCGCTCCTGCAAATAGTCGAAAGCAGTCCACGGACGGACATTGGTGCCGCATGTGAACAAATCGACAGCGGCATAACCACACTCCGGCCACGTGTGTATGGTCAAGTGGGATTCTTGGATGACCACCACACCGCTCACACCCACTGGGGCGTATTTGTGAAAGTTTTCCTGTACTATGGTCGCTCCGGCACTTACTGCCGCTTCGTGCATGAATGTGCGAATCTGTTCCACATCGTCCAGTTTTTCCGGGTCGCAGTTGTAGAAGTCTGCAAGGATGTGATGCCCTAAGGGAAGGTATTGCTTTTTATCCGTATTCCCGTTTTTGTGCAGTCTGTCGAAAACCGTAGCTCCGCATACATTGCAGCCTTGTTTTTTCAACTCCCTGATGGTCTGATATTCCGCCTCTTTCCCCACGGCATAGACTTTGCCGCATTGCCGGCAGCGGTAACGGTTTTGCCGGAGATTGCGGTCTGCGGTGTAGATGTCATCGCGCCCTCGTTTTTCGAGAGGGAACAAGGCACGTGTACGTTCTGTCGTTTCCAAGACAAAGAGCTGTCCTTTGTTGCCCAAAAGAGATGCGCCCATGTATTCATTGAACCGGGTGAACATCTCTTTGATGGCCAGTCCGTGCAGTTGGAAACATTTTTGCAGAAAGTAAACCTCCGTTGCCGACTTGTTCCCGAACGAGAAAAAGATTCTCAATCCGGACTCTTCTTTCAGTACGCTAATGGCACGTGACAGGAACAAGGAAGCTCCCTCTTGCGTATAAGGCGGATCGGTGAACAGGCAGTCGAAACGCCCGCACAAATGCGGAGGCAAAGGCATTCTCAAATCCACTTGCTCGCAGCTTATCGGGAGGGAGAACCGCTCGGAGAGCCGGTTCAGACACTCGATATAACGACCGTCCATCTCAAGTACATGGATGTGTGTCGGGCAGATGCTTGGACCGGGATAAAGTTCTTTCAGCAGAAACCCGATGGCAAGGCTGACAAAATCATCATCGCCCATGCATACGATTTGTCTGCCTGTCAATGTGCCGTTTGCCAAGCAGAGCAAAGCCCTGCGGAATGCTGTCTGTACGGTACATTGGGCTTGGTCCAGTGCTACATCCGCTACGGGGCGTTCGTCGAATGCCGCACGGTATTTTTTACTCAGCGCGTCAGCGTATGCGTCCCTTGCCTGTTCGCTTTCCGCCAGTCGGCGATACAGGCAGAGGTCAATCCCCTTGAATCCAAGAGCTTGTTCCACATACTCCTTTCCGTTATGAGTAAGCCCTACGCCTCCGCTGCATTGTTCCAATATGCCCAGCCTGATACCTTCGTTCTTTATGGCGGTCACGATAGGTACCGGCAAGAGTAATTTTTGAGAGAGGGCTTTGTTGGAAAGTGGCGCAAAACAATACAGCTCCTGAAAATAAAGTTCAATAATCCGTCGGCTATCCTTAATTGATACTGTCTTAAATATTTTGTCGATATAATCCATTTATTACATATCGTTGATTTACAGGCTGCAAAAATAGAACAACATCATTAAGTAATAGAGAGCAAAATCCTGCTGATATGGGTACTTTTCAATACAAAGGCAGATAGGTTGGATATATGGCCAGACGGCTCAGGACTTCATCCAAACAAAAACCGGTATAGGCGGCTCAATGAACGTACAGGAAGCGGAGGAGTTTAAGACCTCGAAGTTCTTCTGCAAAACGGATTTCGACATGAAGGAAATCAAGAAGGGGGAAGCGGCGTATGTACGTTACTGAAGTTCCACACGTTCAAGTCGAGGGAGGAACAGGAACGCATTCTTTATCGGAATTTCGTGAATGTGGGAATGGAGGTAAAAGAAATGATAAAGGACGTGCTGAACAAACGGGAAACTAAATAGAAAGCCAGATTCCGATATGAGGGACTAAAAAACGCCTGCAATGATTCCGTGATTATTGCGGACGTTTCGGCGTTTCCTATCTATTGTGAAAATCTTATAGTTCAAAATCAGCTTCTTGCGGCCCTACATAAAAGAAGGGAAATCAGGTGTTTTTTATATAACGGGTACATTTACCAGTCCCCCTTTTTTTGTATAATACCTGCATCTTCCGTTTTGGAGATAAACTCCCGAACCTGTTTTTCGGACAGTATATCTGCGAATATTTCCTTGAGGACAGCCCGGTTGATACAACCATTTTTACGGAAACAACAATAAAATCCTTTCAGTCTTTTACCGCAGTTTCGACGGGAGTTTATGAAAATAAAGTCGTATCTTTGCACTCTCTATCAAACAGATAAATCCATGTGAACAAAGGGTTGAACGGACATATCGCCATGCTTTCGACACAAATTATTTGTGGTTTGAATGTACCTGTCGGTAAATCGCTCCTGGCAGAGTGGATGACACCGATTGGGCTTGCCTCCTCTCGTGTTTTATTCGCCACGCTGATATTTTGGACGATCGGGCTTGTTTTCAGGAGAGAAAAGGTCAATGCCAAAGACTTGATGGTGATTGCTTTGGGCGGTATTTCCGGTGTTGCTTGTACTTATCTTTCCTTTGCGTGGGGACTTAATTATACGACACCAGTTCACTTCGCACTTATTGTCGCCTTAAATCCAATCGTAGTTATGCTCTTTTCCGTATTGTTTTTAAAAGAAGCTATCAACCGGCGGAAGTTGACAGGTGTTCTGTTGGGAATTGCAGGAGCATGGGTCTTGATTTCACAAATGGATATTGCCGCATCCGTTGAAAATCATATACTTGGCATTGTTTTCGCCATCGTCAATACAGTTATGCTCGGATTTTATCTGATTATCATCCGAAGAGTGGCGATAAAATACTCTCCTGTCACACTTCAAAAATGGATGTTCCTATTTGCAGCATTGTCCATGCTGCCGTTCAGTATAAATGAATTGTACGTGCAACCGCTTTATCAGTCCGCGTTCTGTTGGCAACCATTACTCCAGCTTGTATTCGTATTGTTGCTGGCAACTGTTCTCAACAATCTGCTATATCCCGTCGCTCTCAAGGATACAGCCCACCACTGCCAGCATTTACATCAACCTACAGCCTATTATAGCTTCTGTCGTTGCCATTTTAATCGGGCAGGACATTTTTAGCTGGGATGAACCGGTTTCGGCCATACTTGTCATATCCGGTGTTTTACTGGTCAGTCATTCACAACAAAATAAAAAATAAAGCTAATTTGCGGTTCTGTATTCATTGGGCGTACACCCGGCCATTTTCTTGAACCAACGGCTGAAGTGTTGCGGATATGGAAATCCAAGTTCATAGGATATTTCACTTATGGACTTCGCCGTATTGAATACCCGCTCTTTAGCGACATCGAGCATTTTCTGCTGGATGTGTTTCAGGGCAGGCATTCCCGTTTCTTTTTTCATCAGGTCACTGAAATAATTCGGGGAAAGACAAAGTTTGTATGCACAATATTGCACAGTCGGCATCCCTCCATGCCTTGCAGGGGCATCAGAGGCGAAATACTCATCCAGAAGGTCCTCGAAACGCGCTAACAGGTCGTGATTGGCATTGTCGCGGGTGATGAACTGACGGTCGTAGAAGCGGATGCAATAATCAAGCAGCAGCTTGATGTTATCCACGATGAGCGAACGGCTGTGCTTGTCGATAGGATACTGCAGCTCAATGCGAATTTTTTCCATACATTCTATAACCGTCCGTCTTTCTTGTTTGGAAAGGTGCAGGGCTTCGTTGGCATTGTAAGAAAAATATGATAATCTTTCATTATATGCGCCAAGGTGTACCTCGCAGAAATTCGGGATGAAATGCAACAACCCATCCTTCGGCTGGTGCAGCTGCCCGTCATCTTCAGATCCCATTACCTGACCGGGGGCGAGGAAAAGCATCGTCCCCTGCTGATAATCGTATATACTTTTTCCATATTTAAGATTTCCACAGTTCGCATCTTTCAATAGAATAGCATAGATGTTATACAGTTTTTTCCCGAACCGGAGAGGCTTCCCTTTACTGCCTTCAATAACGCTGACCAACGGGTGCAGGGTCTCCACGCCAAAATAGTCGTTGTACTGCTGGACTGTATCAACCTTCATTATTTCACTCATAATTTCCTCTTTTTTAAGTCATTGCAAATATAGCTATTTTTCTGTGATAGCTTTTCATTCTGCTTTTAATTAAAAGCAAAGATACGGATTCCCGATGGTACGGCATATACCGAAATCATCGTTTTGGATACCAATTTTACTGGTATACCGGCATCGTTCTTACCGGCCCGTTGAAATTGGTAATTCTATCCGTGAAATTGATACACAGGCTCTTAATTCCCCTATCTAATTTTGCAATCAGAAAGATAATCAAACAGATAACGACATGAAAAAAGAACAGATTCAAGAGAACGGCATCAGTCGTCGCGGGTTCCTGAAACGAACCGCATTGGCAGGCGCGGCCATCTGCATCGCGCCGGCATTGGAGAAAGTAACGGCCGCGGAAAAAGCCATTACAGGTAAATCGTCAGTATCGGCAGCAACCATTCCAGCAGGAATGGCAGCAGTCCGCGCACAGCGTACCTTGGGCAGCGGCAAGGCAGCCTTTACCATTTCGGCGATGGGCTTCGGCTGCATGGGCTGAACCATCACCGCAGCCAGTCTCCCGATGAAAAGACCTGCATCCGGTTGATTCACGAAGCGATAGAACGGGGTGTAACCTTATTCGATACGGCTGAAAGCTATGGCTACCACAAGAATGAAAAACTGGTAGGCGAAGCCCTGAAAAGGCTATACCGACGCGTGTTCGTCTCTTCCAAATTCGGGCACAAGTTCGTGAACGGCGTGCAGGTGAAGACCGAAGAGGACAGCACCCCGACAAACATCCGGCGCGTATGCGAGAACTCCCTGCGCAATCTCGGCGTGGAGACGCTCGGCATATTCTACCAGCATCGCGTCGACCCTGCGACGCCCATCGAGGTCGTAGCCGAAACATGCGGCGAGCTTATCCGAGAGGGAAAGATACTGCACTGGGGCATGTGCGAGGTCAATGCTGAAACCATCCGCCGGGCGCACAAGGTATGTCCGGTTACGGCCATACAGAGCGAGTATCACTCATGCACCGCGCGGTGGAAGAAAACGGCGTGCTGGCGCTTTGCGAGGAACTGGGTATCGGTTTCGTGCCGTACAGCCCGCTGAACCGTGGTTTCCTCGGCGGCATGATAAACGAGTACACCCGGTTCGACACCGCCAACGACAACCGCCAGACGCTTCCGCGTTTCCAGCCCGAAGCCATCCGTGCCAACACGCGTATCGTGGAGGTACTGAACGCTTTCGGACGGACGAGAGGCATTACCACGGCGCAGGTGGCATTGGCATGGCTGCTGAACAGGAGGCCTTTTATCGTTCCTATTCCCGGCACGACCAAGCTCTCGCACCTCGAAGAGAACCTGCGGGCCTGCGACATAGTGTTCACGTCGGAAGAAATGACCGAGCTGGAAAAGGCCGTGGCCGCAATTCCGGTCGTGGGAAGCCGCTATGACGCTTTGCAGGAATCGAAAATCCAGAAATAGGAAGGGCGTATGAGAAAGGTTGTCTTTTATATGATGGCCGCCGCCTTGCTGTCGGGTTGCAACGCACGCAACGAGAATATCATGCAAATCGAGGAACAGGGCAGTTTCGCCGTGGGCGGCACGGTGCTCACCGATTCACTGGGGCGCACCTATCACGGCGACCACGCCTACGTGTTCTATCAGAAACCCGTCGATGCCCGGAAATACCCGCTTGTCTTCGCCCACGGCGTGGGGCAGTTTTCCAAGACATGGGAAACTACGCCGGACGGCCGCGAGGGGTTCCAGAATATTTTCCTGCGCCGCGGTTTCCAGACTTATCTCGTCGACCAGCCCCGCCGGGGAAACGCGGGGCGGAGCACGACACCCGCAACCGTTACCCCCTCTTCGACGAGGAGACGTGGTTCAACCGTTTCCGCGTGGGCATCTGGCCCGATTATTTCGAGGGCGTGCAGTTCAGCCGCGACAAGGAGGCTCTGAACCAGTATTTCCGTCAGATGACGCCAACTCTCGGCCCTCCCGATCTGGATGTCTACGCCAAGGCGTATGCCGCACTGTTCGACAGGATAGGTCCGGCTGTCTTCGTCACCCATTCGCAGGGCGGAGGTGTCGGATGGCTTACACTGCCGCAGACAAGGAACATCCGTGCCATCGTCGCCTACGAGCCGGGAACAAACGTGCCTTTTCCCGAAGGGCAGATGCCGGAGGAAGGGAAAGTACTAACCCTGTCGAAGAAGACCGAAGGCGTGGAAGTGCCGATGGAAGAATTTCTGCAGTTCACGAAAATCCCTATCATCATCTACTATGGCGACAATCTGCCGGAAACCGACGAACGGCCGGAACTGTACGAATGGACACGACGCTGCATCTGATGCGCAAATGGGCTGCCTTGCTCAACGAACACGGCGGCGATGTCACGGTCATTCATCTGCCGGAGATAGGTTTGAAGGGCAACACCCATTTTCCCTTCTCCGATTTGAACAACGTGGAGGTGGCCGATCACCTGTCGAGATGGTTACATGAGAAAGGACTGGATTGAGAAGGCGGAGTCATGGACGAAGGAACTTCTGAAAATGGCGGGAATAGCCGGCGGAACGATGACTGAAAACGACTATTGAGTTAATCGAACAACCTTTAACAATTTTCATTATGATACCATTATTTATCGGAGGCATCGGTATGCAGGAAGTGCTGCTGATTGCATTAGTCGTCCTGCTGTTCTTCGGAGGACGCAAAATTCCCGAACTGATGAAAGGCATCGGCAAAGGTGTCCGTTCATTCAAGGAAGGTATGAACGGCATGGAGAAAGAAATCAGTCCCGAAAATACCGACAAGAAAGAGGAGTGACATGGCAAAGGAAGACAAAACGGACGGCTTGAGCTTTTGGGAGCACTTGGACGTGCTGCGGACGGCGATTGTTAAAATCGTCGCCGTGGCCGTCGTGTTCGGTATCGCCGCCTTTTGTTTTAAGGAAAAACTTTTTGCCGTTATCCTTGCCCCGAAAAACGACGGCTTCATCACGTACCGTCTTTTCAACCGGATTGCAGCATGGGCCGGCGGCGAGACCGGGAGTTTTGCCGTGCAGCTCATCAACACGGGACTGGCCGGGCAGTTCGTCATCCACATGAAGACGGCATTATGCGCGGGTGTCCTGTGCGCGTCGCCCTATATCCTTTACCAGTTGTTCCGGTTCGTGTCGCCTGCCTGTATGCCTGCGAGCGGAAATATGCCGTGCGGATAGTCGGAGGCGGCTATGCAATGTTCCTGATGGGTGTGGCGGTCAGCTACTTTCTTATTTTCCCGCTGACATTCCGTTTCCTTGGAACCTATCAGTCAGCGGTGAAGTGGAAAACATGATTGCCTTGCAATCCTACATTTCCACGCTGATGACCATGTCGTTTGGCAATGGGGCTTGTTTTTGAGATACCAATTCTATCGTGCTGTTCGCCAAACTGGGATTCCTGTCGGCCGATTTTATGCGCAAATACCGCAAACACGCCATCGTGGTTATTCTTGTGGTGGCAGCTATTATTACGCCGACTTCAGATGTATTTACGCTTTCGCTCGTGAGTCTTCCGATATGGATATTATATGAAACGAGTATTCTACTCGTGAGTAAGATTCATAATTAGTGCTATCATGTGGTTAAAATTAAAAATATCTTTCGGTTATGCCGTCTTGGTCCTGCTGTTGGCATTCATCGTCTATCAGTTCCGTCAGGAGCAGATGCAAAGACACACGCTGCGCAAGGAGGAGAAGGAGCTGGTGGCGATACACCGCCTGGCTGAAAAGAGCTACATCGGTCTATTGGACCTCTCCACCCATGCCGAGATTGCCGTCATATGGAATGATGACGACCTGAGGGAATACAGCCGCAAACGCCGTGGGGTTTGTGACAGCCTGCAGCTTCTGAAGGAATATGTCCATACCCCGTTACAGAAAAGCCATATCGATTCGTTATGTCTCCTTCTTTGGAACAAGGAACTCCTTCTTGCCAAGGCGATGCATACCTTCAATGAGCTGCAAGGTATAGGTGACATTGTGCAGGAAAGCATCCCGGCATTGTATCGACAG
>ENA-OQAZ01001306-OQAZ01001306.1-human-gut-metagenome-genome-assembly--contig:-NODE-1306-length-12173-cov-1.898888_pt1 | contig 12173 bp, 8 predicted proteins | sample MGYA00242737_ERZ504531 | MGnify/ENA primary metagenome ERZ504531 (study PRJEB26092, sample SAMD00036244) | human gut metagenome | host: Homo sapiens | study: EMG produced TPA metagenomics assembly of...
CAACGCCATAAGTAAATAAATTTTAAAGTTAAAAAGGTTAGTTACATCTAAAACAAAGGTCAGACAGAGATATATCAGAAGAGTTGTTGGACAAGAATAAGTTAAAAGAAGTAATAGAAGAAACAGGTTATACTTTAACATCAGTTAATGTAGAAGAATATAAGAAGAAGTTTTCTTTGTTTGGAAGATAGAGTAAAAGATAAAAATAAAACAATAAAAATACAGAAAAATACTAAAAAATGAAGGCAAGTACAGTTATGCGTACTTGCTTTTTATTATTGTTTTGTTTATAATGTAAAGGATTGCGTATATTTATGAAAATATACTTTATGAAAGCAATACACATTTTGCAGAAGAACCTAGCCGAAGCCACTGTAAAGATTATTATGATTTAAGATGGTTATTGTAATTATTAGTTACATAGTGATTTTTACAGTAGTTTCGGATTCTTCTGCAGAGAGAAAATAAAAAGGAGAAGTTACTATAGGAAGTAACGAAAGAGAGTTATGTATAAGAGTTTTAGTATGGAGCTTGCAGGCAGAACACTTACAGTTGATGTAGGACGTGTAGCAAAGCAGGCTAACGGTGCAGCATTTATGCACTACGGTGATACAACAGTATTATCAACAGCAACAGCATCAGATAAGCCTAGAGAAGGTGTTGATTTCTTCCCACTTTCAGTAGAGTTTGAAGAAAAGATGTATTCAGTAGGAAAAATCCCTGGTGGATTTAATAAAAGAGAAGGAAAAGCATCAGAAAATTCAGTTCTTACAGCACGTGTTATTGACCGTCCTATGAGACCTTTATTCCCTAAGGATTACAGAAATGATGTTTCACTTAACAACTTAGTAATGTCAGTTGATCCTGAGTGCAGACCTGAATTAGTTGCAATGCTTGGTTCAGCAATTTCAACATGTATTTCAGACATTCCATTTGATGGCCCATGTGCAATGACACAGGTTGGAATGGTAGATGGAGAATTTGTTGTTAACCCAAGTCAGGCAGTTTGGGACAATGGTGATTTGCAGCTTACAGTTGCTTCAACAAAACAGAAAGTTATTATGATTGAAGCAGGTGCAAACATTATCCCTGAAGCAAAGATGATTGAAGCTATTTATATGGCACACGATATCAACCAGACAATTATTGAATTTATTGAAAAAATCGTTGCAGAAGTTGGAAAAGAAAAACACACATATGAAAGTTGTGCAATTCCTGAAGAATTATTTGCAGCAATTAAGGAAATTGTTCCTCCGGCAGAAATGGAAGTTGCTGTATTTACAGACGATAAGCAGACAAGAGAAGCAAATATTAAGGAAATTACAGAAAAGTTAGAAGAAGCTTTTGCTGACAATGAAGAATGGCTTGCAGTACTTGGTGAAGCAATTTATCAGTATCAGAAGAAGACAGTTCGTAAGATGATTCTTAAAGATCACAAGCGTCCTGACGGAAGAGCATTAGACCAGATTAGACCACTTGCAGCAGAAGTTGACATTGTACCTAGAGTTCACGGTTCAGCTATGTTTACAAGAGGACAGACACAGATTTGTAACGTATGTACTTTAGCACCATTATCAGAAGCACAGAAGATTGACGGACTTGACGAAAATGTTAAGACAAAGAGATATATGCATCATTATAACTTCCCATCATACTCAGTTGGTGAAACAAAGCCATCAAGAGGACCGGGACGTAGAGAAATCGGACACGGAGCTTTAGCAGAAAAGGCATTAATGCCGGTTCTTCCTTCAGAAGAAGAGTTTCCATATGCTATCAGAACTGTTTCTGAAACATTTGAATCAAACGGTTCAACATCTATGGCAAGTACATGTTCATCATGTATGTCATTAATGGCAGCAGGTGTTCCAATTAAGTCAATGGTTGCAGGTATTTCATGTGGTCTTGTTACAGGCGAAACAGATGATGATTATGTTTTACTTACAGATATTCAGGGACTTGAAGATTTCTTCGGCGATATGGACTTTAAGGTAACAGGTACAACAGAAGGTATCACAGCTATTCAGATGGATATTAAGATTCACGGTCTTACAAGAGACATCGTTGAAGGTGCTATTGCAAGAACAAGAGAAGCAAGATTATTCATTATGGATACATGTATGAAACCTGCAATTGCTGAACCTCGTAAAGAAGTTAACGCATATGCACCAAAGATTGAAACAATCCAGATTAATCCTGATAAGATTGGTGATGTTGTAGGTAAGAGTGGTAAGGTTATCAATGCCATTATCGAAGAAACAGGCGTAAAGATTGACATTTCTGATGAAGGAATGGTTTCAGTATGTGGCGTTGACAAGGATATGATTGATAAGGCTCTTAAGTACATTAAGACAATTGTAACTGATTTCGAAGAAGGAATGATTCTTGAAGGAACAGTTGTAAGCATTAAGGAATTTGGTGCTTTCATCGAATTTACTCCTGGCAAGGAAGGAATGGTTCACATTTCTAAGATTGCTAAGGAAAGAGTTGAGCATGTAGAAGATTACCTTACACTTGGTGACAAGGTTAAATGTAAGTGTCTTGGAAAAGATAAGATGGGAAGAATCAGCTTCTCAATTAAGGATGCTCAGTAAGAACTTACTTGAAATAAATACATTAAAAATATTAACCTGCATTGGCTTTGCTGATGCAGGTTTTTTAAAGGCTCTATTTTTTCTTATTCAAGAAGTACAATACTTCATGTTTTCGTGGGTCTTTTACATTTGGTGCAGGGAATTTAACCTTGCCGAACCACCACTTAAATACTACAAAATATAATCCGATTGAAAGTATGGCTCCGCAGATTAAATCAATTACTGAGTGCTGTTTCAGGAAAACAGTTGAAAGGCAAATGAGAACCGTAAGAACCCATGAAACTTTCTTAATGCGTTTTCTTGAATTAAGTTTCTGCATATGCTTACTTTTAACCAAACAAAGATGAGCAGAAATTGTGGCAAAAACGTGAATGCTTGGGCAAACATTAGTAGGTGTATCGCTAGCGTAAAGGAACTGAACGATAGTTACTAGAATGTTGTCGCGACCAATATCTGTCAATCTTTAAATTAAGTCCGTTAGGAAATACTGTGTATACAATAAGTGCAATTGTCATTCCTGTAAACTCATAGGCACACATTCTATAGAATTCTTTCTTTGAATGGTAAAACAAAAAAAAGAAAAACAGCAGGTATGTACAGAAACCAAATCAGATATGGTATTACAAACATTCACAGAATGGAATCATGTCATCAAGGGGACAATGTATAATATGTAATCCGGCATAATCCGGAGTTATTTTTTGCTCTAATATTAAAAACCATGGCAAATATATAAAAAAATACAATAAAGGCCAGGCGTGTTTGTACTTTGGAAGTTCTTTTTTTACTCTATTCATAACTCACCTTCTAAAATTGTATGAAAATAGCAGAAACTAAATGAGTAACCGCCACAATATTTTACATAGAAAAATATCATAAAATAAAAACAAATTATTAAAAATCTGTTATAATACTAAAGAATTTGAAAAAAACATATACATATCTTTAGAAACACATAAAAAGAAGTATAACATCCTTGTGAAAAAATACAAGCAGACATTTACAATGAATATAAAAAAATCAAAATTGAGTGTTTTGACACATAAATCGTATAAGAAAAGAAATGATACAAAACATCAAAAATGAAAAAGGAGAAATTAGTAATGAACATTAATCATATTATTGCAAATGAGCTTTCAGTTAAGCTTTGGCAGGTTGATGCAGCAATAAAACTTATAGATGAAGGAAACACCATTCCGTTTATTGCAAGATATAGAAAACCGGTAACAGGTGAATTAAATGATGAGCAGTTAAGAACACTTGATGAGCGTTTGAAATATCTTAGAAATTTGGAAGAAAAGAAGAAAACAGTTGTGGATTCCATAACAGAGCAGGGCAAGATGACAGACGAAATAATGTCTAAAATTGCCATGGCAGAAACAATTGTTGCAGTGGATGATATTTACAGACCTTTCAGACCTAAAAGAAAAACAAGAGCCACAGAGGCAAAGGCTAAAGGACTTGAACCTTTAGCTGATATTTTCTTAAAACAGGAAAAAAAACAAAAATCCGGAAGAAGAGGCGAAAAGCTTTTGTTAACGAAGAAAAAGGTGTAGCCAATGTTGCAGAAGCAATTCAGGGAGCAAAAGACATAATTGCAGAAATGGTATCAGATAATGATGAGTTCCGTAAGGCTATTAGAAATATAGTTGTTAAACATGGTTTAATTGTTTCCAATACTAAAAATCCTGAGGAAAAAACACCATATGAAAACTATTATGATTATAGCGAAGGGGTAAATAAAATTCCGGGGCATAGAATTCTTGCCATTAACAGAGGTGAGAAAGAGAAAGTATTAAATGTAAAAATAGAAATGCCGGAAGAAAATATAATTGGATCCTTAGACAAAGTTATTATAAAAGGCGAATCTCAATTTAAACCGCTGTTAAAAGAGGCGATTGAAGATGGCTTTAAACGTCTTATAAAACCGGCAATTGAAAGAGAAATAAGAAGTCAGCTTACGGAAAAAGCTGAAGATGGAGCAATAACTGTATTTGGACAGAATCTTAAACAATTACTTATGCAGCCTCCTATTGCCGGAAGAAATGTTTTGGGCTGGGATCCGGCGTTTAGAACAGGATGTAAGCTTGCAGTTGTAGATAACACAGGAAAAGTATTGTATACAACGGTAATTTTCCCTACAGCACCGCAGAATAAGGTGGCTGAATCAAAGAAGATTGTTCTTGACATAATTAAGAAATACAATGTTAGTCTTATTTCTCTTGGAAACGGTACAGCTTCAAGGGAATCAGAAGCAGTAATTGTTGACATTATAAAAGAATGCCCTACAAAGGTAGAATATATTATTGTAAATGAAGCGGGAGCTTCCGTTTATTCAGCAAGTAAGCTTGCAACAGAAGAATTTCCTAATTTTGATGTTGGACAAAGAAGTGCCACATCAATGGCAAGAAGATTACAGGACCCATTGGCTGAACTTGTAAAAATAGAACCGAAAGCAATAGGGGTTGGTCAGTATCAGCACGATATGAATCAGAAGAAACTGGATGAAGCATTATCTAACATTGTTGAAGACTGCGTTAACAATGTAGGCGTTGACTTAAATACAGCCTCAGCACCGTTACTTGAATATGTTTCAGGTATTAGTAAGACTATTGCAAAAAACATAGTTGAGTATAGAGAAGAAAACGGACAGTTTCAAAGCAGAAAAGATTTGCTTTCAGTAGCAAAGCTTGGACCTAAAGCTTTTGAACAGTGTGCCGGATTTATGAGAATAAGAGAAGGAAAAGAACCACTTGACTATACAAGTGTTCATCCTGAAAGTTATTCATCAGCAAAGAAACTTTTAAAAAAATACGGATTTTCAACTAAGGATATTCTTGGCGGAAATATTCATTTAACTGACGAAATAAAAGATGTTAAGGAAGTTGCTGAAGAAATAGGCACTGATCCCATAACATTAAGAGATATGATTAAAGAATTGGAAAAGCCGGGAAGAGATCCGAGAGAAGAAATGCCAAAGCCTGTTTTGAAAAGTGATGTTTTAGATTTTGATGACCTAAAAGAAGGAATGGAATTAAAAGGCACAGTAAGAAATGTAATAGACTTTGGTGCTTTTGTGGATATTGGTGTACATCAGGACGGACTTGTACACATATCAGAAATGAGTAACAAATTTATAAAACATCCGTTGGATGTTGTTTCTGTAGGAGACGTTGTAGACGTAAGAGTCTTAGTGTAGACAAAGAAAGAAAACGTATACAACTCTCCATGAAGAAATAAAAATTAAATATTTTCAAACCAGTTTTTTGTAAACTGAAGAAAATTAATTGCCTGTTTGCTAAGTGAAGTGTTTTCATCCCAGGCAATAACTAAGGTTCTAAAGACCTGTTCTTTTAAAGGTACGATTTTAAATGGTTTGATGAATTTAAATAAAAAACTTTAAAATGTGAAAATATTGTGTTAATATAAAAACGTTGCTTAAATATTTAATACGTAATTAGTTAGAAAAAAACTTTAATGTTTGGCAGGACGTTTTTGTAAAAGATAGATGGCCGAAATTAAGACCATCTATCTTTTTTTAAGCAGAGTAGTTGATAGACAAAAAGATAAAATGAACGGAGAAGTTAAGATGAAGTTTAATATTAAAAGCGATGTAGACACAACTCGTAAAGAAATTGAATCTGCGTTGAAAAACAATGAGCAGGAAAAACAAGAGATTCAGTCATATCTTAATAAAAAGAAGAATAACAAAGTAAAATGGGACAGAACTAAGTGGATTATTTCCATAATTCTTTTATTGGCTGGCATTATTTTTATAGGAGTAAACAACGGATTGGCATATAGTACTGTTAGAACAGGACACAAGAAGTACGAAGATGCCAAGGTTTATTATTTAAAATCAGATAGTAAATGTACACAGGAATTTAAAGGTTATGACGGAACCTTGGAAGATATGTCTATTTATATAGACAATCAGGGAAGAGAAAGTTCAAAGGGTTCAATGATTCTTACTGTAGTTGACAAGGATGGAAATGAACTTGCAACTACTTCAAAACCGTTAACAGGAATGAAAACAAGAAAGTATACTCATTTTACTTTTGAGAAGCCTGCTAAACTAAAAAGAAATGAATATTATACACTTATAATTCAGTGTGAAGATGCTTATAATCCACAGAAATTCGGTGTATATACAACGGACAAAAATAACAGTTACTTAAAGAGTGGAACAATTGATGGACAGAAGTTGGCTGATGGAGAAAAAATAGCCATTTCCATGGAATTTCAGTTTTATAACACAGGTGCTTTAAGAATAATGTTTGGAATGCTTATTCTTTCGCTTATTTTTTGTTTTAGTACCTTTTGGAGTAATAGAAGAAAAGTTTAATAAGAAGTTTAACAAGAACATATCACTTGATAAGATTCTTTCGAGAATTTTATTCTGGGTATCTCCTATAGTTGCCTACTTTATGGTTTGAAGTTTGTTCATCTTTTACTGTAGGACCTATTTTAGAGTCTTTGTTTACAGTAAGAGGATTGTTAAATATTATTATTTATTATGTTGTGCTATTTGTATTTTTTGCAATTACCAACAAGACACAGTATTCAGCTATTTTAATGTGCATAGCAATGTTTGTTCTTGCGTTAACTAACTATTTTGTATTTGGCTTTAGAGGAATACCTGTGCTTGCGGCAGATGTTTTATCAATTGGAACAGCTTTAAATGTGGCAGATAGTTTTGAGTATTCATTTGATATATATGTTCTTTGGGCAGTAAGCTTTTTAGTGGCATTCTCAGGAGCAATGTTTAGCTTAAAGAGCTATAAAGGATTAAAATTAAAGAAACGTTTGGTATCAGTAGCAGTTATTATTGCTATTGTTATCGGTGGATATAATTTCTATATTAATTCAAGTGGGGTAGTAAATGCTGGCATTATTGACAGTCAGTGGAAACCACAGTTAACGTATGCTCAGAATGGCAGTGTGTTGTCATTTACAACATCATGGAAATATATTAAGAATAATAAACCTGATGAATACTCAACAGACGACGTTGAAAAAATAGCAAAGAATTTTAAGTCAGATTCAACAGACAAAAATTCTGCAAAAACAAAGAAAATGCCTAATGTAATTGCAATCATGAATGAATCATTGGCAGATTTAAATGTGGATGGACCTTTTGAAACATCAGAGGATTATTTGCCATTTATTCATAGTCTTACAAAAAATACAATTAAGGGTAAACTTTATGTGTCGATTGAAGGGGCAAATACTGCTAACTCAGAATTTGAATTCTTAACAGGAAATTCATTGGCGTTTTTTTGCACCAAGAGCAGTACCATATAACAACTATGTTAAGGGCGTTGTTCCTTCATTAACAAGAACTCTTGTATCTCAGGGATATATGGGCAATAATTCATATCATCCATATAAGAGAAGCGGATGGAACAGAGAGAATGTATATAACAGCTTAGGATTTAATCATTTCTATTCAATGGAATATTACAAAAAACCTGAGTTTATAAGAAACTTTATTTCTGATAAAACAGACATGGAACAGATTACAAAAGATTATGAAAAGGCAAGAAGCAAGTCATCTGATCCGTTTTATTTGTTTAATGTTACAGTTCAGAACCACGGCGGTTATGTTGGAAATAGAGGTTTTGTAGATACTGATATTCAGGTAACAAATAGTATGTTAAGCTCAGATGAAGTAGAACAGTATGTTACATTGGCAAAGAAGTCAGATGAAGCTTTCGAGGAGTTGATAAAATATTTTGAAAAAGTGGATGAGCCAACTATTATTGTAATGTTTGGAGATCACCAGCCACCTCTTAGCACAGATTTTTACAGTAATATTTTCGGAAAGAAAATAGATAATTTTACAGCTAAGGATACTGCAACGTGGTATTCAACACCATACGTAATCTGGGCTAACTATGACATAGAAGAAAAGCAAAATGAGGATATGAGTGCAAACTATTTATCTTCATATCTTTTAAACCTTATTGGAGCGGATATGACAGGATATAACAAGTATCTTTTAGACTTACAGAAGAAGATACCTGTTCTTACCGGATTGTTCTACCGGGGAGATGATGGAGAATTTAGAAATATAGATGAAAAGTCAAAATATACTAAATATATAAAATGAATACTCAAAAGTTCAGTAATAATGGTTTATTTGATAAAAAACATAGAGTGGAGGATTTCTTCTTCCTAAAAGATGGAGATTATCAAGTGAAAGAAGATAATTAAAAAAAGTTTGAAAAAATAAAAAAAGTTGTTGACAAATGTTGCCTAAACGTATATATTAATAGAGCAGTTTAAATCTGTAAGGGATCTTAGCTCAGCTGGGAGAGCATCTGCCTTACAAGCAGGGGGTCACAGGTTCGAGCCCTGTAGGTCCCATTACATTTTTAAATAAGCAACTTTTCGGCGAGATAGCTCAGTTGGCTAGAGCACGCGGTTCATACCCGCGGTGTCGAGGGTTCGAATCCCCCTCTCGCTACTTTTTTTTATGCAAATATGGAATGTAAAAATGGCAGAATCACTTTTACATTCCTTTTTTTATCTAAAATTATTTCATTTTTTATTCTATTGATACATTTATCGAAAAATGTGGTATACTAAAACAGAATGTGCGTTGAGCGAGGTGAATGTAATATGAGAATAGGAATGGGCTATGATGTTCATAAGCTTGTTGAAGATAGAAAATTAATACTTGGTGGAGTGGAAATTCCTTATGAGAAGGGATTGCTTGGTCATTCAGATGCGGATGTTGTAGTACATGCCATTATGGACGCATTACTTGGAGCAGCTGCACTTGGGGACATAGGAAAACATTTTCCGGACACTGATCCTAAATATAAGGATATATCAAGCATTGAATTACTTAAACATGTTGGAAAACTTTTAGATGAGAACAATTATAGAATTGGAAATATAGATGCAACAATTATTTGTCAGAGACCAAAGCTTGCACCATACAGAGAACAGATGATAAAAAATGTTGCTAAGGCATTAAATGTAGATACATCAAAGGTTTGTATCAAAGCAACAACAGAAGAAGGACTTGGATTTACAGGAGAAGGGCTTGGTATTTCATCACAGGCCATAGCCTTATTGGAAAATTAAAATGGAAGAATATAATTTACAGGAAATAAGAATAGAGGATTATAATAGTATAAAAGAATATTATCAGATGAGAAGGCCGGAGACGGCAGACAGCAATATACTTGATTTATATATTTGGCTTAACTGTTATCCAACATGGTATTTTACTAATGATAAAGGATTGATGTGGGTAGCAAAAAGTGAAGATGGACAATATTATTCTTCAATACCCTGTTGCAAAGATGAAGATTTAAAAGAATGTTTTCTTGAAACTCAGAAGTATTTTAATGAAGTACTTCAAAAGAAGCTTGTTATGTATGTGGTGGACAAGGCAGCAGTTGACTTGTTACAACTTCCGGAAGATGAATATGTTGTAGTTCCTGACAGAACATATGCAGATTATGTTTATGATGCCGAAAAATTACGTACATTTAGCGGGAAAAAATACCACAAAAAGAAGAATCACTTAAATGCTTTTAAGAGGGAATATGAAGGCAGATATGAGTTTAAATTTTTAAGCAAAAAAGATGAACCTGAAATATTGGCTTTTTTAGAAGATTGGAAGAAGCACAAGAGTGATACGGAGGAGCATGAATTTATTGACAGTGAAGCTGTTGGAATTAAATATATTCTTGAACATGAAGAAGTGTTTGATTACAAAATAGGCGCAGTTTATGTGGATAATAAGCTGGAAGCTTTTACAATCGGTAATTACGAAAGTAAGGAAGATATGGTTTATATTCCGGTTGAGAAGGCGAATCCTGAAATCAGAGGCTTTATCCATATATTTGCAGCCAGTTTCTGATAGAAGCTTTTCCTGAAGCAGGAAAAGAAAACAGGGAAGATGATATGGGATTAGAAGGACTTAGAAAATCAAAATTATCATATAATCCGATTTATATGGTGGAAAAATATACTATAATTCAAAAATAAAGGGCTTAGGAAACGTTATGATTAGATATCTTGAAAATAATGAAAAACAAAATATCAGACCATTATATGAGCACTGTTTCGATGATACAAAAGAGTACACTGATTACTATTTTCAAAATAGATTGCCGGGCAATCATGTTATTGTAAATGAAAGAGATAACAAGATAGTGAATTGTGTTCATCTTATCCCAAAGACAGTTATACTTGGAAAACTAAAGACAAACATTATTTATATATATGGTGTTGGTACTTATGAAGAGTATAGAAAACAGGGAATTATGTCAGAAACATTTAAATATTTGCTAAAAGATATGTTTATGGATATGGAAGCTTTCACATATCTGATACCTTCAGATGAAGAAAAGGCAAAGGTTTATAGCGGATTGGGGTTTGAATATGTTATGGATAAGCAGAATTTAAAACCTGTTGATCAAAGAAAGAAAGCTACTCATTCCCTTATTTACAGAAAAGCTGAAAAGTCAGACTTAATCAGACTTGCCATATTTGCTCAGGCATCAATGGAAAAAAATTATAGCGTAAGCCTTGCAAAAGACAGCGATTATTTTAAGAAGATTAATGAACTTATAAAAATCGAAGGTGGCGACATTGATATTTATGTTGAAAATAAGGTTATTGTAGGTTATAGAATATGGATAGATGGTGAAATCCTTGAAGAAGTTCTTGATCCGTCAATACAGAGTCTTAACTGGCTTGAAAGCACAGGAAAGCCTTATGTTATGGCAAGAATCATAAACATCAGAAAGACAGTAAGACTTTTAGGATTTCAGGGAGAAGGAAGAAAGATTTTAAAGATTACAGATCCGGTCTTGAGGAAAATAACGGTTGCTTTATATTGACATATGGACACGGTAATGTAAAATTGGATAAAGTAAAAGAAGAACAGTTAATGGAAGATATTGAGTTTGATTTGACTATTGGAGAGTTGACGGCTCATATTTTTGGTTACAAAATAATAGAAGGTTTACCTTTGGTATGTAAGAAGGGCAGCTTTTTTATTAATGACTATTTGTAAGATATTAACATATATATAAATAAAAGTGAAAGAGTGTATAAAGTGGGATTTTGGAGTTATTACAAAGAAGAAGTTAAAGTTATAAGGGATAGGGATCCGGCCATTAAGAAGGACATTGAAGCTATACTTTATCCTAGTTTTTGGGCGATATATAATTATAGAAAGGCTCACAAACTTTATGAACAGGGAAAGGTTTTTAAGGCAAGAAGGATTTCTCAGAGAACAGCCAGAAAGACAGGAATAGAAATACATCCGGGTGCCAAGATTGGCAAGGGACTTTTTATCGACCATGGGCATGGCGTTGTTATTGGTGAAACGGCTATTTTAGGTGACAATATTACTTTGTATCAGGGAGTTACTCTTGGAGGAACAGGAAAGGAACAGGGTAAGCGTCATCCTACGCTTGAAGACAACGTTTTGGTTGGTGCAGGAGCAAAAGTTCTTGGTTCCTTTACAATAGGCAGAAATTCAAAGATTGCAGCAGGTTCTGTTGTACTTGAAGAAGTGCCACCTTATTCTACAGTTGTAGGAGTTCCGGGAAT
>ENA-OQAZ01001307-OQAZ01001307.1-human-gut-metagenome-genome-assembly--contig:-NODE-1307-length-12158-cov-1.513673_pt1 | contig 12158 bp, 19 predicted proteins | sample MGYA00242737_ERZ504531 | MGnify/ENA primary metagenome ERZ504531 (study PRJEB26092, sample SAMD00036244) | human gut metagenome | host: Homo sapiens | study: EMG produced TPA metagenomics assembly of...
CAACCGCGTACCCCTCACCCTCACCGCCTGCAAACGTCAGCCACCCGGCACACCGCGGGGCGATGGCTCACGGACGGGCTAATATAACCTTGAACATACAGGAAGAGCTAGCGCCCTCTTCTATTGTTTTTCAATGAAATATCTAATTATATCCAAAACATTATAGCCTTGATTTGCTAAACAGATGCAGACAATAACCAGAATCAACACTATTGCATAGATCACTGCAGTGATGGGTACTTGATTGTTGTACTTGCCTATAGGCTTGTCGTTCGTAACGTTCTTTTCTCCGGAGATAATTATTGTAATTTCTTTCATTTCTTGCCCGCTCCATGGCTTTCTCTTTTCGCTGTTGCTCTTCTATCTCGTATAAACGTTTTTCAAGATTTGTTTTTGTCATCAGATTCTTTTTCTTCAATTTTTATCTCCCCGTGCTGTGCTTCATAGATATCTACGTATTTTCGTAGCGCGTACTCGATTTCTTTATTTTTAGTGCGGTTGTTTTCATCGGCAATAATCTTTAATTTTTCCATTAATCTACCGTCAATACGTAAGGGATAGCTTTATTTTTATATTCGCCCATAAAATGCTCCTTTCGTGTAGATATCTACTTGACATCTATAGGAGATGCTGTTATTATACTTTGTTGTAGATATCTATTGATATTTACTTCTTTAGGTTAATTAATTATAACAAAAAAGATTGCTCCATGCAATCAATGTTCCCGCTGAGGTTGTGGGGTCACCTTAAACCCTCATTACTCCCGCTGATCGGTGCATCGGCTGGGATTTGTTGGAGGTAACCGGATGTATAAATTTCAAATTATTCTAACGACTATTCGTTTCTGTTGTCATTCGCATACGCTTCTAATGCATTTTTGGAAGTTGTCGATTTTGAACAATCTATTTTTTGTCTGTGTTACGACAGTGAAGAATTGAAATGCTATTGGAATGAACAATTGATTTTAATTTTAACTGTTATCGGAAATGTAGATCCGGAGGATTAAAAAACATGAATGTACAAACGTGTGTGTTATTTACAAGGGAACAGTTAGAGGCGCTTATTGAATGTGTGGATATGCAGATCAGTCGGGAGCGTGTAAAGGACAAGCGTAATACTAAAACATTGCATACTCTGGAAGCCTGCCGGATAAAAATTATAGAAGCATATCGTACACGACTATAGAAAGGCAGGGGTATCTTATAGAGAATTATTATAATTTGTACCTTAAAAAAATAATGAGTATTGAAGAAGCATATGTCGCTTGTCATAATGCTATGAGCGATGCTGAAGAAAATAGTTCCTCAGGGAACTGCGATGAATTAGATGAACAACTTATAAATTTGAGCAGTCGTTTTATCTTCTTGACATTACTCCGTAACGGTTATATTTACCATAACGGTAAGTATGTGAAAGAAGTATGCCGGAATAAATGCGAAAAAAACGACCCGCTAAAAAAGCGGGACTGAGAGAATCTATACGACAAACTATATTTTTCAAATAGATCTAACGATCTACCAGATCGCCCCGCACTTCCCATTATTCCTTACGGGAAAGGGAAGCGCGTTCCGATCTTTTTGAAAAACACGGTTGTTTGTCGTACAGATTGACAAGGCTCTTTTCTTGTGCTAAAATTCTTTCAAAGGCTTATTTTTTATATACTATTCAGAAAGGATTTTTATTATGGATCGAGTTACTTATCATGAGCAAACTGATATGGAAAACATTTTAAAACTTCGTGAAGTTCTTCGTACTCTTCCGGAATTTTCCAGGGATTATTTCCGTGCCATTGATTCAACAACAACCACAAAAACCAGAATTTCTTACGCGTATGACATCCGGATTTTCTTTCAGTTCCTTGTGAACGAAAATCCACTGTTTAAGGATAAAAAATCACAGATCTGACTATCGACGTCCTGGATCAGGTGCAGGCTCTCGACATCGAGGAATTTATGGAATATTTGAAGGTTTACAAAGATAATCAAGATACATATGTTACTAACGGCGAAACTGGCTTAAAACGCAAAATTTCGACGTTACGCAGCTTCTACAATTATTACTTTAAACACGAAATGATCAAAACGAATCCTCCTGCCTTGATCACCATGCCAAAACTTCATGAAAAAGCTATTGTCCGACTGGATACCGATGAAGTTGCCATGCTTCTGGATTATATCGAGCATGCCGGGGATCAACTTTCCGGACAGAAAAAAGCTTACTACGAAAAAACAAAAACCCGTGATCTCGCCCTGATCACTCTCCTGCTTGGAACCGGAATCCGTGTGTCAGAATGTGTCGGTCTGGATGTCGAAGATCTTGATTTCAAAAATGATGCGGTAAAAGTCACACGAAAAGGCGGAAACGAAATGTTCGTATATTTTGGTGAAGAAGTAGAAAAAGCATTGCTGGATTACCTTGAAGTACGTGAGACAGTCACTCCGGTAGCCGGTCATGAGCATGCTCTCTTCTATTCTATTCAGAGGAAACGAATGGGTGTTCAGGCGGTGGAGAATCTGGTAAAAAAATACGCACAGCATATTACATCTACCAAGAAAATCACCCCTCACAAACTGCGAAGCACTTACGGTACCGCCCTATACCGGGAAACTGGAGATATCTATCTGGTTGCCGATGTATTAGGCATAAAGACGTAAACACCACTCGTAAGCACTATGCCTCTGTTGGAGATGAGCAGCGGCGGAAAGCTGCTTCTGCATTGAGATTACGGGAAGAACCACCACAGAAGCAATAAGTACATATGCAATGTAACAAAAATGGACAGTGCCTGGCTATTTGGCTCTGCCCATTTTATATCTTCATTTTTACTCGAAACCATCAATGTCCCACATAAGCCCTACATCAGCTGTTGTACTTAATTATTTTTCATCTATTATATTTCTTTTTTATGCAAATGCAGTATCGTCCAAAAGTATCGTAAACGGACCATCATTTATCAAAGATACTTTCATATCTGCTCCAAAAATCCCCGTTTCTACTACAGGCACCTGTTCTTTTGCTTTTTCGATCATATATTCATACAACTCTTCTGCTTTTTGAGGATCTCCGGCATCCGTAAAGCCTGGTCGATTTCCATGTCTGCAATTTGCGTATAAAGTAAACTGAGATACCAGCAAAAGTTGTCCTCCTATATCCATCAGAGAACGATTTGTCTTGCCGTTCTCATCTTCAAAGATCCGTAACTGTAATAGTTTTTTCAGATATTTATCCACCACTTCTGTAGTATCATCTTTCCCTACACCTATCAGTACCATCAATCCCTTTTCAATCGCCCCTACTGTTTTTCCATCCACAGAAACACTGGCTTCCTGACATCTTTGTATTACAAGCTTCATGACTCTTTCTCCTTCTGTATATCATATCATTTATTCCTTTGTTTTGTGATCCTCTGTATTCACTTCATTATTGGCATTCGCTTTTGTCCGAATTTTACGATAACTTTTAAATACGCTATCACTTCCCGGTTTCTCTGCAGATGGTGCCACCGGTTTCAACGTTTCTGCATCCAGATGATCGATATTCTGATAACTTTCCAGATCAATCGGCATACACTTCTTAGTCAGACGATTCTGTATACCATTGCGGATTACTGTACAGATCACCGCACAGGCAGGAACTCCGACAAACATACCGAAAATGCCGAAAAATCCACCTCCTACAAGAATAGCAACTATAACCATAAAACTTGAAAGTCCTGTGGAACCACCAAGAATCTTCGGTCCAAGAAAATTTCCGTCAAACTGCTGCAAGAGCAGGATAAAAATAACAAAGTAAACACATTGGATCGGATTAACCAGCAAAATCAGCAGTGCACTCGGCACAGCACCAATATATGGACCAAAGAACGGAATTACGTTCGTCACGCCCACAATAACACTGACAAGCAATGCATATGGCAAATTCAGAATCGTTGTACCTATATAGCACAAAATTCCAATAATAAATGAATCTAACACTTTTCCAATGATAAATCCACCGAAGGTCTTATCTACATACTGAAGGTCACGAATGATATTATTTGTTGTTCTGGTACTGAACAGGCAGTACAGCAACCGCTTTCCCTGCGCAACGTAAGATTCTTTACCGTACAACAGATAAATAGATATCATGGCACCGATCAGAAAGTTTTTCAAGAATACCAGAACCCCCAGGAATCCTGTAGAAAAGCTTGCCACCAGAAGATTTATTTTAGGCAGAAGATCATCCGTCAGCCAGGTTTCCGCTTTAGATGTTACGGCTGAGAAAATCATACTGGAGTTTTCTTCAAGATCCGGATAATTTTTCAGAAGATTCGTCAGCCATTTTTCTATATTATTAATATATCGTGGCAAATTGTCGATAATGTTTGTGATACTGTTGATCAGTTCCGGGATCAGCACAGATAACAAACCATAGATTCCCAGTAAAAACAACAGTAATGTAATAATAACACAAATCATCCGAATCGCATGGCGTACTTTATGAGTTGGATTCCAGTTTTTTTTCTCACAGATCCGATAAACCACACTGCGCTCCATAAAACGGATAACCGGCCATAGAACATATGATATTGCTGCTGCATATACAATTGGAGTAAGGATGGTATAAATCGTATTCAATCCCCTGGCAATTGATGCCGTATGAAAGATACCAAAATAAAATAACATACTGGCAGCTATAACGCAAAATGCTGTGATTCCAATCTGGACATATTTCTTTCCCAAGAAGTTTTTCATCTGAACGCCTCCACGAGTTTCTGTTAATAAACATATATTATTTATTATAGCACAGAATAAAATCTATGTATTAACTATTTATGACTTTTCTGTAAAGTTCTTTATTTGATATACTTAAATAACTGTAAATTTATGTTATTCAAAGAATTTACAAATTTATTCTGATTTATACAATTATTCTGATATTTTATAATTGGAGGAACCATACAATGAAACTGCAACAATTAATGAGTTATACAAGACGCGCTATCGATGATTACAACATGATTCAGGACGGGGATAGAATTGCTATCGGTATATCGGGCGGAAAGGACAGTTTAACGCTTTTATACGCACTCCATGGACTACAACGCTACTATCCGAAAAAATTCGATCTGGAGGCAATTACGGTCGATCTGGGGCATCCTGATTTTGATGTGTCAGGCATTCACTCCCTGTGCGAAACCATGAAAGTTCCCTATACCGTGGTAAAAACCGAAATAGCCCGGATCGTGTTTGATGAAAGGAACGAAAAGAATCCATGCTCCCTGTGCGCAAAAATGCGCAAAGGTGCTTTAAACGACACGATAAAAAAACTGGCTGCAATAAAATAGCTTATGCCCATCACAAGGATGATATTGTAGAAACCATGATGATGTCTCTGATCTACGAAGGGCATTTTTATTCTTTTCCTCCGATCACCCATCTTGACCGCACCGACCTTACGGTGATCCGCCCGCTGATGTATGTTTCTGAAGCAGATGTGAAAGGCTTCTGTAACAAATATCAGCTTCCTGTCGTAAAAAGCCCCTGTCCGGCAGACGGATATACAAAACGACAGTATGTAAAAGACCTGCTCCGAAAACTGAATCAGGAGAATCCCGGTGTAAAAGAGCGGATGTTTTCTGCAATTGTAAACGGTAACATTCCTGACTGGACATCAAAGATTCGATGATTCACATATATGTGCAAAAGACAGGCCACATAACAGATATTCTCACCTGTTATGTGGGCCTGTTTCTTATACTGCACAATATACAGCTTCAGACAGTTTAATACAGTTTAGTAAATAGCTGTTTTATATCCCTTTTCTTTCAGCTGAATTGCATTTAACACCAGTTCTACAGATCCATCTACTCCCATTTTACCACTGTCGATACACAGATCATAGGAATCTGCATCACCCCAACGTTTGCTGGTGTAGTAATTGTAATAGCTGGAACGTTTTTTATCTGTTTTGATGATACGATCTTTTGCTTTTGCATCTGTCAGATCATAAATTTTTGCAATTCTTCGAATACGCGTCTGCAGATCCGCGTGGAAAAATACGCTGAAACAATTATCAAAATCTGCCAGTGCATAATCCGCGCAACGACCGATCATGATACAAGGTCCCTCAGCTGCGATTTTCTTGATCGTTTCAAACTGAGCCAGGAAAACTTTCTGATTGATTGGCATATCAGAGAATGCCGATGAAGTATAACCAAAAGAGTATGTATCCATAACCAGAGAATACAGAAAACTATTGGTTGGTTTTTCATCATGATTCTCAAAAAGTTCTTCGCAAAGTCCACTTTCCTTTGCTGCACGTTCCAGTAACTCTTTATCGTAACACTTAATACCTAACTCTTCTGCAAGGACTCTTCCAATTTGACGTCCGGCGCTTCCGTACTGACGACCTATTGTAATAATGGTATTGGTCTTCATAGCAACCCCTCCCGTTCTTTTAATTTATTATAATTATTATAAAATAAAACAAATCAATTGTACAGTACCTATTTCTTAAATTTTCTAACAAATCAGTAAAATATTCTGGTAATGGGGCTGAGAATTCAATATATTCATTCGTCCGAGGATGAACAAACCCTAAAACCATGGCATGAAGCACTGCCCTTGCAGATGTTTGAACGGACACTTTGCCGGCCCATAGGTAATATCTCCCACAAGTGGATGACCGATGCTTGCCATATGCACGCGAATCTGATGAGTGCGCCCGGTCTCAAGCTGGCACTCAATAAAAGTGTATGCACAAAAACGTTCCAGCACCTTATAGTGCGTTACTGCAGGTTTTCCGTTTTTGTAGTTGATTGCCATCTTTTTCCGATCTGTGGCATGACGGCCAATAGGTCCTTCTACTGTTCCTTCATCTTCTTTCAGATTTCCATGTACCAGGGCGCGGTATTTTCTGGTGATTGAATGCTCTTTCAGCTGATCTGCCAGACTCTGATGTGCCATATCATTTTTACAGATCACAATAGCACCTGTTGTATCCATATCGATCCTGTGCACGATACCCGGACGCATCACCCCGTTAATTCCGGAAAGATGTTCCTTACAGTGAAACATTACTGCATTGACCACTGTATGGGTATAATGTCCGGCACTTGGATGAACTACCATTCCTTTGGGTTTATTGATGATCAGCACATCTTCATCTTCATACAAAATATCCAGTGGAATATCTTCCGGAAGAATGTCCGGACACTCCGGCTCCGGAAGTTCCAGCTTCACTGTATCGGAAAGCTGTACTTTATAATTTGCCTTTACCGTTTTTTCATTGACTGTCACATTTCCTTCTTTCAATAATTTCTGTAAATAGGATCGCGACTGATCCGGCAGCTGTTCAGAAAGAAATTTATCTATTCTTAAATTTTTTCTGTTCCTCATCCGGTGTAAATGTATAGATTTCCACTATGCCTTAGACTCCCTTTTCCTGATGCTTAAGAACTCAAATTCGTCATCTTTATATATGAATAAAATGCTTACTGCAATACCAATAAAAGAAATTACCACAAAAATATCCGCTACATTAAATACCGGGAAATTAATCAGTGAAAAATAGAAAAAATCCACCACATATCCCAGGTCGGAGCGATCTATAAAGTTCCCCAGGCTCCCGCTGTCAGACTGATGCTATAATATGCAGCAATGTATAACGTCCGTTTTTCGGACAACGATGCAAAAACCAGAATACTGCAGCCAGATAGATAATCGTCAGAATCACAAAAATAATTCTCTGGTTCTGCAAAATGCCGAACGCAGCTCCATGGTTTTCCAGATAATGCAACTGGAAAACTCCCGGAATCAGTATGATGTCACTCTGATCTTTCAGGTGATGCACAACCAGACTTTTTGTCCATTGATCCAGAAGTGTCAGAATCACCATAAGAATACAGTCCACTCCGATAAATTGTATGGTTTTCTTATTTTTCACCATCCCTTATTCTCCTTCGATCATATCTCCGTTAATAAACTGAATCGCATCCAGAATTTCTTCGTCTGTAACTGTTTTATCGATGTATGCCTGTCCGATCTTCTTGAGAAGAATAAACTTAATCTTTCCGTTATCCATCTTTTTATCCGACTTTGTCGTCTGCAATACAGCTTCATTATCCAGACCGTTAAAGAAAATCGGAAGATCAAATCCCACGTTCATATCACGGATCTCGTAGAATTCCTCTGTCGACAGACAGCCTCTTTTGAAAGAGATATAGGCAGCGGCAATGGTTCCAAGTGCCACACACTGGCCATGAAGAAGTTCAAAATTCTTCAGTTTTTCCACTGCATGACCCACTGTATGTCCAAGATTCAACAGTGCACGTTCTCCCTGTTCCGTCGGATCACTTTCCACGACAGCAGCCTTGATCTCGCAACATTTGCGAACCATTTTTACAAGAACCGGATAGATTCGTTCCTGAATCTCCGACATATGATTAATCGTCCACTCATAAAATCCGGCATCACGAATCAGACTGATTTCAACACTTCTCCCATGCCACTGGCAAACTGATCTTCCGGAAGAGTTTTCAGCGTATTCAGATTCATATAGACGAGCCGCGCTGATGGAATGCACCTACCATATTTTTATACTGTGCAAAATCCACACCTGTTTTTCCACCTACACTGCTGTCTACCTGAGCCAGAAGAGTCGTTGGAATCTGGATAAAGTCAATACCACGCAGATAGGTGGCAGCAGCATATCCGGTAAGATCTCCGGTAACGCCTCCGCCAAGTGCTGCCAGTACATCTTTTCTTGTATAGTGATGTTCGATCAGAAACGCGTACAGCTCTTTTACTGTATCCAGATTTTTAGAAGCTTCTCCCGCCGGGAAAGTATACAAATCAACCGTTACATCCAGTTCTTCCAGTGCCTTCTGTACTTCTTTCCCATACAGATTTCCCACTGTATCATCTGCTACATGCAGATCTTGCCACAGGAAAGCTCCAGTTTCTTAACTGCATCCGCCAGTTTTGTAAAATCTTCTTCCCAGAGAATCTGGTAATCAAATTCTGTCTTTGCGCCTTCTCTGTATACGCGTAATTGTTTGCTCATAAAATTCTCCTCCAAAATAATCATCCTGTTTTATTTTTGTAGAAATGCAGGATCGTATTTGAGAATACGTTATATATATTTCTGTACGGTAACACTGCACCGTCCTTTTTTTGTTGTTCCCGCCATTCCGTCATAGCGGAACTTTCCATATCCACGGACCGACACAATATCTTCCGGGTTTTAAAGGATGTCCGTTAGATACAACCATTTTACCATTGACAAAAACTTTCCACCTCGATCAATCCCAGCATACTGCTTCTGGATGACGAAAATGCCAGAGCAATCATCGCATCCAACCGTACTGAACTGACTGTTCCGTGGATCTCCTGAAACTGTGGTTTCGGAAGGTCGTCCGGATTCTCAACAGCGGACACTTTCACTGTTGTATGCCGGATTCTGGTAATGTTCTGCATAAGAAATTCTTCCATCTGTGCATGGCAGAATACATACGCATCCTGGCCCTTGATCACTATATCCCCAAGTCTGGAGCGTTCAATTCCCAGATGAATCAGGCACCCAGATAATCCCGATGAGTAAGCGCCTCACTGAATTTTCCGGAACAAGGTGAGATACGGATGCACCGAATCGGATACATCGAAAGAAAACACTCTTCATTTTCCCCATAATCATAAGAAAGAGCATCAGGAAGAAATGCTGCTATCTGACGCTCTGCTTCTTCATAGCCACCGAAGGTACGGATCATAACACCCGCTTCCTCCGGTCGAAAGCTATGTACCATATGAAGTTCATTCAAATCCAGAAAATCCGTAAACACAGGAATCTCCCGATAATAGGCTGTTCTTGCCAGATCTGCCAGCCGCTTTCTGAACTGTACTTCCTGTTCTTTCATCTTAGAAGTTTGTCCGAACAGAAGGAACGTCAAAAGCGCCGCTTAATATTTCCTGGAAATCACCGGAAATTTCCACATTGGCTGGTGTCAGGATAAAAATATAACTGGAAATCTTCTGCAGACTTCCTGCGATAGAATAGCATGCACCGGAAGAAAAATCTATGATTCTCTGCGCCACATCTACATCAATACCTTCCAGATTCAGTACTACAGTACAACGGTCAATCAGAGTATCTGCGATCTCTCTGGTGTCTTCCATGGAAGAAGGTTTGATCACACAGACTTCCATCGTGCCATTTCCGCTGTTTTTCTTTCTCATCGGAGTGATCTTGCTGGATGCAGACGGAGTTGCCTGCTTTACAGTCTGTTTCGGAGCTTTTGTCTGCTTTGGTGCCACTTTTTTCTCAGGTTTTACATATTCAACTTCTTCATCTTCATCATCATCGTCATCCAATTTTTTAAAGAAACGATGTTTCGGTTTTTCCTCGTCAAGGCTTCCAGATCTTCATCATCGAAGAATTCATCATCATCGTCAAAATCATCATTTAAACGGATGGCATCTAAAAACTTATCTAAAACGCTCATTTTTTATCTCCTATCTATTTTGTTTTGGAATAATCTCTCTCACCAAAAATACCGGTACCAACACGAACCATAGTGGCACCTTCTTCAACAGCTACCTGATAATCGTTCGTCATACCCATACTCAGAATATCCATATGTACATTATTCATGTTTTTACTGCTTATGTCAACACTTAATTGTTTCAATTTTCGGAAACAGGCCGATTTTCTTCAGGATCCGGTACATATGGAGCAATTGTCATCAGTCCCTGAATCTGCACATACGGAAGCTTACAGATCTCCTCAATCAAAGACATGGTTTCCTCCACTGATACTCCAAACTTTGTTTCCTCCTGCGCAACATTCACTTCAATCAGGACAGGAATCACTCTCTGAATCTTTTCTCCCTCATGGTTGATTGTTTCTGCCAGACGCAGAGAATCCACAGAATGAATCAGTGCTGCTCTGTCTGCAATATATTTTACTTATTCCTCTGCAGGTGCCCGATCAGATGCCATTCGAGATTTTTCGGAAGTTCTTCGTATTTGGTGCAAAGTTCCTGTACCTTATTTTCTCCGAAGATCGTCTGTCCTGCATCCATCGCCTCCCGAATCATGGAAATCGGTTTTGTCTTACTGACTGCGATCAGAGTTACTTCTTCCGGATTCCGACCGCTTTTTTCACAGGCTTTTCTGATCTCAGCTCGTACGTTCTGTAACTGTTCTGCTACCATACATTATTCTCCTTTGTAAGTCTTTATTTAAACAGAATATCGTCTTCTTTCACGGTATTTCCGTTTCTGACAATGTAATCAAACTGGGAAAGTCCATAGGTGGTACCTGTCTCAACTATACAATATTCATCATTTTGTTCAATCATGACGACTTTCCTGAAAACAGCATAGCCTTTATTAATACAATACACACCTTCTAATGCTTTCTTTTCTTTTATTTCATAAACAGACTGGCTGTCGGGCTTCAAAATCACATCTCCGTCCTGAAAAGTATCCATATCCACATAATAGTATCATCGTCTTCCTGATAAATCGTAGCCTTGACAAATTCAGAGGAATCATCTTTTCCCCTTCTGGTAACCTTTCGGTAGAACCGGCATCACCATCTTCTTCATCAGTAGCAATGTATTCTTTCGGAATCACATAAAAGTTCTTTTTCACAATGGAACTGAGCGGAATCTTTAATCCTGTCTGTGTGTTTGTTACCAATTCAATATTCAGAAAGCGATCACCACTATAGCGAATCATTCCACGGCTGAATGTGATCTTGCCGTAATAATTGCCGTCTTCACCGGTAACAATGGTCAGTAAACCTGTCTGCGTGGCATCATCTTTTAAAAACTTTACTCGGATCGTCTTTTTTTTCTGCCAGTGAAACAATCTGATCTGTGCTCAGCGGTATCACTACTGACCAGGTCTCACTTGGTTAATCAGTTTATACACAGGATCCCCGGAGGATACCTTTCGTTCTTTCTGAAGATTGGTAATCTGATAGTTTTTCTTGCTGAAAAGATCTGCCGTCAGCTGATCTGCTGTAATCCCTTCGTAGCCATCCACTGTATAAACAACGATACCATCCTGTGCTGCCCGGTAAATTGTCTGTCCATTGGCGTCTGCGTAGTTTCCGTGGAGTCATCCGTCTGAAGACACTGTACTGGAGAATAGATCCCTCCAGCTCGTATTTGTA
>ENA-OQAZ01001308-OQAZ01001308.1-human-gut-metagenome-genome-assembly--contig:-NODE-1308-length-12144-cov-2.144961_pt1 | contig 12144 bp, 16 predicted proteins | sample MGYA00242737_ERZ504531 | MGnify/ENA primary metagenome ERZ504531 (study PRJEB26092, sample SAMD00036244) | human gut metagenome | host: Homo sapiens | study: EMG produced TPA metagenomics assembly of...
TGTACCATATCTTTGCATATCTAGGAAAACTTGCGTATCAAGGCTCATTCGTTAGTAGTAAATAAGTAGTAAATTGATGTGTTTGTTTCCTTGAAAATGCTGATAGATACTGTGTTTTAGCGGATAATCAGATTTTTATTGTGTTTTTAAAGTAAAAACGAAAATCAATAAAAACATTTCAAATACTAGTAAAAATGCACAAAATAAAAACAATTTTACCCCTTATAATGTTTGAAAATGCACAAAAAAGGTGCTAAACTGTCACCAGTACATTTATTCGGGCTTTCGAAGATAAATCGTAATTATATTCAAAAGGGAAGGGAGATAAGAAGAAATGAAAAGAATGAAAAAAGTACTATCAATCGTATTATCACTTGCAATGATTTTGACTAGTATTACAATATACGATGCGAAAACAACAAAAGCGGAGGATGCAGACTCAGCTACTCCAGTGGGAGTAGAGGTTACAGCTTCCGTAGTAAATAATATGATTAACGTAAGTTGGTCACAGCCTGACGTTGAATTTGCATCACTTGCATATTTTATTAATTATGCAGACGACAATATTAAGTTAGACAGTGCTCATTGGGCAAAAGCAGCAAATGGATGGTGCTGGACAGCGGTAAATCCAACAGAAAAAAGAACAGAGATATCATCTATTACAAAATCGAATGATAATTCGATTAAAGTTTTAGAGGGTGGTACATTTGTTATTACAGTTCAGTATTTAGATGCTGAGGGAAATGTAGTAGCAACTGGTACTTCAAATGCCGTAACAACAGAGAAACTTACAAACACAGACTTAAACTTAAAAGTTGAGCGTTACGAAACGGGTAAGGCATATTTGGGTTGGTCTATCATTGGTGGAGCAGAAAAATATGAAGTATACAATGCAGACACAAATGAATTAATGAAGACCGTTAATAATGGCACAGACAAATGGACTGACGTTGCTATTAAACAGGGCGTTACATACAATCTCGTAGTAAAAGCTATTGATGAAAATGGCGAAAAGATTGCAATTACAAACAACACAACAACAGCATATCAGGCAAACACAAATATGAGTTTGGCAGTTTCATACAATGGTAATGTTGCAACACTTACATGGACAAAAATCACAAACGTTTCTAAATATAAAGTTTATGATGGCGATGATGAAATCGCTGAATTAGATGCAAATGTAAAAGAATATGTTATGAGTGATCTTGTTGAAAATGTTGAACATAACATTACTATAAAAGCATTTGATGAAGCTGGAAATGAAATTACAATTACTAACAATACAAAAACAGTTGTATATTCTACAACATCAAAAGCTCCTACAGAACATACAAAAGCAGATTTTAGCAATTCTTTATGGACAACACTTTCAACAAAAGCAGGAACTGTTGACAATACATACTCAATCAATTCAGATAATACATTAAGCACAGGAGTATGGTATGGTATTTATGCACCACATAGTAAGGCAGCTTACCATGGAGAACGTACAGCTTGTATTCTTTCAGATGATGCAGCTTCATTTACATTCCAGCAGAGAAATGTAACAAGTGCATGGATTAATGGAAATGAATATGCAAATCCATCAAATGCACTTAACTGTCAGGGTGACTGTACTGAAATTTCAACAGAATATTTAAATGCAGGAATAAATGTTATTACTCTTGTTTTAAGCGATGGAACGTATATTACTTTTGGTATTAAAGTTGTTGAACCTTTAGGTGTAGATGCAACTGCTGAAGCAACACAGGATACAATCGATCCTTCAACAGTTACAGAATGGAAACAGATGAATGGAACAACAGCAAATGGTTCTAAAGTATATAAAGATTCAACGGTAACAACATCAACAGATGGTGGCTTTGATGGATGCTATGCAGCAAATAGTTCTCCAAAGTGGAACATTTCAGATATTATGAATGAAAAACCTGTATTTGGAGTAGTCCGTGGAAACACAGACAGTGTTATTATTGACGGTACAGAATACATCAATGCTAAAGATGCTAGAAGCACAAAAGTATATATTGGTAATGACTGTATTTATGTGGATTCAACGTTATTAGATGCACCTGCCGGTGAAACACAGTATCATATGATTACACTTACAGGTGGTACAGCACTTACATTTATATTAAAAGTTGTTGGACCTGAAAAGAAAAATGAATATACAGTAACAGTTGATAATGAAGCAACAACAGTTGAAGAAGGTGAAAATAATTATACATTCGGTTCTGCTGAATATGGTTATTTTGACGTAAATAATAACGTTATCTATAAATCTGGAACAACTATAACAGTTACAGAAAATATGGAATTTACATCAATTAACACATTGTCAATCGAAGCTACAAAAGGTGTTGGTATTAGATTTGCAGATTCTAGTGGTTTAAGATTTAAAGCAACAATAACAACCGATAATAAAACTGCTCTTAATTCTGATGCTATCACAGAAGGATTCTTAATTACTACAAATGATATTTACACTGAAAATAGATTCAATGGCAAAGTTTTAACAGTAGAGAATAAACCTGAAGGTGGTAAAAAATGGTTTAACGATGAAGAAGGAACATATTGCGGTTCTGTTGTAAACATCGTTGATTATACAAGAAAATTCGTTGCTAAAGCTTATGTTACTATTAACTATGTAAATGCTGATGCTGAAACATTAGAATCTGATGTAGTTGGATACAAGTCAATATCAGGTGTAGCTAACTATATTATAGATAATGGTTTTATTGGTAACTATGATGAAAAGGCTCAGGCACTTATTAATAAGTTCGCAGGTAAATAAGGAGATAGATATGAAAAAGAATTATTTAAGTCCAGTAATAGACATAGTTGAAATTAACGCTGTTGATATAATAACAGCAAGTGGTACAGGTTTATCAGATAATAGTTTAGATCCTTCAGTATGGTCAGATTTTTATGATTTTGATGAACAATAATATTGTAAATACAAAAATTCCAGGCGAAAATCGTCTGGGATTTTTTATATAAATTTCTAATTATTACTGATTTAATCCATCTAACATAATATCTTCTGACCAACCGTCATCGCCGAACACTGCCTGACCTGTGCTTGTTGTTATTATGTTATTAAAATTCCTTCCTGTATTGCGTCAGAATTAATAGCTTCATTGTTATCTGATGTAATAGTAGCTTTATATCTTAAACCTGTTTCACCAGTTACCAATCTAATAGATACGCCGTTCGTTATTTCTAAATCAAGTTTATTTACAGATGTAAATGCCATATTTCCTTCAAGTTTAACGGATGCTCCAGCTTTATACATTTTTCCTTCACAGTAGTAACCGTATGTTGCAGTTTTTGGAAGAACTACAACATTGTTTTCTACTGTTGCTAAATTCCCAATAGTGAAAGAAGGCTTTTATACACGCCAGTTTTCTTTTTACAGTTTTGGGCTTGAATTGAGTGTGTAGCCTTGAAATGTAGTTTTCCAGTGTGCTCATTTGTATTCTCCTTTTTCTTTAAAATATAGATAAAATTGTAATACAAAGACGAAAAAAGTATTAATTTTGTGTAAAGTCTGATATAATGAAAACACCAAGATTGAGCGGAATTTAAACGGGGATTATGTTGAGGGAACGAGAGAAAATGTAATAGAAGTATTCTTAAAAGTAGTGAAAGCAAATAGAAGTTTTAGATGGTACAGTAATGGAATTTTTATGCAAAATATTTTTGAATCAAATATATATTTTAAGAGTATGGTTTCTTGTTTAGTTCACGAGATGGCACATATATGGAGCACCTGACCATTATCATGAATGGAGGAATGAAGATGAAAAAAGCAAAAGTTAAATTTATTATTATGTTAACAATGATGATATTGAGCTTAGGTATAACTTTTAAGGTAATGGCATTGCAATCACCTAATTTAATGTTATCAGGAAGTGAGAATGTTATAACCGATAACAATGCAATTTTGCACGCAACTCTTTATAATGCACAGGCAGAGGGAATAAATGTTAAGGCATTTAAATGGACTATATATAAAGGTAAGATTAGTAACAATATTGTAGTGAAAAGCATTGAAAAAGTTAATACAGCAGCTGGTAATAAGATTGAGATTGAATGCAATGTCAATAAGGATATGGGAATAAAGCTGGAGCCTAATACTGAATATTGGTACGAGATTGTTACAATAGCGGATAAGGATTTGAATATGCAATTATTTAGCCAGTCACATTATTTTACAACTTTGGCAGAAGGTCAGGGACCTAAAGAAAGTACTAGCGTTGCAGAAACATCAACTGTTCAGATAACAACTCCTCAGGAAACTAGTACAACAAAAATCAAGGCAAGTAAGATTACTTCAGTTAAGGTTAAGAAAGCTAAGGGAACAAGTAAGAAGTCAGTATTAATTAAGTTTAAAAAAAGTTAATGGAGCAAAGAAATACAAACTTCAATATGCTAATAATAAGAAGTTTAAAAAGGCTAAGACTAAGGTTGTTAAGAATAATACATACTTAATTAAAAAGCTTAAGTCAGGCAAGGCATACTATTTGAGAGTACGTGTTAATGGTGCGGATGACAATTGGAGCAAATGGTCTAATGTTAAACGTGTTTTCATAAAGAAGTAGTAAAAACCAAGGCTCACCATATACTATACCAACATATTGTGCAAGCGAGGCGATTTTATGAAGATTAAACAGGCGGCAAGTTATCAGGATCAGGTTAGAATTTTAAAATCTAAAGGGCTTATTATTGAAGATAAGAATGATTGTATGCAGTTTTTGAAGCATACTAATTATTATAGATTTTCTGCTTATTGTGAGTCTTTCAGATATGAGGGCAAGGGCAGGTTCATTGAGGGAACTACTTTTGACCAGATTAGAAATGTGTATATGTTTGACCAGAAGCTTAGAGCGTGGCTTTTTGAGGTAGTTGAGGAGATTGAGTTTGCTTTGCGTACACAGATTTCCTATCACCACGGTACTAAGTATGGTCCGGACGGATATCTTGATCCAAATAATTTCAGCAGGTATCACGATGGCAGGAATTTTCAACACCATCTTAGAACTATTTTGCGTGAGAATAAGGATTCACCTGTTGTAAAACATCATAATGATAAATACGATGGCAAGTATCCTTTGTGGGTTATTATTGAGTTTTTTTCTATGGGTATGCTTTCAAGGTTTTTTAAGGATATGTACAATGAGGATAAGAATATTATTGCTAATCTTTATTCTACTACGGGAGCCTGTCTGGAGAATTGGATTCAGTGTGTGACAACTATTAGAAACAGATGTGCCCATTATTCCAGGTTTTATGATTGGGAGTTTGCGGATTATCCGGTTTTTACCGAGAAGGCTTTGCCAAGGGAGAATACCAAGGTTTGGGGACATTTGCTTGTGCTGAGAAATATGTATCCTAATGAATATGAGTGGAATACTGAATTAGTTCCGCGATTAGAGGATATAATTAATAGATATAAGGACGATATTAAGTTTGAGCACTTAGGATTGCCACAAAATTGGAATGAATGGTTGACAAAATGATGCGACTAATTTGCAGTGGCAGTGTAAATTAGTTGCAAATTAAATAGGTGTGTTATTTTTGGATTATTCGTGGTATAATGTGAAACGAATGGATATCATAAGGAGGTAGCATTATGGACGATAAGGAAAAGATGATAGATGATATTGTTGCCATGCTTGACAATAGTGTTAAGAAAGGCGACGGACATATTAACGTTGTTATAGATGAAAATCAGAAGGATTCAAAGGAAGTTACAAGAGGTTGTGCAGATTGTTCTGTTAACCCCATGGCCTGTAGTGTTCCAACTATAGAACTTCCGGGCGATGAAGATTTTGAAAGATAGAAGCCGAAAGAGGTTTTGTGATTAATCAGGTATTGATTTTCGCATTACTTGGTTAATTGAATAGTTGAGCACTACAATTAAGGAGCTGTCGCACTATGCTTATAGGGTGGCAGCCCTTGTTTTTCTGTGAAATTATTTTGAAAAAGATTATTTTTTGAAAATATTGTTTGTAAGTTACAGCTATTGTTACTAGAAAATGAATTTTCATAAAAATAGGAAATTTAGGAACTCTAATAATATGGAATTTTTGATTAGTATTTAGGTTGTTTTTTTTACAACATAATTAAAAATATAATGATATTTAACGAAAGTTGAGGGAGATTAAGTGGATAAGAAGAGAACAGTTTTACATTTTATCTTGCAATACATTGGGATTACCATTGCTTCAATTATGTATGCAATGGCGTTGGCATGGTTCCTTAATCCTAATCAGTTGGCACCGGGAGCGTATCAGGTATTGCCATTGTTTTGAAGGAGATTTTTCCATTTTTGCCGGGAATCGGTGCACTTATTTTGATTTTTAATATTCCAATTCTTCTTCTTGGAGTTTGGAAGTTTGGCGTGAAGTTTACTATTTCAACTATTTATACGGTTGTTTTTTCGTCTATTGTCATTGACCTGATTCCAAGTATTACAGCATTAAGGCCATTACTATGGATCCTATGCTTGCAGCGGTTATCGGTGGTGCTTTGCATGGTATTGCCATTGGTATTTTGTTTAGACTTGAAACTACAACAGGCGGAACTGACGTTATTATTAAAATTATTAGACAGAAGAAACCTCATCTTAAAACAGGTCAGCTTTATATTATTTTGGACCTTGTAATTCTTGCAGCGTCTGCTGTGGCGTTTAGAAATATCGAGGTTGCTCTTTATGCGGGAATTACTATTTATATTACTTCAGCGGTTATGGATAAGGCGTTGTACAACGGCGACCAGCAGACTATGGTTTATATTGTAAGTGCTAAGCGTAAAATTATTGCAGACAGAATGCTTCAGGAACTTGATCTTGGGGTGACTATGCTTCAGGCAGTTGGTGCTTATAAGAATAACGAAACTGAGGTTATTATGTGCGTTATGAGAAAAGCAACTTTGGTTAAGGTTAGAAATCTGTTGAAGGAAGTTGATCCAGATGCATTTATGATTGTTAGCACAGCTAATGAAGTTTTCGGTGAAGGATTTAAGAACCAGTACGAAACTGAGATTTAAGTAAAGAATTTAGAAAAATTATGAAATTAAAAAAATGGAATTAATATAAATTGAATTTGATTGAAATATAAATCAAGTATTTTGAACATTTTTATACAAAATTAGCGCTGGTTTAGTTTACAAATGAATATACTTGTTTTAAAATAAAAATGTTTATGATGTAAAGTTATTAAGGTACCTAAATGGATTGAATAAAAGACGGGAGAAATTATGGCAACATTAAAAGACGTAAAGAGAATTGTAATTAAAGTAGGAACATCAACATTGACTCATCATACGGGAAAGAGCAATATCAGACAGATTAAGAAGCTGGTTGCAGTTATTTCAGATATTGTTAATTCAGGTGTTGAAGTGGCACTTGTTACTTCAGGTGCTATTGGAGTTGGTGTTGGTAAGTTGGGACTTCGCGATAGACCGACTAATACGGCAGGCAAGCAGGCAGCGGCAACTATCGGTCAGTGCGAGTTAATGTTTATGTATGACAAGATGTTTGCAGAATTTGGTCACACAGTTGGACAGTTTCTTATAACTAAGAGAGACGTTGATAATGACGAGTGCAGAGAGAATCTTATAAACGCGTTTGAGAAAACTTTTGAATACGGAGCAATTCCGATTATTAATGAAAATGATGCAGTGGCAGTTGAGGAAATTGTTTTTGGTGACAACGACAGTCTTTCAGCCATTGTTGCAAAATTAATTAAGGCTGATGCGTTGTTGATTCTTACAGATATTGACGGACTTTATGATAAGGATCCACATAAGGATGAAGATGCCAGAATTATTCCTGTTGTTGAAGAAATAACAGAGCATTTGTTTGAAATTGCAGGTGGTAAGGGCTCAAAATTCGGAACCGGTGGAATGATTACAAAGCTTCAGGCAGCACAGATTGCTACAGAAGTTGGAATTCCTACAATTGTTATGAATGGTGGAGATTCTGATAATATCTATAGAGTGTTGGAGGGACATCAGGTAGGAACATTTTTTACTGCAAAGTAGATAGAATATAATAGGTATTCATACAATGAAAAAATATAATAATGCATATATAATTACAAAGGACTGAAAAAGGAGGCATATGTTAGAAAGATTAGGTATAAATGCCAAAGAAGCTGAAAAAACATTAATGGTTGCTTCAAGTGAAAAGAAGAATCAGGCTTTAAAGAAGATTGCAGAAGGTCTTATTGAAAATACAGATAAGATTATTGAAGCTAACAAGGTTGATTTGGAAAATGGTGAAAAAACGGAATGGCAAAGTCCATGCTTGACCGTCTTAAATTAGATAAAGAAAGAATCGAAGGAATGGCTAAGGGAGTTCTCGATGTGGCAACTCTTCCTGAACCTGTAGGAAGAATTCTTTCAGCCACAGAAAGACCTAATGGTCTTAGAATAGAAAAAGTGTCTACTCCAATTGGAGTTATTGCAGTTATTTTTGAGGCAAGACCGAATGTTACTTCTGACGCAGCAGCCCTTTGTCTGAAATCAGGAAATACTGTTATTTTGAGAGGTGGCAAGGAAGCAATTAATTCTAACAAAACAATTGCCAAAGTAATGCGCCAGGCTGTGAAAGAAGCAGGAATGCCGGAAGATGTAATACAGTTAGTTGAAGATACATCAAGGGAAAGTGCTAACGAATTAATGAAGATGAATGAGTATGTTGATGTGCTTATTCCACGAGGCGGTGCCGGATTAATTCAGGCAGTTGTAAAGAATTGCTACAGTTCCTGTTATTGAAACAGGTGTTGGTAATTGTCATATTTATATTGACAAGAATGCAGACCTTAAAAAAGCAGTTGATATTGTATTTAATGCAAAAACATCAAGACCTTCGGTATGCAATGCGGCTGAAAGTTTGTTAATACATAAAGATATTGCAAAAGAAGCCCTTGTTGCAATAAAAAACAAATTAGACGAAAAAGATGTAACTTTGGTAGGGGACAGTAAAGCAAGAGAGATAATTCCGGATATGGAAAAGGCAACAGACGCAGATTGGGCAACAGAATATCTTGATTATAAGATGTCTGTTAAGATTGTAGATTCAGTAGAAGAAGCAATAGACCATATTTATAAATATAGTACAGGACACAGTGAATGTATTGTTACTGAAAATGCAGGAACTGCAGAAAAGTTTATGAATCAGGTTGATTCAGCAGCGGTTTATTTGAATGCAAGCACAAGATTTACAGATGGTGGAGAGTTTGGTTTCGGTGCAGAAATCGGAATTTCCACACAGAAACTTCATGCAAGAGGACCAATCGGTTTGCCTGAGTTGCAGTCATTTAAGTATAAGATATACGGTGATGGACAGATAAGATAGTAGTTTAGATAATATAAAAATCGGAGGAGATATGTGGAAAATATAATCCTTCGATTTTTTATTCTATAGAAAATTTCTTTGAAATTCCTATAGAATAAAATGCTTTGCAGGATTGCAGATGGGCCAAAATCTTACAATTGACATAAATTGTCTAGCAGATTATGGTTAGTTCATAATTTTATAATTTATAATTAATGGACTAAATATGAAAAATTTGATATATTAATAGTTAAAATGAAAATAAAAATATTTAGATATGAAATATGAGGAAAAAGGGAAAATAAATACGAAGGAGTATAATAATAGTTATGAAAAAATTATTATTCATTATTAATCCTAAAGCGGGGGTAAAAAAGAACAAACATTTTGTAGATGATGCCTTGAGATTTTTGAAAAAGCGGGATATAAGGTTGGAGTTAAGTATACAAAGAAGAGAGCAGATGGAACACGCATAGCAAGAGATTATGGCGCTAAGGCAGACTTGATTGTGTGTATGGGTGGAGACGGAACACTCAACGAGGTTATGCAGGGAATGCTGGAAGGTGAAATTTCAACACCTTTAGGATATATTCCGGCAGGCTCAACTAATGATTTCGCTAATAGTTTAGGATTAAGAACCAACCCTAAGGATCAGGCAGAGTTTATTATGGAAACAGAAGCAAAATCACTTGATCTGGGATGGTTTAATGGAAGATATTTCGTTTATACTGCATCTGCAGGTATTTTTACGGAAACATCTTACTCAACACCACAGGAATTAAAAAATAAATTAGGACATTTTGCTTATATACTTCATGGAATTAGAGAAGTGTTCAAAATCAGAAGGTTAAAACTTAGAATTGAGACAGAAGATGAGGTGTATGAGAATAAATATATATTCGTAGCCATAAACAATGCAAAAAAAGTTGGCGGAATAATGAGATTGGACAAGGCTCATGTAGAGTTTAATGATGGCGAGTTTGAACTTATGCTTGTTGAATTTCCAAAGGATTTTATTCAGTTAATGAAGACTGTTGGGAAGATATTTATGCAGGATTTTTCAGGCAATATAACATTTAAACAGATTAAAAGTGCAAAGATTACAAACTGTTCAGATGTTAACTGGTCATTAGACGGTGAAAAAGAGAAAGCCCATGATTTTGTTGAATTTAAAGTTATTCACAATGCCATAAACTTTATATATTAAAAAATCAAATTTCAAAAGATAAATCTAATATACCTCAGTAGTATATTTGACAATAAAAACAAGACTGGATGTAAGAGAGGTTTATATGACTGTAACTAAGGAAAATATTAAGGATTTTACTGAAAAATATGCACAGATTTGTCGTAAAAATGACACAGTTGAGAAAGAACTTTTTACTGAGTATGGAGTAAAAAGAGGACTTAGAGATTTAAACGGAAAAGGTGTACTTACAGGTATAACTAACATTTCAAGAGTTGAATCTTCTAAGATAGTTGATGGAAAGAGTGTGCCTTGCGAAGGACGACTTTATTTCAGGGGTTATAAAATTCAGGATTTAGTTAACGGATTTATGTCTGAGAACAGATTTGGTTTTGAAGAAGTAGCATATTTATTGCTTTTTGGAGAATTACCAAGTGAAGATAATCTGACTGAATTTAAGAAAATGATGCTGTATCAAGACGATTGCCAACTAACTTTGTGCGTGACGTAATTATGAAAGCACCAAGCGAAGATATTATGAACACATTGTCTAAGTGTGTTTTGACTTTGGCATCATATGACAAGAATATGTCAGATACATCAGTGGAAAATGTTATTAGACAGAGCATTAATTTAATTAGTACATTCCCTATGATTTCTGTATATGGTTACCATGCATATAACCATTATAAGAGAAACAAAAGTTTATATATTCACAGACCTAAGCCGGAGCTTTCAACAAGTGAAAACATTCTTAGAATGTTAAGACCGGATAAGAAATACACAGAATTAGAAGCCAAGGTTTTAGACTTAGCATTGGTTCTTCATATGGAACATGGTGGTGGTAATAACTCTACTTTTACAACAAGAGTTGTAACTTCATCAGGTTCAGATACTTATGCTACAATTTCAGCAGCACTTTCTTCATTGAAAGGACCACGCCATGGTGGTGCGAATATTAAAGTTGTAGAAATGTTTAAGGACATTAAACATAATGTTCATGATATAACGGATAGGGATGAAGTTAAGGAGTATTTAAGAAAGATACTTAATAAAGAAGTTTTTAACAGACAGGGACTTATTTATGGTATGGGTCATGCAGTATATTCAATTTCTGACCCAAGAGCTGAGATTTTCAAAAGCTTCGTAGAGAAGTTAGCTACTGAAAAGGGCAGAACTAAAGATTTTAACTTGTATAGTATGATTGAACTTTGGCTCCGCAGGTTATTGCAGAGGAAAGACAGATTTACAAGGGTGTTAGTGCCAACGTAGACTTTTACAGTGGTTTGGTTTACAGTATGCTTGATATTCCTGAAGAGCTATTTACACCTATGTTTGCAATAGCACGTATTGTAGGATGGAGTGCTCATCGTATCGAGGAAATCATTACAGCAGATAAGATTATGCGTCCGGCATATGTAAGCAACTGCGACTACTATGATTATACAAACATTGAAGAAAGATAAGAATTTTGGATAATAATCCATAGCAAAAAATGCAATTTTGCAATATAAAAATGCATTAACGAATGTAATAAAAAACACATCAATAAATGTAATAAAAAAAGTATAAAAAATCGGTTACAAAAAAGATTAAGACATAAACACTAAAC
>ENA-OQAZ01001312-OQAZ01001312.1-human-gut-metagenome-genome-assembly--contig:-NODE-1312-length-12128-cov-3.356804_pt1 | contig 12128 bp, 20 predicted proteins | sample MGYA00242737_ERZ504531 | MGnify/ENA primary metagenome ERZ504531 (study PRJEB26092, sample SAMD00036244) | human gut metagenome | host: Homo sapiens | study: EMG produced TPA metagenomics assembly of...
TGCGCAGCATCCCGGCACGATGGTGTGCACCTGGGGCAGATTGCGGCAGGTGGTGCCCAGCTGCTTCCAGATGTAGGGTACTGCATCAATGCGGAACACCTCTACGCCAGATTTGCCAGGTGCAGGATGCTCTTGGTCATGTCCACGAACACCGCCGGGTTGGCGTAATTCAGATCCCACTGATAATCGTGGAAGGTGGTCAGCACCCACTTGTGCATTTCTTCGCACCATGTAAAGTTGCCGGGTGCGGTGTTGGGAAACACCTGCGGCACCGTCTGCTCGTACTGGTCGGGGATGGTGCGGTCGTCATAGAGATGGTAATACGCCTGAAACCACGGGTCGCCCGCCTTTGCCGCCATGGCCCAGCGGTGGGTGCTGGCGGTGTGGTTCATGACAAAATCCAGACACAGCTGATGCCTGCTTTCCGCAGCTCCCGGGTCAGGTTTTCCAGATCTTTATTGGTGCCAAGGGCCGGGTCTACGGTATCGAAATCCTCCACCGCATAGCCGCCATCGTTGTGAGGGTGGGGCATCTGCAAAAGGGGCATCAGGTGCAGATAGGTCAGCTTCTGCTCCTTGAGGTAGGGCAGCTTCTTTGCCAGCTCTTTCAGGTTTCCGGCAAAGAGGTCGGTGTACATGGTCATGCCGAACATATTGCCACGCTTGTACCACTCCGGGTCGGCAGTGCGTGCCTTGTCCAGTGCTTTCAGCTCAGCACTGCGGGCGTTGTAGGCTTCTGCCATCTCCCGCTCCAGAACCTCCAGCCCTTCCCGGTTGTGGTACAGTTCCATGAACAGCCATTCCAGCTCGTCCTTGTGCTTGGCAAATCGGGATGCAAATTCCTGTTTTGCTGCCATGGTTCAGCCCTCCACTTCTGCAAGGGTGGGCATGGCGGGGATAGCGCCGTGGCGGCTGGTGGTGATGCTGGCCGCTTTGTTGGCAAAAGCCAGAATGCCTTCCAGCTTGTCCACCGTCAGGGTGTCCAGCTTCTCCTTGCAGAGCTTGGACAGCGCCGCCCCAAAGAAGGTATCGCCTGCGCCGTTGGTATCACCCACCTTGCAGGGGACGCCTGCCACATGGCCGGTCTTGTCCCCAAAGCGGTAGAATACGCCGTTTGCACCCAAGGTGACGAAAATCAGCCGGATGCCGTTCTGTGCCAGTTGTGCCGTGCCGCTTTCGCAGTCAGTGGTTCCGGTGAGCAGGGGCAACTCCTCATCGGACACCTTCAGGATATCCACCAGCGGCAGGGGAGCTTTCATCTGGGCAATGGCGTCCTCTTTGTTCTTCCAGAGGTTTGCACGGTAATTTGGGTCATAAGTAATGACAGCACCCAGCTTTTTGGCGCGGGCGGCAGCATCCAGCGTGGCAGTGCGGGAGGGGTCAGCGGTCAGGCTGACAGAACCAAAGTGGACGATTTTGGCAGCTTTCAGAGCCTCGTCCGAAATGTCCTCTTTGCACAGCATCACGTCAGCGTTAGCGCTGCGGTAGAAGCTGAAATCCCGCTCGCCGGTGGCATCCACCGACACGACTGCATGGTGGTGGGGTGGTCTGCATCCACCGCCATGCCGGAAACGTCTACCTTGTTTTCTGCCAGAACCTCTTTCAGGTAGCGGCCAAAAGCATCCGCACCCACCTTGCCGATAAAGGCAGTCTGTGCGCCCAGTCTGGAAGCAGCCACCGCCAGATTGGCCGGTGCACCGCCGGGGTTTGCGGCAAACTGGGGGATGCCGCGCGCATCCTTGCCGGTCTGGGTCAGGTCGATCAAAACTTCACCAATCGTTAAAATGTCCATGCGTTTTCTCCTTATTTTTATCCTATAAGCTAAAACCCAACGGTCACCGCTGGAACAGATAATGAATGTAAGCGGCTGCACGCTCCGGGTGCGGTGCATTCTGCACTACCCCAAGATAGACCCTGCCAGAAAAACCTGCCTGCCTGACAAACGGCGTGTCCGAAATATCCAGCACGGTCCCACCGGCGTTCAGACCCGACAGTGCATGGAAAGACGCATCCAGTGTCCGCAGATCGAGAAAATAATCATCTGCCAACAGTCGATCCCGTGCATATTCGTCCATCAGAACAACATCTAACCGCTGGGCACTGACTGCACCCAGCAGCTTCATCTCCGAAGCATATACATACTGCTCCTCTGCGCGTTCGCTTTCGCTGAGCAGCAAGCCGGACAGCAGATCGACCTGTTGCTTTTTGGTCAGACCCTGCGCCTCGGCAAAGCCGGTGGTAAGCTGTTCCGTCAGATCAGACCCGGCAGTGATATTTACCAGACCAAGGTAAAGCACATCCTCTTTTTTCGTCACATGACGGTAGGCTGTATACCCGAGGATATAGACGACGATGAGCACGATCGCAATGGGCAGCTTGTAATATGCCAGATGTGCTCCCACTTTTTGCGCCCATGGAGGAGCGGAGCGTATCCCGGTCAGTTTTTGTCATGGTCGGATTCCTCATGTACTGCATCAGGGTCTCCACCGATCTGATAGAGGATCCGAAGCATCAGAAAGGAGCAGAGCATGGCGCAGAAACCCATGCCCAGCAGGAATGCAGGCGTGAACACAAACACTATGACGTACCCCATGATGCCATAGATCGCCGCCATCAGCAGGGTGCAAAACAGATACCGGACACCCACGAGAAACGCTGTTTTCAGGATGCCGAAGGTGGTGTTTTCAAACCGTGCCAGCAGAGGAAAGGCATACAGCAGAACGATGCCGTACAGAATTGCCGCACCAATAAGCACAGCAGTGAGCAGTGTCCAGAAAATGTTTTCGCTCCACATTCGGCGCAGCACAAAGCCATCCACAGCCAGGAAACTGCCGACTGCCAGCAGGATCAGCCAGAGTTTTGTGGCAGGCTTAAAATTTTCCCGGAACGCCTTAAAAAACATCCGGGTCAGACCATCGTCCCGATCTTCCGCCATTTTGAGCGTGACGTAGAACAATGCGGTCGTAGAAGCTCCTATGGTAACGATGGGCAGGCTGCACACGAGCCATAAGATGTTCAGGTAAGCACTGTAAGTCAATTTCGTCAGCACAGCAAACAGCGGCTTGTCCGTATTGCACAGGTCACGCATGGGGGTTCTCCTTTCGCTCAATCTCCTGTGGATTCGCGCAGGATCAGGTTGGTTTCCGTATAGACGGTGCGATAGTTCAGCGATGGCTCTTCGATGCGGGTCATAAGCAGATTGGCAGCGGTGTAGCCCATGATCTGTCCATGGATATGGATCGAAGTCAGATGGGGGGCAAAGTAGGAAGCCTCCTGACTGTCATCGAAGCCGCAGACCCAGATATCATCGGGAACCGAATACCCCAGCTCATTCAATGCCTTGACCAGATCCATGGCAACAAAGTCATTGGCGCAGACAAAGGCATCCGGCATCGTTTTGAACCGACGTATGGTTTCGTACAGGGATACCGGATAGTTCTGCTGTCCGGATGGCATCGCACAGGTGTTCAGGCCTTCTGTCAGACCAAAGTACTCCACTGCATCCTTATAAGCCATATAACGCTCAAAAAAGGACTGACAGTGGTTTTTATCCCCCGCAAAGCTGATGCGTTTTTTGCCGCGCTGGACCATGTGAGCCACCGCATTCTGGACCTCAATGCGGTTTTCCATATAAAGGCGGTCGGCTTTAAGGGAGGACGCATATCCATCACAGGGGTGTCTACAAACAGCAGCGGAACATCCAGATCGCACAGCATCTGTGCGTAGTCATAGTCGAATACTTCAAAGCAGATGATGCCGGCTGTGCGCTGGATGTTGAGAGAAGATGGAAGTTTTTTCTCTTTCAGTCTATGGGAGAAATGCGATGAATGGTCATGCCGCTGTGCAGATGGTCGATTTCCGACTGGAAACGATCCAGCATCATGGAGGAAAAGTGAGAGCTGCTCAGAAACTGGGTCGTCAGCATGGCGATCTCCCGTTTGTCACTCGGCAGAATGGAATGCTCTGCTGCTTTTGCAGTGTCTTCCTGAAACAGCGGCAGATAGGCAAACTGCTTATAGCCCATTTCGGCGGCTTTGCGCAGGATCTTCTCCCGTGTGGCATCTGCCAGCACACCGGTGTTGTTGATGGCCTTTGAAACTGTGTTGCGGGAAAGCTGCAGTTCGTTTGCAATATCCTGAATGGTGACTTTGGTTGCCATAAGTCATCCTCTTCCTTTTATAAATAAAGTCTGGTGACGGATCTTATTCTTTGCGACTCCAGTATAGTGCAAATGCACAAATTAGTCAAATGCAAAAATGCAAATCATCATTTTGCATATTTGCGCACTTTTGGATTTGTGCATCTGTACAAATCCACAATAATTTTTGATGTATACCATGAATTATCGTTGACATTCGCTTGCGTGAGTGGTATAAATGAATTACAGAGTTTTACATTTGCACAAACGAAGTGAAAAAAAGTAAAATTCAAAGGTGCAAATGTAAAACACAAATCAAACGGCAAGCAAATCAAAAAGGAGGAGAATGATTCATGAAAGCAAAGACGGCCTCGCCGGAAACGGCTGTGCTGACAGCAGAACGCAAGCTGCACAACACATGGGTCTACATCAAACGGCATTGGCAGCTTTACCTGTTGTTCCTGCTGCCTGCCGTGGCGCTGACGCTGGTGTTCAAGTACGCTCCCATGGGCGGTGTGCTGATCGCGTTCCAGAAGTACAATCCCTTCAAGCATCTGGGGCAGCGAGTGGGTAGGCTTCAAAAACTTTACCCGCTTCATGTCCTCGCCGGACTTCCAGCGCTATCTGATCAACACCCTGAAGCTGAGCGTCTACGGTCTGCTGTGGGGCTTCCCGATCCCCATCCTGCTGGCATTCCTGCTCAACCGTATCGAGAGCAAGAAGATCAAGCAGAAGGTGCAGCTGGTGCTGTATATGCCAACTTCATCTCGGTCATCGTGCTGTGCGGCATCGTCCGAGTGCTGCTGAGTGTCACCGGTCCGGTGAACGGCCTGCTTCACACCAGCATCAACTTCATGACGCTGCCGGAAGCGTTCCGCCCCATCTACATCATCAGCGGCATCTGGCAGGGTGCCGGCTGGGCATCCATCATGTACACCGCATCCCTTTCTAATGCCAGCAAAGATCTGAAGGAAGCTGCGATGATCGACGGCGCAAACCTGATCCAGCAGATCATGACGGTGGAGTGGCCCGCCATTAAGGATATGTCGTTATTCAGTTTATCCTGCAGGCAGGCAACATCATGAGCATCGGTTTTGAAAAAGCCTATGCCCTGCAAACGGACCTGAACCTGAACACTGCCGAGATCATTGCAACGTACGTTTATAAAAAGGGCCTGTTGGACGGCGATTACAGCTTTTCCACGGCAGTCGGTCTGTTCAACACCATTGTCAACGTCATCCTGCTGATCGCAGTGAACAAGATCGTTGCCAAAATGAACGATGGCAAGGGCTTGTAAGGAGGGGTTTACCATGGCAAAACAGAAAAAATCAAAAATGGCCCTCTACACCAGACAAGATAAGATCATCCTGTACTGCGGCTACGCACTTCTGGGCTTGTTCCTGCTGGCAATCATCGTTCCGATGATCTACATCGTTATCGCGTCCTTTATGGACCGGTCACTCTGCAAAACAAGGGCATCTCCTTTGATTTCAGCAAGTGGAGTCTGGATGCTTACCAGCGTGTCGTTTCGGACAAGCAGATCTGGGTCGGCTTCAGGAACGCAGTGCTTTACTCGATCATCTTCACCATCATCTCGGTAGCTGTGACGATGCTTGCCGCTTATCCCATGTCGCTGCCGGACTTCAAAGGCAAAAAGATCTTCAACACCTTGTTTGTGATCACGATGTTTTTCAGCGGCGGTCTGATCCCCACCTACCTGCTCATCAACAATCTGGGTCTGCTGGATTCCATGTGGGCGGTCATTCTGCCGGGAGCATTCAGCGTGTGGAACATGATCATTGCCCGTACCTATTATCAAGGCGTCCCGCGTGAGCTGCGCGAAGCTGCGGATGTGGATGGAGCCAGCGAGATGCTTTACTTCTTCAAGATCCTGCTGCCCGTCTGTATGCCGGTGGTGGCAGTTCTGGCCCTGTGGCAGTTCGTGGCTATGTGGAACAGCTACTTTGATGCCATGATCTACCTGAACAGCGCATCGAAGCAGCCGCTGCAGCTGGTGCTGCGTTCCATCCTGATCCAGAGCCAGCCGGAATCCGGCATGATCGCAGATATCCAGAGCACTGCCGAACGTGCCAAGATGCAGAGCTGCTCAAATATGCAACCATTATTATTTCCAGTCTGCCGCTGCTGGTGATGTATCCCTTCTTCCAGAAGTATTTTGATGCCGGCATCATGGCTGGTTCCATTAAGGGCTGAGGATATTCCAGAATTTTATAAGCAGGTACGCTCATCTGTTACACGAAAAAAGAAACATGAAAAAGGAGAAAATACCATGAAAAAGCTGATCTCTCGCCGCAACTTCCTCAAGGTCTGCGCTCTGGCGGGCTCTGCCGCTGCTCTGTCTGCCTGTGGCGGCAAATCCACCGGCAGCGGCGATTCTGCTGCCGCAGCTGTGGACGTGACCGGTGCCGTTACATTTCCGCTGTCCGAAAAGGTCACCTTTACCGGTATGACCAGCTTCCCTGTGGGCAGCGAACCCGAACCGAACAACCGCACCATCTTCAAGCGTCTGGAAGAGCAGACCAATGTGCACATCGACTGGACCGCCATCCAGTCCGACCAGTGGAGCGATAAGATCACCCTGAATATGTCCAACCCCAACACCTTGACGGATTTTGTTTTTACTGCTGATTTTACCGACAGCAATCTGCTGCGCTACGCAGATCAGGGTGTCATCCTTAATCTGGAAGACTACATTGACAACAATATGCCTTATCTCCAGAAGGTCTTTGAGCAGTACCCGGAGTACCGCACCATGTGCACCGACAGCGATGGCCACATCTGGCACTGCCCTGGATCGAGCAGCTCGGCTCAGAAAAGACCGCCATCCAGACCATTGGCAATATGAGCTTCATCAATACCAAGTGGCTGAACTTCCTCGGTCTGTCGATGCCCACCACAGTGGACGAGTTTGAGCAGGTGCTGATTGCATTCCGTGATAACGCCGCTTCTATCAAGGCAGAGTATGGCATTGACGGCGACATCATCCCCATGTCCTGCATCGTCAACAACGGCGATCAGGACCCCAGCATCCTCATCAATGGCTTTGGCGAAGGCTACGGCGATGCTGACAAGGACCGCCATATTGCCGTTACCAATGACCGGAAAGTTATCTGTGCCGCCACCCAGCAGGGCTACCGTGATGGTCTGGACTGGCTGCACAAGCTGTATGCCGAGAAGCTCATCGACCCGGAGTGCTTCACGCAGGAGTGGTCCACCTATGTTTCCAAGGGCAAGGCTGGCCGCTATGGTGTCTGCTTCAGCTGGGATGTTGCCAACATTGACAACCTGACCGACTGGGAGCGCTGCCTGCCCTGACCGCCGATACCCGCAATATCACTCCGCAGAACGGCTCTTTCACCAGCGGCTTTGCCCGCGGCAGATGCGTTGTCACCGCAAAGGCGACTAATCCTGCACTGGTTTGCGCATGGCTGGATCAGATGTACGCACCCCTCCAGTCTCCGCAGAACAACTGGGTACTTACGGCGATGCGGAAGGCTTTAACATTTTTGAACTGTCCACCAACGATAAGGGCGAGCCCATGCTGAAGCACGCTCCTCTGGGCGATGCTTCTCCCGTGGAAGTCCGTGAAGCGCAGTGTGTCAGTGGACCTCTGGCGGTTCTGGATGATTACTATGGTGTATACGTTACCTGCCCGGACGATGCACAGTATCGTCTGGACTGGATCAAGGAGATCTACACCCCGGATATGAACAACGATTATGTCTATCCCAATGTCTTTATGAGCAGCGAGGACACCGAGCAGGTCTCTAACCTGCAGGCAGATCTGCAGACCTACATGAATACGCAGAAGGCCAACTGGATCATGAACGGCACTAAGGATGCAGAGTGGAACGAATATCTGAGCAAGCTGGAAGACTACGGCCTGTCCGACTATCTGGGCATTATGCAGAAATATCTGGATGCTTACTACGCATAAGAATTCTTTCCTTTGGAGGATTCCATGAACGATTTGACTTTACAAAAAGCCCGTGCCTACGAGGCCGAGCACGGCGCAGCGATCTCCCCGGAGGAACGCCCTGCTTACCACATGACTCCTTATGTGGGCTGGCTCAACGACCCCAACGGCTTCTCTTATTATAAAGGGAAGTATCACCAGTTCTATCAGTATAACCCCTACGATGTGCGGTGGGCGCCCATGCACTGGGGTCACGCGGTCAGCACCGACCTGCTGCACTGGGAGTATCTGCCCTGTGCACTCGCCCCGGATTCCCCGGCGGACAACGGCCCCGGCTGCTTCTCCGGTTCTGCTACCGAGATGGATGACGGCAAGCAGCTGCTGATGTACACCAGCGTGGTGGCAGAAAAGCAGCCCAATGGGAGATGCGGGATATCCAGACCCAGAGCATCGCCATCGGTGACGGTCTCGACTACGAAAAGCCTGCCTGCAACCCGGTGCTGACCCAGAAAGACCTGCCGGAGGGCTTCAGCAAGTTTGATTTCCGGGACCCCAAGATCTGGCGTGAGGCCGACGGCACCTACTCCGCCGTCACCGTCTGCCTGGCCGAGGACGGCAGCGGCGCAGCGGCACTGTTCCAGAGCAAGGACGGCTTCGACTGGCACTTTGTCACGGTGCTGGAACGCTGCAACAATCAGTACGGCAAAATGTGGGAGTGCCCGGACTTCTTCCCGCTGGATGGCAAGCAGGTCTTGATGCTCGGCCCCATGGAGATGCTGCCCAAGGGCGAGTTCCACAACGGTCACAACGTGATTGCCTTCATCGGCAGCTACGACGAAGCCACCCACACTTTCACCAAGGAAAACGTGCAGCTGATGGATGGCGGCATCGACTTCTACGCCACCCAGACCACCCTTGCCCCGGATGGCCGCCGCATCATGACCGCATGGCTGCAGACATGGTCGGACACCGAAGATAAGCCCAAGGGCTGCAAGTGGTTCGGGCAGACCATCTGCCCCGCGAGCTGCACATCAAGGATGGACGTATTGTTCAGGCCCCGGTGCGGGAGCTGGACGCCGTCCACGGCAAGCGCACCCTGCACGAAAATGTGACGGTGCAAAGCGAAACTTCTCTGGAAGGCATCAAGGGCCGTGTGGCGGATCTGACCGTTACGGTGCAGCCCGGCGAGTACCGCTCCTTTACCCTGAAGCTGGCTGCTGATGCAGACCATCACACCAGCCTGACCTACGACCCCTACACCTCCGAGCTGACGCTGGATCGCAGCTATGCCGGTTCCCGTGCCGACATTGTTCACCGCCGCAGCTGCAAGGTGCGCAGCCAGAACGGTGCGCTCAAGCTCCGCATCCTGCTGGATAAAAACAGCATCGAAGTTTTCGCCAACGATGGCGAGCAGACCATGACCGCATGGATCTATACTCCGCAGTCGGCGCAGGACATCACCTTTGCGGCCACCGGCAGTGATGTCAACCTGACCGTGGAGCAGTACGAACTGAATCTGTAAAACCTGATATTCCCCTTCATTTCTCCTTCATCAACACAGCCCCGCTCTGGATTCCTTCACCAGAGCGGGGCTGTTGTTGCTTCTATGTAAGGTTAGTCCTCTAATCTGCCGTGTTCGCAGCCAAGGGAAAGATAATGCTCCATCTTATCACTCAGCACAAGCTGCGCGTACTCCAGCGGCCTGTTGTACAGCAGCCAATCCAGTTCTGCCCGCTGTACCAGAGTGTTGCCGTATTCGTCCTCCACAGCGGCGCAGTCGATGGAAAGGACAGTTTCATCCTCAAATCGGGCTTCTACCGGTCAGTGTCCATATTGTAGTGGCAAGAAAGCAGTTTGTTCATAAGATAACCTCCATGTTTTTCACATTTGTTTCTTTTGCGGCGGAAAGTTCCGGCTGTCCGTTTGCGGATTTATGAATCCGCTTTGTGATGCAGCCCTTTGCAGGTCTACACCCGCCTACCACACAGCCGTTTCTACTGCCAAACCGGAACAACGCTCTTTTTGCTCTGCACAAAATCCTGCATCGTTTGGCGTAAAATTGGCGTATGGCGCAATTTTGCTGGAAATCCATCAAAAGAAAAAGCCCGAAACTTCTCGTAACATCAAGAAGTTTCAGGCTTCGTTTTGCTTAAATTGGAAATTTACTGGTCGATGGGCTTCATCGTGGGGACAGGTCAAGGAACACGCATGAAAAGCTTTATATTCCGTTATAAGCCTACTCATGCGGCTTCCTTTTTGTCCCGTCCGTACGTTACCCTACGCAACTCTCCACAAGTTACCGAGGATTTGGTGTAAAAGTGGTGTAGCGGTTGGTGTAGTGGATTTCAGACCGAAATGCCCAGTTTACCGTTCAGATTTGCAAAGGAATGGGCTTTGGCTTCCTTGGTGGCTTCCGCGTAAATCTCCATCGTGGTGCTGATGTCCTTGTGTCCCATGATGTCCTGAATGATCTTCAGGTTGGTCTCATTTTCACACAGCCGGGTGCAGAATGTGTGCCGGAGATTATGGCAGGAGAAAGGCGGCAACAGCTGCGGCTCCCGCTTTTCCTTTTCGGCCTTTTCCAGTTCGGCTTCGTTGTATGCCACGCTGATGCGCTTGATGGCGCGGTTGACCGTCTGCGGGTTCTGCGGCTGGCCGAAGCGGTTCAGGAATACGAAGTCCGAGATTCCGTCGATCTCATATTCGCACACCAGTTCCAGCTCCTGCTGTTGGCGCGTTCCTGCTCCAGTGCCTTCCGCACTTCGGGCAAGATCGGAATTGCCCGCTTACCGGCGGCAGTCTTGGGCGTGGACATGGTGAAATAGCAGCCGCCCACCTCGTGGTCATGGTACACCAGATTGTGCTGGATGGTGATAAATCCACTCTCAAAGTCGATGTCGCTCCAGCACAGGCCAACCGTTTCCGAGATACGGCATCCGGTGCCCAGCATGAAGGTGAACATCGGGAGCCAGTGCTGGAACTTCGGCGTTTTCTTGATGAAATTCAGAAATGCCTGCTGCTGGGGCAGGGTCAGAGCGTGGCGTTTGGGCGTTTCGTACTGGTGGGCGGCTTTTATAGCCGTCAGGACACCATCCGTGGGATTCACACGGATGTACTCATCGTCCACCGCCACCGCAAAGACCTGATGAAGAACATTCTGGATGGTTTCCAGCGTGTTCAACGCCATCTTGCCATTGCGGACGATGCCATTGTAGTAGCTGCGGATATCCGACTTGCGAATGTCCTTGAGCTTCATCATGCCGATTTCATCCCGGACGAACCGATTGTACATATAACGTAGTTGGCGAAAGTATGCTCTTTCAAGCCCACCTTGTTCTTACGCCACAGTTCAAACAGGTCATTCAGGGTCAGGCTGCACTCCGGGATGCGGATGCCCTCTGCCAAATCGTGCTGGATCTTCTCTTCCTTTTCGCGCAGCCCCTCCAAGGTTGCATCATAGATGGTATGGCGTTTTCCGTTTTTAGCAGTCCAACGGTACATATATAGCCCGTCGCTCTTGCGGTAAACCTCGCCATCCTTCAAAACACGGCCTTTATTATCTTTACGTCTTTGCATATAAACTCTCCTTTTCATTCACAGAATGTTGAAAAGGAGCCTTACGCCATGAGTATACCATGACGCAAGACTCCCTGCAACATCAAACAGTCAATTTTTGAACCGCATCAGATCGAGAATGCCTTGTCCAGATATTCGTCCAGCTTACGGCGTTTGATCAGCCGTTTGGTTCCGTTCCAAAGGACGAACTTGCATTCATCGCTATCGGTCATTGACCGCAGTTTATTGATACCGATCCCAGAGTAAGCCGCCGCTTCCTCCAAGGTCAGATTGCTCTTTTGCCAGATAGGAACTTCTTTCACTTGCACCTCCACTTCCTTGTAACCGGGTGTCTGTGATCGGGCAGGAAATTGCCAGTCCTGCCGCAGACCGTACCCGATGGGGTGTCAAATCTCCGAATACTCTCCCTTCGTTCGAGGCTGTGCGGTGGGCTTGTGCAGCTGTTCCGCCTGCAAGCGGTTCAGCAGTTGCAGCACCG
>ENA-OQAZ01001314-OQAZ01001314.1-human-gut-metagenome-genome-assembly--contig:-NODE-1314-length-12122-cov-5.429596_pt1 | contig 12122 bp, 16 predicted proteins | sample MGYA00242737_ERZ504531 | MGnify/ENA primary metagenome ERZ504531 (study PRJEB26092, sample SAMD00036244) | human gut metagenome | host: Homo sapiens | study: EMG produced TPA metagenomics assembly of...
TTGCTCGCAAACGGAGTGGATATAAAAAATGTCATGGTAAGAAACTGCCGCAGAAAAGAAAAAACTGACTACCCAAATAAAATTTTTGGCTACGGATTCATGAATGGGTTTGCCAATTTCTAAGAAAACGGATATAATATATTCTAAAAGATAAAAAGGAAGGGTGAATGGATGACAAAAAGCAATAATTTATTAGCGGATTACGCTGCAAAAAAACAGGATATCTGTATTAAAAATGACACAATTTCAGATAGTCTTTTCAGGGAATATGGTGTCAACAGAGGACTTAGGGATGTAAACGGAAAGGGAGTTCTGACAGGTCTTACGAATATTTCGGAGATTGTTTCATTTAAGACGGGCGAGGATGGCAGCAGCGTGCCATGTGACGGACAATTGTGGTACAGAGGCTACAATGTAAAGACACTTACAAATAACTTAAGGCCCGGAGAGTTTGGTTTTGAAAAAATTGCTTATCTGCTGCTTTTCGGGCAGCTGCCATCTGAGAGTGAATTGGCTGAGTTTACAGAGGTTTTAGGAAGAAGCAGAACCCTTCCTACCAATTTTACGAGGGATGTCATCATGAAGGCTCCGTCAAAGGATATCATGAATTCCATGACGAGAAGTATACTGACACTGGCTTCATATGATCCTCTTGTAGCAAAGGCTGGCATCGACAACAATATCAGACAGTGCTTATCACTTGTTGCAATATTCCCGATGCTTGCAGTTTACGGTTATCATGCGTATAATCATTATGAAAATGATCAGAGCATGTATATTCACAGGCCGGATCCAAAGCTTTCGACAGCTGAAAACTTCCTTAGGATGCTCAGAGCTGACAATCAATATACAGAGCTTGAAGCAAGGGTGCTTGATATGGCACTTATTCTTCATATGGAGCACGGCGGTGGAAACAACTCTACATTTACCACCCGTGTGGTTACATCGGCAGGTACAGATACATACTCTGCTATCGCGGCAGCCATGTCATCCCTTAAGGGACCAAAGCACGGCGGTGCCAATATCAAGGTGATGGAGATGATGCGGGACATCCGTTCGCATGTGAAGCACTGGGATGATGAGGATGAGGTGAGAGCATACCTCAGAAAAATGATGGATGGTGAGGTGTTTGACCACAAGGGACTCATCTATGGAATGGGACATGCGGTGTATTCACTTTCTGACCCGAGGGAGCGTATATTCAGAGGCTATGTGGAGAAGCTTTCAGTTGCAAAGAAGAGAGATAATGAGATGAACCTCTATAATACAATAGAGAAGGTGGCTCCTGAGATTATCGCTGAAAAGCGCCATATCTTTAAGGGTGTTTCTCCGAATGTCGATTTCTACAGCGGCTTTGTTTATGAGATGCTTGGTATTCCTATGGAGCTTTACACACCTCTTTTTGCCATTGCGCGAATCGTTGGCTGGAGTGCCCACAGGCTTGAGGAGATTGTCGGCATGAACAAGATTATCCGTCCGGCTTACAAGAGCGTCATGAAAGAGATAGAGTAACGAGAGGATGTTACAGTCTATCGTTCATATATCAATAATACGATATGTTGGGGATTGGACATATTAAAAGAATCGAGGTATTATACAAATGAGTTTTACAAAGGTAAAAAAGGGCGTCTGTGCAGCAAAGGGCTTTGTTGCAAACGGATTAAACTGTGGATTAAACAGTGACAAAAACAAAAATGACCTGGCTTTAGTTTATTCAGAAACACAGTGTCAGGCAGCGGCTGTTTACACAACAAACAAGGTGAAGGGCGCTCCTATTCAGGTGACAAAGGCACACCTTGAGGCATCAGGACATACGGCAAAGGCTGTTATTGCCAACAGCAAAAACGCCAACACCTGCAATGCTGACGGAGTAGAGAAGGCCCAGAGAATGTGCGAGCTTGCAGCAGCAGAGCTTTCGATTGATCCAAACGAGGTTATCGTGGCATCTACAGGAGTTATTGGACAGGTGCTTCCTATTGAGCCTATCGAGAGCCATATAAAGGAGCTTGCAAAGGGACTTTCGGCAGACGGCAACGACAAGGCTGTAAACGCTATCATGACTACAGATACCGTTCCAAAGCAGTATGCAGTAAAGTTCATGCTTGGAGACAGTGAGTGTACAGTAGGCGGTATGGCAAAGGGAAGCGGTATGATTCAACCGAACATGGCTACTACATTAAACTTTATCACATCAGATGTTGCCATCTCATCGGAGCTCATCCAGAAGGCCTTGAGCGAGATTGTAAAGGTTACCTACAACTGCTTAAGCATTGACGGCGATACCTCTACCAATGATATGGTAAGCATCATGGCAAACGGCCTTGCAGGAAACACACCTATTACTACAGAGAATGATGATTATCAGACCTTTAAGGATGCACTGTACGAGGTGCTTTCAAATCTTACAAGAATGCTTGCAAAGGATGGAGAGGGTGCTTCAAAGCTTTTAGAGTGCACATGCGCAGGTGCGCCTGATCTTGATACAGCAATTATTGTGGCAAAGAGCGTTATCCGTTCACCACTTTTAAAGTGTGCTATGTTTGGCGAGGATGCAACTGGGGACGAATCCTTTGTGCTATAGGCTATGCGGAGGCTGATTTTGATATAGACAAGGTGGAGCTTCACCTGCGCTCAACAGCAGGAAGCATCAAGGTGTGCGAGAACGGTGCCGGAGTTGACTTCTCAGAGGAGGAGGCAGCAAAGATACTGCATGAGGATGAGATTTACATCGACATAGATTTACACCAGGGAGATGTGTCAGCCAAGGCATGGGGCTGTGATCTTACATATGATTATGTAAAAATTAACGGAGATTACAGATCTTAATCTTGACAAGTAATATTGATTAATGATATTATTTTTTTAGAGTAATTAATTAAAAAAGTAAAGCGAACGAGGGCGTTCAGATATTAGGTTATCTGCGCCCTCTTTTTTGTTGGAAAAATCACATTTACAAAAGAGAGATTAGGAGGCGGTACATTGACTAAGAATGCATTGGATATGATTGATGAGAAAATAGTAGAGCTGCTGCAGGAAAATGCACGTATAGCGATAAAGGAGATAGCGGCACAGGTGTTTTTGTCATCACCGGCTGTAACAGCCAGAATAGAGAGATTGGAGAGCAAGGGAATCATAAAGGCTATCATGCCGCTGTAGATTCGGTTAATCTGGGCTATAAGATAAAGGCCTTTGTCAATCTGGATCTGGAGCCTGTACAAAAGGAAGAGTTTTATCCGTTTATTGAGAGTGTGGAGAATGTCATAGAGTGCAATTGTGTGACAGGAGAGTATTCTATGCTCATAGAGGTGAAGTTTTTGAATACGGAGGAGCTTGATGACTTTATCAACACTCTGCAGAAATTCGGCAAGACAAGTACACAGATAGTTTTTTCCACTCCTGTTGAGCACAGAGGCCTGCCTGTACATTCAGGTTTTGATGCATAAGATGATATGAGAGTCAAAAGATATTTTGCATGATTGAATGAAGTGTGCTAAAATAGTTTGCAAAAATACTGACTGTTAAACATGATTTTGGATGCTTTGAATAGTCAGATATATTGATTACGGCAGGAGGATAATATGAGTAAGAAATTAGGCTTCATAGGTTGTGGAAACATGGGAAAGGCAATGATACACGGAGTGATGGCATCAGGCAAGGCACAGGCAAGCGATATTCTTGCATCTGCAAAGACCGAAAGCTCCAGAGAAAAGAATGCAGCAGAGCTTGGAATCAGGCTGACAGCGGACAATAAGAGCGTAGCAGAGTTTGCAGATATTATGTTTTTAGCAGTAAAGCCACAGTACTATGAGGAGGTTATAGCAGAGATAAAGGACACTGTTAATGACGATGAAATCATTGTTTCGATTGCACCGGGCAAGTCACTTTCGTGGTTTGACGAGATGTTTGGAAAGAGCTTAAAGGTTATACGTACCATGCCAAATACACCTGCCATGGTTGGTGAGGGCATGATGGGAGTCTGTGCAAATGAAAGAGTATCGCAGGCGGAGCTTGATACAGTGCTTGATTTGTGCTCGGGCTTTTCAAAGGCTGAGATGATAGACGAGAAGCTTATGGATGTAGTGACAGCAGTCAGCGGAAGCTCACCGGCATATGTATTTATGTTTATCGAAGCCATGGCAGATGCGGCTGTAGCAGGCGGCATGCCAAGGAGCCAGGCATATACATTTGCAGCCCAGGCAGTGCTTGGAAGCGCAAAAATGGTTCTCGAGACAGGAAAGCATCCGGGAGAGCTCAAGGATATGGTGTGCTCACCTGCCGGAACCACTATCCAGGCTGTGCGTGTGCTTGAGGAAAAGGGCATGAGAAGCAGTGTTTTTGAAGCTATGATGAAATGCCTTGATATCTCCCGCAAAATGTAGTAGAATTATTGCATTGAGTTAAAGGAGAAAAGCAATGAGTCAGGCAAAGGTTGATAAATATAAGAATGAAAAGGCAAATCGTAAAAAGACAAATGCCAGAAATAAAGTAAAGCGTGTTATAGCACGAATTGTTGCAGCTGCGGCTGTAGTCGCATTGGTAGGCTGGGGCGGTTACTCCGGATATCAGTACTATGAGAAGAGTCGTCCGGTGAACTGCTATTACGCAGATATCAGTGCAGTCAGCGATTATCTACAGGGATTATCTACAGACAGTGAGCAGTAGATTATATTTTTGATACATAACATATATTTTACGATTTATATGATTAAGTAAAAATACCTCGCAGGTTACTGCGAGGTATTTTCAGTTTTTGAAGAATCCCCGGGCTCTTTTTGTGATTCAGATACAGTCTTTGCATTTTCTTCGGTATTTGAGCTGTCAGAGTTTTTTGCTTTGGAGAGTGTGTTATCAATTGCGTCGAGCAGCACTTTGGAGGTGTACTGACTTGTGTTTGCGTAGGAAATATTATCGGTGGACTGATTTTGCACAATCTGCGATACGAGCTCGTTCATCGCAGGCTCAACAAGCGGATACATGGTTTCCACCGAATCAGTCATGTTTTCAAGGCTTATGGAGTTAATGTTATTGCTGTCCACCGCCACAGACACATCGATAGCCGCCCCACCCAGCGCTACAGATGTATTGTACACACCCGGTGTATACATGCCGGTTTCTTCGACTGCAGGCTTTGGTTCATCACCTGAAAAGAAATATGTAGCAGCGAAAATTATCAGAAGAAGCAGTATGCCAAGGAGCACTCCGGTGAGAATGACATGCTTCATTTTTACAACGACGATTTTTGTTTTTGCACTCATATGCGCCTCCTGTGGTTGTTTTATATATAATATGTGTGTGGACGCGGAAATATGACAGATATTCCTGTCTATAACGAAAAAAGGGGCTGTAAAATAAGTCCCTTTTTTATGTCAGTGGTCTGGTGCTTTCTCCCTGGATGATAACAGGAAGCGTTGTATAGCTTTGGATGAGAAGTTCCGGGTTCTGAAGCTTACGGATCATCATGGAGCCTGCCTGCACACCGGTATCATAGACATTGATGTCTACAATGGTAAGCTGTGGGTCGATGATGCTGGAATATGGGTAGACGTCAAAGGTAAGTATGGCAATATCATCCGGGATGGAAAGCTGCCGGTCTTTGAGGCCCGGATGACACCTAATGCGAGGGTGTTATTTTCACATACAATAGCGCGAGGCGGTACAGGCTGTGTCAGCATATCAGAAGTAACAGAATAAGCGTGCTGGCAGCTGGAATCGGTATTTCCGATACGGGCAGCCGGAATGTGAAAGCCTCTGTCTAACATGCCTGCTATAAATCCTTTTTGACGCTGGGCAGAAATATAATCGGTTTTGCGCTCTCCGATAAAGGCGACATCTGTATAACCACAGGCTATCATGTGGGCAGCGGCATATTCACCGGCAAGGGCGTGGTTGGTATCTACCCAGCATAAGCGGCTTTCAAAACTCGGATGCCCAATGATAATGTGTGGAAAGCCTGCATCCAGAATAAGATTTGCAATTTCTTTATTAATGGCAGAACCGTGGATGATAAGACCATCGGAGGAACCGCTTGTGATAACTTCACTGACTTTTTCTCCGGGATAGTGTTCTTCAGAAGTGTTGACAAGCGTCAGGGAATAGTTGTTTTCGGACAAGGTATGGTGTACGCCGCACATAATGTCAAACATATGCGGATTCCGATAAGCAGTATCTTTCTCCAGATTGGTAAGATAGACAATATTGGAAGTAGCACCTTTTGCAAAGCTTACAGCCCGGGAGTTAGGGGTATAATGAAGCTTTTCAATTGCTGCATGAACCTTTTCCACAGTGGCTGGGGATATGGTGGTCCAGTGATTTAAAACTTTAGAAACAGTGGATTTGGAAACACCGGCTTCATTGGCAACATCATTGATGGTAACAGACATAAAATACCTCCTGAAAAAATGTATAAATTTAAAAATATAGTATAGCGGTTTCCTAACAAAGTCAATCATTTTTGACAAATAAACATTGTAAATAAAGGAAAAAGTGATAAATATAGACTTAGCAAGAGGAACCAATTGCATGAAAAAATAAAATAAAGAAAACGGTTTCCTAAAGAAACCGGGAAACGGAGGTATTTTTATGAAGAAAAGGGTGTTGAGTCTGTTGCTCTGTACCGCAATGACAATCGGCACATTATCCGGTTGTGGAAAAGAAGCAGGAAATGACGAAGGAAAGGCTACAGAAGCACTTGGAAATGATGCAGAGGATGAAATGACAGAGGTAAAAATCTGGCATGATGGGGATGAGAATATCATGCAGACCATTGCGGATTGTGCGAATGAGAAACTGGCAGAGGATAATATCAAGGTTACCTTTGAAAAGAAGAGCGGTCTGACCGACCAGCTTCAGTTATATGGAAATGATGAATCCAACGGACCGGATATGTATCTTTATGCACATGATTCATTGGGAACATTTGCAGAAATGGGGATTTTAGCTCCGATTACGGATGTTATCAGTGAGGATGTAATGGCGGATTTATTACCGATGACTGTAGAAGCAGGTAATTATAAGGATACCCAGTACCTGATGCCGGTTTATTATGAGACATTGCTCTTTATGTATAATAAGGCAAAATGGAAGGTGATGTGCCGGAAACAACAGATGAACTGTATGATTATATGGTAGCGCATACCGATGTGGATGCAGGAACTTATGCGCTGGTAAATCAGCATTCTACCGCATACAATGTGGCACCTGTGATCAATGGTTTTGGTGGATATATTATTGATAAAGATGCAAATCCTGGATTAAATACACAGGAAACCAAGGATGCTATCGCATACAATAAGAAATTTGCAGCATTGGAGGCAGATGGAGATTACAACACAGTAACTGCATTATTCAATGAAGGCCAGGCAGCAGCAATCATCGGTGGACCATGGCTGGTATCCGGAATCAAGGCAGCGGGCATTGATCTTGGTATTAAATCCTTAGCGGATTTTAAACTTCCGAATGGAAACGGACTGGCACCATATTCAGGTGTACAGAGCATTGGTGTCTTAAAATATGCAGCAGAAAATAAGAAAGAAGCAATTGCAAAAGTATTAGAGACAATTGCAAGTCCGGAAGTAGGTATTGCACTGGCGAATAAATCAAACTGTGCACCGGCAAACAGCAAAGCATATGATGACGCAGATGTTGCTGCAAATGAGATGATTATGGCAATGAAAGCAACTGCAGAAACTGCACAGCCTATGCCAAACATTCCGCAGATGAGCGTTATGTGGGGTCCAGCAGAAGCATTTTTGGCGGCAGTCAACAAATCCGGGGAGGATATTGATACTGAAGCAGAAACTTATCAGCAGGAGGCATTGGATGCTATTGCAGATATGCAGTAAGAAGGAGTTTATTTAGAAGCAATATAAAGAGGAAAATTAGGAAGAGAAGTGTGTATATGAAGAACAAACGGAAATTAACGCCATGGCTTTACAGTATGCCGGCACTGATATTGATTGGAATGGTTATCGTATTCCCAATTATTTATACGGGCTATATATCACTGACCAATATGAATCTTTTTCACTGGTCAAATTATGAATTTATCGGACTATCCAACTATAGCAGGGCATTATTAAAGGCAGACTCCGGTTTCCTTGGAGCACTGTTTACAACATTACTTTGGACCACATTAAATATGGTGATACAGGTAGTTGTGGCATATTTTATTGCATTGGGATTTCAAAGAGAAGATTTAAAGGGAAAACGTGTATACAAGACTCTTTTGATGTTCCCGTGGGCAATGCCTGCATATGTGTCCATTCTTTTGTGGAGGGTAGGCATTTATAACACAGAGTTTGGTCTTCTGAATAAGATTCTGGTGGCACTTGGCTTTGGAAAGGTAAATTTCCTTTCCACCAATGTGCCGGCATTTCTCTCCTGCATGACTCTAAACCTGTGGATGCATTGCCGTTTATGATTATGATGATAGACGGTGCACTGTCCAGCATTGACCGCAGCTATTATGAAAGCGCAGAACTGGATGGAGCAGGTTTCTGGTCGAAGAACATCCATATTACCGTTCCGGCAATGAAAGGAATTATGCACCGGCGGTTATTATGACAACATTTACCACATTTAAGCAGTTTGATATCGTATATCTTCTTACGATGCAGAAGGGAGCATATTCAGGGGCAACCTTACAGACCATAATTACTTATGCACAGCAGAATGCGTTTGTTTCAAATAACTATGGGCTGTCCTCTGCGGTATCCATTATTATCTTTTTCCTCATCATGGTATTTTCGCTGTTTACCAATCGAGGGGTAAAGGAGGAAAATTATGACTAAGAAAAAGAGAAAACAGATTTTACAGCTTAGCGGATTACATATTTTTTATATTATACTGTGTCTGCTGGCACTGGTACCGATTTTATATGCGTTGAATCTTTCCTTTGAAAGGGGGAGTGGAGCATTGTCCTCCGGATTATCTTTGTTTCCAAAGGAATTTACACTGGATAATTATAAAAATATACTGACGCAGAAGCCGTTTTTGCGGTGGTTTTATAACTCTGCCGTATTAAGCTTCTTTACAATGGTCATTGCTATCGGATTTGCCATGGTGTCATCTTATGCATTTTCAAGATACCGTTTTAAGGGAAGAAATGGCATTTTAAAATTACTGCTTCTCTTAAATGCATTCCCGCAGATTCTGTCCATGTTTGCATTATTCCGTCTTTTAAAACAGATGAATATGCTGGATACGAAACTGGGACTGGTGATTATTTATGCGGGAAGCATGTGCATTTTCTCTATCTGGAATATGAAGGGGTATTTTGATACCATTCCGATAGAAATCGAAGAAGCATCGAAAATTGACGGTGCATCGGATTTCCAGCTGCTGTGGAAGGTAGTAATGCCGCTGGCTCGTCCGGCAATCATTGTAACTTCTGTGATGGTACTTATTTTTGTATGGAATGAATATCTGTTTTCCACAACATTTCTACTGAATGAAAACAGTTATACACTGGCAGGTGGATTATATCAGTTACAGTCCAACGATTACACCAGAAGCTGGGGAATGTTCTCCGCAGCCGCTATCCTGGTATCTGTTCCGGTGCTGATTATTTTCTTCTGTATACAAAAGTATATGGTATCCGGTCTTACTGCAGGTGGTGTGAAAGGATAGAAATAAAATGGAAAAAGAAGCAATTTTGCATATTCCACTGTCACAATTTGCTTTTGCAGAAAAAGAAGACCGGCTGGTAATAAGAATCCGTTGTAAAAAGGGCGATTTAAAACGGTGCGTGCTGCTTTGGGGAGACCGGGTGGCAATGGAAGAGCCACTTCCGGTGAAACAAAGTGAAATGGAACATGTGGCATCCGATATGCTTTATGATTATTATGAAGTTAAGATTACGTCTCCGTATACCAGGGTATGCTATTATTTCCGGTTAGAGGACGATACAGAAAGCCTTTATTATTATGGAAGAGGATTTGCAGAGAAACTGTCCTGTGGCAGGGCAGAATATTTCCAGTTTCCATATATTAGAAGAGAGGATATTTTAGATATCCCGGAGTGGGCAGAAGACATTGTTATGTATCATATTTTCCCAGACAGTTTTGCAAATGACAGACGGAAACTGACGCAAAAGCAACAAGGCATATGCTTTTGCCGGATGGAAAAAGCGACAGCAATGGAAAAATTTTACCGGATCGGATTTGCAAGAATCATCTGGGTGGTACACTGAAAGGAATTTGTGAAAACCTTGACTATATCGAAAAGCTTGGAATAAACTGCATTTATCTGAATCCGATTTTTGAAGCAGCGTCTTATCATAAATATGATACCATTGACTATTTTGAAATCGACCCCTGTCTTGGAAATAAAGCGGATTTAAAAGAACTGGTGCAGCAGTGCCACAAGAGAGGAATTCGGGTTATTTTAGATGGAGTATTTAATCATTGTGGAGCAGATTTTTTTGCATTCCGGGATGTGCGGCAGAAGGGAAAAGCATCAAGATATTATAACTGGTTTTATCACCTGCCGGAAACGATACAGTACGCTGATCCGCCAGATTATGAGGCGTTTGCCTATGTAAAGGAAATGCCAAAGCTTAATACCGGAAATCCTGAAGTGGTGGAGTACCTTTGCAATGTTGGAACTTACTGGATTCGGGAAGCAGATATTGACGGCTGGCGCTTGGATGTGGCAAATGAAATCAATCATGAATTCTGGAGAGCCTTCCGTCATGCGGTGAGAGCGGTAAAAGAGGATATATTTCTAATAGGCGAAATCTGGGAAGAAGCAGGCATCTGGCTTCAGGGAGACCAGTTTGATTCTACGATGAATTATACTTTTTCTTATCTGTGCCGGGATTTTTTTGGAAAGGGAGAACTTTCGGTCAGTGAATTTGATGCCCAGATGCAGCGGATGATTTACCGCTACCCATGGCAGGTGAGCCTGGCACAGATGAATTTTCTGGATTCCCATGATATTCCGAGATTTTTAAGCTATTGCAATGGAAATAGAAAGAGAATGGAGCTGGCATTTTTCTATCTCTTTATGGGAGTGGGCGTGCCATCGGTATTCTACGGGGATGAAGTGTATATCGAGGGAATGAAAGAACTGGAGTATCGGGCAGCCATGGACTGGCAGGCAGTAATGGAGCAGCAGGCAGAAAACAACAGATTACAGGGAAATCTGGCAGAGAAGTTCAGCTGCTGGATTGCACTCCGAAAAGAGCATGTGGCATTACGCAAGGGCAATTACCGGACAATTTACTGCAATGATATGATGGGAGTATATGTATTTTTACGTAGTTTGGGGACGACAAAGTCTGGTATTTTTAAATACCGGCACCGGCAGTGTGACACTGACATCAGTGGAGGTTCCGCAGCTGCAGGAAAAAAGGATAATTCTTTCTTCTTGTGAGGGAAAGCTTTTGGTTGTTTTGTAAAACGAAAGATATTTCTATAAATAGTACCGTTCCTTAAAAAGATAAGTGACATCTTTACATACTTGAGCTATACTTTGGAAAAGATAAAGAGACATAGGAAGGGGGACTTTTTTATACCCAAAGATGCAGACTTGCTTAGAAATAGAAAAGTTAATACAAAGAAACGCCAAAACCGACATTTGCCGGAATTGGCGTTTCTTATATTAGGGACTTATTTTACAGCCCCTTTTCGTTATAAGAGCGATAGACGGGCGCAAGACGTCCGGGGGACGTCTGTTCTGCGCCGACCGTTTCACGGCTTCCGGTGGATGCCGGTTTTGAAACGACCGAAACGGAGTGTAGACGTGGAACGGAGACAAGAAGCCGCACCGCGGGTGAGTGGCTCCGCTACACTCCTATAACGAAAAAGAGATATCCATGAAGGATATCTCTTTCGTTATAAGAGCGATAGACGGGGCTCGAACCCGCGGTCTCGACCTTGGCAAGGTCGCGCGTTACCAACTACGCCACTATCGCATGTATTAAGTTGTGTGCCCTCTTATGCTTGGCACGTGTTATATAATACACGATAGTGGTGTATCTGTCAACCATTATTTTTAATTTTTGTAATAAAGTAGAGTATGAGAATTACTGCAAAACATACCCGTGTCGAAGAAATCATGGATTTTGCAAAGAAGATTAATGCGAAAAAGATCGGGATCGCAACCTGTGTCGGATTGTTGAA
>ENA-OQAZ01001315-OQAZ01001315.1-human-gut-metagenome-genome-assembly--contig:-NODE-1315-length-12109-cov-3.176014_pt1 | contig 12109 bp, 11 predicted proteins | sample MGYA00242737_ERZ504531 | MGnify/ENA primary metagenome ERZ504531 (study PRJEB26092, sample SAMD00036244) | human gut metagenome | host: Homo sapiens | study: EMG produced TPA metagenomics assembly of...
CCGCCATTTGCCCCTTGAAATTTTTTGCAGAGGTCAGTCGTTTTTCAAAATCATATCCATATAATCAAGTCCTTTCTTTGATTTTACGGATAGCATACCGGGCAATTTTGAAGATTTCATAAAGATTCCCGAAAACAGAATATGAACAATACACCGTAACCGTGGAGCATATCGCAACAAAGCACCAACCTACGCATTTAGGGCCTTAAAAAGCCTATATTTCAAGGTTTTTCCCGTATAGTCGGCGGGGTATGTGAGTGTTTTATCCTATCCCCGCCATAGTGCCGCTCTAAATGCGTAGAATTTACCAGCAGAAAATCGCCGGTTTCTCTGGCTCCATACTCCCAGATATGGTATCATGGAAAAAATCAATCTGACGGGGGTATCAGGATGGACGGACAAGAAAAGCTGCTGGAAGCGTTGCCGAGCTTCCCGCTGGAACAAGAATAACGATCAAGAGGCTGCACCCTCTTGGAACCATTGGGGACAGGTACGCTGACTTGATTAGTGTCCCTGGTGGCTCAAGTTTGCAAACTTTTGTTCTTTTCCCTACTCGACTACATTCTAGTAAACACAAAAAAGCCTGAAAGCTCTTTTCTTGAACTTTCAGACTTTTTAATATCATGATGTTTTTAGTGACACATATCGAACCAGTAGGGACACATTTTGAGCCACCGTCCCTGTCACCATGCGTAAACCACTGCCTCGTAAGGTCTCAGCACGCCAGCCTTTACATCCTTATAATTCTGAATCAAAATGCCCTGTGCGCCTGCAATCTTTTCCTCAATTTCTGCAGGAACTCCCACCTCTTTTTCTGAATCATTGCAAAGTACAAGCAGCTGTTTATCACCAAGCGTTCTTGTATATGCGTAAATCTGCGGATGATCTGGAATCAATACGTCATACACACCGTTCACCATAACTTCGTTTGTATGGCGAAGTGCAATCAGCTTTTTATAATAAGCAAAAACAGAATCCGGATCGTTTACCTGCGCAGCTGCGTTGATTGTTTTGTAGTTTTTATTTACCTGAAGCCATGGTGTGCCTGATGTGAAGCCGCCATTTTCGGATGCGTCCCACTGCATTGGTGTACGTGCATTGTCGCGGCCAACTGCCTTGATATAGCCCATAACTGTTTTGGCTGGGATATTTTCTTTTGTTGTCAACTCTTTGTAAGCATTGAGACTTTCAATATCACGATAATCTGCGATATTTTCCATGTAGGCATTTGTCATGCCAAGCTCCTCACCCTGATATACATATGGCGTACCCTTCTGGAAATGAGTCATAGTTGCAAGCATCTTGGCTGACAGCTCACGGTACTGCTCACTATCATTTCCAAAGCGTGAAACACATCTTGGCTGATCGTGATTAGATAAAAACAAGCTGTTCCATGCACATCCCTCTAAGTCCTTCTGCCACTTTGTAAAGTTTGCACGCAGCTCTGGCATAGTCATTGCCTCACCGTCCCACTTTCCATGATGGCTCGGTTTCAGCGCACTTCCTGAAACATGCTCAAACTGGAAAATCATATCAAGCTCGCTGCCATCAATGTTTGCATATTTCTTTGCCTGCTCAGCATTTACGCCAGGACACTCACCTACAGTAATCAGGCGATACTTAGACAGCACCTTTTCGTTCATCTCACGCAGATATTTGTGGATGTTTGGGCCGTCACAGCTTGTGTTTCCAGTGTAGCCATTTCCATTCTCTGGTCCATCCGGCAGACCAGGATACTTAGAAATCATACTGATTACATCCATACGGAAGCCATCGATTCCCTTGTCGCACCACCAGGTCATCATCTTAAAGACTTCCTCGCGAACCTTCGGATTATCCCAGTTTAAATCTGGCTGCTTACGGGAGAAGGAGTGAAGATAAAACTGACCTACACTCTCTACATACTCCCATGCTGAACCGCTAAAGCATGACTCCCAACGGTTTGGCGGATTGCCATTTTTGTCAGGATCTGCCCACATATAATAATCGTGGTACGGATTGTCCTTGCTCTTCTTGCTCTCAATAAACCACTTATGCTCATCTGAGGTGTGATTAACAACAAGATCCATCATGATCTTGATATTTAAGCTGTGAGCCTTCGCAAGCACACGGTCGAAATCAGCCATTGTTCCAAAATCATCCATGATATCCTGATAGTCGCTGATATCGTAGCCGTTATCATCATTAGGTGACTTATAAACTGGAGACATCCAGATCACGTTAATGCCAAGCTCTGCCAGATAGTCAAGCTTCTCATAGATACCCCGTAAATCACCGATTCCATCTCCATTTGAATCCTTGAAGCTTCTCGGATAAATCTGATAAACTACCGCATTTTTCCACCATTTTTCGTTCATATGCTCCATAACCTCTTTCTACTAAATACTGTGTTTTATTTTAACATGATACTTATTCTTAATCTAATGCTGTCAAAATCTCCTTCACTGCTCCAAATACATCCTCTGGTGCATTAAGAAGTGTGAGCTGATCAAGCAAATATGCATCATTTCTTGCTCCCTTCTTCTGAGCGATTGCATAGATCTGTTCCTTTAAGCTAAACTCAATCTCTGCGCGATTTAACAGTTCGAAAATACGCTCAACCTGATGATTATCAGCAAGTGCAGTATTATATGTAACGACTGTAATCTCACTTTCAATATCCTGCATAGGAAGAATTACTGTTGTGCACTGCTTGTCGCTGTCATAAGAAGTCTCAAGCGTCTCATATGTGCCGTCTGCTTTCTTTTTCTGTGCCGTCATGCCTTGTGCTGTACCTGCAAATACAAGTTCATAAGCACGTTCTGCCGGCATTCCTTCCAGCTTTGTCTTTTCTGGTGTGATCGTAAGAACAGCCTCATCGCCCCACTGATATGTAAATGTGGTTGAGCACCAAACATTATCGGTTGCTTCTTCGTCAAGTCTAAAGCTTCCGTCTGCGCCTGCTGCCACGATAACCTTAAGAATATCTGGATTATCAATCTTATTGCCTGTTGTACGTGCATCAAGTGTGACAATGGCACCTGCCTTTGCCAGTACTGGAATGCTGTCAAGGCTGCGGTACAGCTCGATCTTACGATCTCCGTTGTAAACTGTTCCTGTAAACAAATCAATCCAGGTTCCCTCTGGAAGAAGTGTCATAACTTTACCCATTCTGGTAGCTGTGCTTACTGGCTGTGTGATTGGATTTACAAGAATGTCTGAGCCAAAATAGTACTCGTTCTTCATTCTAAATGCATCCCACTTGCAGGATTCTGATAATAAAGCGGCTGAATAAGCGGAATACCTTCCTCGCTTGCTCTGCGGTTCATCGTATGAAGATATGGGATCATCTGATGGCGCAGACGAAGGAACTTGTCCATGATCAATTCCACTTCCTTGCGATAGCGCCATGGCTCTTTGCCGTTAAACTCGCAGCAAGTGCTGTGAAGACGCATAATCGGGGAGAATACACCAAGCTGCAGCCATCTAAGTGCAAGCTCATCGTTCTTATAGCCCATCATGTGACCACCAATGTCGTGGCTCCACCAGCCATAGCCGATATTGGAGGCTGTTGCGGTAAAGTACGGCTGGAAATCTAATGATTCCCATGTAATCACGGTGTCACCTGAAAATCCGACTGGATAACGATGGCTTCCAGGACCGGCATAGCGGGAGAAGATAAGTCCCTTGCCGTCCTTTTTCTGGCTGTGTATGGTATGATAGTGATTGAGCATCCACAGCGGGTCTAGGCCCGGGATCGCGGTGTTAGTACCCTGCTGCCAGTCGATCCACCAGAAGTCAACACCGTCCTTTTTCTCGATCTTCTCATAGACATATTTAAAATAGCCTTCAAGCAGCTTTCTGTTCGTAAAATCCATCAAAACAGGCTCGCCCTTTTCCTGATCCACGCCCATGTAGGCGGCAAATTCTGGATACACATCCTCAAATGCCCTGACACCGTCTGCCGGATGATCATTTAACGTTACCTTCATGCCTCTTCTATGCAGGTTGTCGGTAAAACGCTTTGGATCTGGGAAGAAGTCCTTGTTCCATGTGTAACCTGTCCAGCCTGCTCCATATTTCTGGTCGATCTCAGTCAAATGCCAGTCCATGTCAATTACACCAACAGTAAATGGAATATTCTCTTTCTCGAAGCGTCCATCAGCTCGAGATACGATTTCTCCGTATATTTATAGTAGCGGCTCCACCAGTTGCCGAGTGCATACTTTGGAAGGATCGGGGTTGCACCAGTCAGCTTATAATAATCTTTCAGGCAGCCCAAATAGTCGGTACCGTATCCAAAGTAATACAAATCCTCTGCGTCAATGTCTTCTCTTCTTTCAATCCAACCGTCTTCTGTCAGCAGCATGGAGCCCTTATCAGAGATAACAGCCCAACCTTCCATGGAAAACAGACCGTCCTGCAGTGGAATCTCGCCATTTGCTGATCAAGTGTACGAGTGGTTCCCTTCAGGTTATGTCCGGTATCGCCGTAATGCCATGTGGACTCATAGATGACTTTTTGATTTCTCTGCTCGATACGCAGGTTGTTTCCAGCAAATCTGCCTCCAGTGTAGACAAGTCTTGCCTTGTCAGTCTCAATGATCAGCTCGCCGTTTTTCTCATTTACAGTGTATTCCGGCACATCAAAGGTTCTATTTACAACCATCTGAGTCTTCTTGTCTACAAACACACCTTTTTCGCTGTATTCCATACGAATCATGCTCGGTGTTAGTACGGTAAAACGATAATTCTCGCCCTGTACAATTGCATTTTTTACGTTCATTTTTCATATTCTCCTTATATTCTGATTTATTTCATTTGCTGTAACTATTCAGAATCCCATTCGCAAAATCGCATCTTCGATGCTTCTATTTTGCTCATGTGGTTATCTCGCCATATAAAATTGCTATTCTGTCTGAATGCAAGCATTCACAGAAAGCAATTTTGCATGGCTCTGAATAGTTACCATTTGCTTTAGTATAAAGCATAATTCTACATATTTCTTGCAATATTGTTCCTATTTATAACATAATCCTGCTGTGTTGGATTCATTTCATCCCACTATCCTACGAAGGCCCCATCGGTCAAGTGATTAATCGGCGAGCCAAAACGCTTTGCCTAATTTGTATCTTTCGTCTGTAGTGGAATCCACACCTCTGATATTGCGCCAAAGTTCTCATCCATATTAGATAAGTGAAATTCTGCTTGCTCGCCGTATATCAGATTCAAACGTTTTTTGATGTTTTGAAGACCAACATGACGGCGGTCATTGTAATAGATTTCGCCATTATTTTCAATTTTTTCAAGGACTTCCGCCGAAAAACCTTTGCCATTATCCGACACACAAATATAAAGACATTCTGCATCATTATGTTTTTCTTTTGTGATAAACAAAGAAATTTCTCCTTTTCGTTCTGGTGTCAGACCATGCGAAAATGAGTTTTCCACAAGTGTCTGCAAAAGAAGCACCGGAATTTCAATATCTCCAAGTCCATCATCTACCATGCAGTCAAATTGAAAATAGTCTTCACCGTAGCGAAATCGCTGAATGCTGATATAATTTTCCACGTGGGCAATCTCCTCAGAAAGAGGACGAAGCACTTGAGAACCCTTATAAATATAGCGAATATAATCAGACAAAATGGAAGTGATAGTAACAATATCTGTTTCACCCTTGTTGTCTGCAATTCCATGTATCAGGCTTATACAATTTAGGAAAAAGTGCGGCCTTATCTGCTCTTGCGCAAACTCAAGCTCAATCTGTTTTTCATTAAGCTCCTTCTCGTAAATCGTAATTTTTAGTGCTTGGATCTTTCTAACCAGATTTCTAAACTGCTCATTTGCACTCTCAAGCTCTAAAAGATTATTAGAGGAATTGTCATGCAGATATGTGTCTGTGTCAAGTTCATCAAGGCTATTGACAAAGCTTTGGAGCGGGAATAAGATATGACGGATATATATTAATACAACGACAACACAAACAAGTATACAAATTACCAGCATTATAATAAGAATAACTTCCCACCTATTTGCAGCTTGAAGCACACCATTTCCCGGCACAACATAGATGCACAAATCACCTAGACCACTAATCGCATAACAATATATATTCGTCTGCTTTACAGTTCCCTGCTCAAAATCTTTAATCTCCTCTTCACTGACATTCTGTGGAAAAATATTATCTTCATTATCAGTGTCATATATGTATGGCAGAATCGTGTAGCCTTTCGTACAATTTTCAAGATCCTCAAAAATGCGCTGCAATGGAATCAAGTTTCCTGCTATCTTTTGCCCTTTCATATACCAGGTCAACAGGTACATCTGATCTTCTATCTTTACAAATTCATGATAAAGTGAGTTCTGTCGCCTTGTCATATTTGCAGAAAGATAGACCATTAAAAAACGTTCAATCGACGTTTTTACACTTTTCGAAAACTTTGTTCCCGTACTCGTAATTAAGGCATTTGATGTGCCAATATACTCATAATAGCCATATACAGAATCATGCCAAATTGCCTGAATCCGAAGCTGTTCTGAAATTTTTTTCAAAATTGGAAATACCTGAGAGCTCTCTGAATTAAAGTAATTCGGCAGCTCATTTGTCGCCTCATTCGACTCTAGAATGTTAATCAGCTCTACACGCATAACGTCCATCTCTTTTTGAAACTGACTAACATACAACTCTACCGTCTCTGACACATATTGATTTACCAGGTTCCTATTCTGGTTTGTGCTGACAAGAAGTGTTCCTGCCAAGCATGACAGCAAAAGCATTACAATTAAAAGAATTGAAAAAACGATATTTCTTAAACTGAACTGCTTTACCTTAATATGCATTGGCTTACCTCCTTTATCACGTCCTACAATAAAAGCAGCCAGAAAATCTGTCTGCTTTATTGTAGTCTATTTCATTTTGCCTGTCTACAGAGAAATTTTATTTACTCCATGCTTTCAAGATAAGCTGCATATGCACCCTGCTGTAAGGATACCATTTCCTCCAGACCCATTGCATTTAACTGCTCGATATAGGAATCCCACTCATCCTCAACACCACCGTCTACTACCCAGTGAGCATACATAGCCTCAACATAGTTGTAAACATCAGTTCCGATTGTAGTGATACGATTTAACTCATCCTCAGTGTACTGAAGAGCTGGCATTCCGGTATTCTTATCAGTAGTAACATACTTTGCGTTTACTTCATCTTCCTTCAGCTTTGTTCCATCGGATACATCATCCGGAATAATAACCTTGTCATAGAAATCTGGATTCATGTACTTCGGGCCAAAATCTCTTAAGGAATTAGACCATGCTGCTGTATCAAGAGAAGTATCATCATCTGTAGAATGAACGCTGTAAGTTCCGTCATCATTTGCTGTTACAGTAACACCCAGTGAACCATAGAAAGTCTGTAAGGAAACAAGATCATCATAGAAATTATCTGCCCACTTTAACAGTGCCTCTGGATCCTCACATGCAGTTGTGATAACAAGCTCTCGATCTGTAATGTCTAATGATGCTGTAGCACACTCTACATAATGAATATCATTGTAGCCCTCAACAGCCTCCATTAATGAGTACTGATCTGCATTCTGACCAGCTTCTGAATCAGCAGTCCATGCAGAGATAATTCCAACCTTAGAACCGCCCTCTGCCTGAAGCTTTGCTGTTACCGCAGAACCATCCTGAGTAAAATACTCTGGATCAAGTACGCCGTTTTCCCAGAGCATATGCATCCACTTAACAGCTTCCTTATAGTTTTCCTGTGCTGGAACAAATACAGCCTCGCCATCATTATTCAATCCCATGTAGTTGTTATTACGGCTAACCATGCAGCCCCATACAGAAAGGATGTGCTGGCAGTCTGCCTGAAGGTTAGTTCCTGCATTGTTTGTCAGTCCAATCTCATTTGTCGGATCGCCGTCACCGTCTGCATCCTCTTTTGCAAAAGCAAGGAGTACATCGGTCAGTTCATCGAGTGTCTTCGGAGCTTCTAAGCCAAGGTTATCTACCAATCCTGGTTGATGTACAGTCCATTTCCACATACGGTCGGACGAAGAGGAAGCTTCTTAGGGAGGGAATAAATCTTTCCGTCACGATCTGTACATGCAGCGCGAAGCTCCGGACACTCTTCCATTGCCTTTGTCAGATTCGGCATGGTCTCTTCGTTGATATATGGTGTCAGATCAACGAAATAATCCTTGTTCTGTGCCATATCAGAAGAATTCAGACAGATACTTCCAACAAATGCATCCGGCAATTCACCAGAAGCAAGAAGAAGAGATTTCTGCTCAGACCAGTCAGAGTTGTAATAAATCTGCCAGTCAAGATCAACACCTGCCTTCTCTTCCATCTCTGCCATTACGCCTTCCTTTAAGAAGTCATTTGGCCATGCATCAGTCCAGCGAACAGTTGCTACAGTAAACTGCTTTGCATCGCCCTCGTCTGCAAGTGCAGTAACAGTCGGTGCTGCGATAGCTCCAAGCATAGTTGCCTGTGCAAGAAGGATGCCTGCGGTTGCTTTCAGATTCATATTTCTTTTCATAGTTTTAATCTCCTTTTTTGCTTTATGATTATTTTTTGTTTTGAATTTTTATTATTACAGGCTTTACAGCCTTTTTATATCAGCCTTTACAGCACCGAGCATAACGCCCTGATTGAAATATTTCTGTACAAATGGATACATGCACATGATTGGCGCTGATGATACAACAATTACTGCATACTTAATCAGATCGGCCATCTGCTTTGCTTCTACTGCTGCTGAACCTGTCATCATGGAACTGATTGTCTGGTTACTGATTAAGATGTTTCTAAGAACGATCTGCAATGGCTGAAGTGCCTCACTTCTTAAATAGATCAATGCGTTGAAGTAGCCATTCCACTGTCCAACTGCTGCCCACAATGCTATAACAGCGATGATTGCTTTAGAAAGCGGCAGACAGATTTTAAAGAAGAAGGAAATGTAACCGCAGCCGTCAAGCTGTGCCGCCTCCCAAAGTTCATCTGGAATGCTGTTTTCAAAGAAAGTTCTTCCAACGATAATATAATAAGTAACAACCGAGAATGGAAGCACCATAACGGTCATTGTATCGGTCAATCCAAGACTTTTTACTACCATGTATGTAGGAATCAGACCACCGGTAAAGAACATTGGAATCAGGTAGAACATGTTGAACAATTTCTTGCCGTAAAGCTTCTTTCTTGATAATGCGTAAGAAGCCGGGATATTAACAGCCAATGTGATAATTGTTCCAAGCACTACATAGATAATAGTGTTTCTGTAGCCAGTCCAGAGTCTTGTATAACCTAAAAGCTGCTTATATGCCTTTAAGCTGACGCCGCGCGGGATAAACATGATCTCGCCGTTTGATACCAGCTGCGGATCACTGATGGACGCGATTACGATAAAGTACATCGGATAGAGTGTAATCAGAATCAGAATTATTCCAATCGTATACAGAATGATATCAAAAATCAAGTCGGCTCTTGAACGCTTAATTTTATTTGTCTTTGCTATTTTGTATGCTGCCTTGCTCACTGTTTTTCCCCCTTCCATCAGACTAATGAAGTATCACTGACTTTTTTAGCTATCATATTGACTGCTATCAAAAGAACCAGATTGATGATGTTGTTAAACAGACCGATCGCTGCTGATAAGCTGTACTGATTGCTTACAAGACCCATCTTATACACGTAAGTGAGATGATCTCACTTGAACTGCTGTTTAAGTTGTTCTGCAACAGATAAACCTTCTCAAATCCAACGCTCATAACGCTTCCCATTCGAAGGATAAACATAACTGTTGCCGTTGGAACCAATGATGGAAGGTCAATGTTAACAATCTTATGCCACTTGTTTGCACCATCCATTGTGGCTGCCTCATAAAGGCTTGGGTCAACTGAGGAAAGTGTTGCAATGTAAAGGATGGAATCCCAACCGACATGCTGCCAAGCTTCTGTCCATACATAAATATGAGGGAACGCAGATGCAGAACCCATAAGGTTTGGAAGTTTGAATCCAAGCAGTCCAACCAGCTTTGCGATGATTCCTGTACTTGGTGATAAAAACAGGATAATCATACCAGACATAACAACGACTGAAATGAAATGCGGCAGATAAGTAGCTACCTGCAAAAACTTCTTAAACTTCGTTGAGCGGATCTGATTCACCATCAGTGCCATAATGATTGGCAATGGGAACGTAACAGCAATCGTGTACAAGCTGATTACGATCGTATTTTTGATTGTTACGGAAAACTGATACGATTTGAAGAACGTTATGAAGTTCTTCATACCGACCCACTTACTTTCCATAATACCAAGTGCCGGCTTGAAATCCTTAAATGCAATGATGACACCGTACATCGGGTAGTAGGTAAAGATCAGGAAAATGATGATAGATGGAAGCATCAACAGATATAGCTGACTACTTTCCTTAAGCTTTTGCCCTACACTGAGCTTGCTGCTTTTTGACTGAGTCTTTTTCGTTTTCACGTTTTTCTCCTTCCTTTTTTACTAATTATTTCTTTTTTCTTTATGGTTTTATAGTACATTTTTTATATTTTTTCTGCTACAAAATTTCTGCTAGGAAATAACAAAAAAAGATATCTTTTTGTGATATCTTTTTTCATAAAAATCGTTATTTTGTTATTTTATCGTTTTTTTGTTAACAAGTTTTTGTTAACAAGTAAAAACTCACAAATCTACTTCCTATACTTTGCCCTATATTCATTCGGTGTGCTGCCACATAATCGCGAAATGTCTTGCTAAAATAGGAAAAATTGCTATATCCAACCTCCATCGCAATTTTACTGATCGGATCTGTAGATTCCCTTAGAAGTTTTGCTGCCTTTTCCATGCGCCGTCTTGCAATATATACAGGCAGTGTCCGTCCAGTCTCCCTGATAAAAAGCCTCGTTATATAATCCTCTGACAGATACACCTGTCCTGCCAGAACAGAACGCGTCAATTCACCGCCTAAATTTTCTTCAATATATCTTTTTAATTTGGCAATGGTTGCCTCCGCCTTGTCTTCTGTTTTATGCAGACTATCCAGCTTTTTCCAGACAGTTTCAATAAAATCAATACATCCCTGCTCGGAGCGGCGTGCCAGAAAGCTCATTCGCTCATACTCCTGCCAGTCAAACAATTCTTCAAATGTCTCATTGTTGTCACGCAAAACTTTTAACAGCAAATCGCCCATATGCTTCACAAAGCGTCTTAAATCTGACAAGTACCAGCTTCCGCTCTCACAAGCATGATCAACATAGGTAAGCATTTCCTGCATAACGTCCATGTAAGCTGTATTGTAAGATGAATCACCTGAAGCTGTACTCTTATGAAACATTTCCTGCCATTTCTCCCAAAAAGGCTCCGAATAGGAAATCTTTCGAAGTTCCCACGCCCGCTCCTCAATCATCAATCGTTTATTCGGAATTGCATGCTCGCGCATATCAGAAATTATCCGAATTGCCTTTGCGATGCTTGCATATGGGCGCCCTACTGTAATATAAAAGCAATAGCTATGCGCAGTCTGTTCATTTAACTCTTGCTGCATTTTTGACAGCTGCTCCTCAAGACGATCATAATCGGCAAAATTTTTTAATACGAGAAGCCACTCGGCATCCTTATATGATACAGTCACGTCAAGATCAAGTTCCCGCAAATATTTCTCTGACACTGTACGCATACAATAATTATATAATGAAATGTCCTTTACCTTCTGACGCTCATCGCTGTTGTCGAGAAGCCCTGCAAGAACAAGTGTAATTGGCTGCACGGATGGATAAAGTTCACTATATTGATTATCAGATAAACTACTTGTGTTTGACGTACCCACACCATCAGAAAGTGCCTGCACTATCACTTTTTTCCACACTTCCTCACGTTGTTTCTTCTCATGACTGTTCAGATTGTTATGCTCCTTTAACAGTTCATCACAGACTGTATTTAACTCCGCCTCAAGATCTTTATTGGAAATTGGTTTTAGCAGATAGTTAACAGAACCTAATCGAAGCGCCTTCTGTGCATAAGTAAAGTTTGCATAGCTCGACAAAAAAGATGCATTTTTATCTCCATCCCTTCCTCACGTATCCACTCCACAGCTCAAGACCGCTTCCCATCGGC
>ENA-OQAZ01001316-OQAZ01001316.1-human-gut-metagenome-genome-assembly--contig:-NODE-1316-length-12108-cov-1.799683_pt1 | contig 12108 bp, 15 predicted proteins | sample MGYA00242737_ERZ504531 | MGnify/ENA primary metagenome ERZ504531 (study PRJEB26092, sample SAMD00036244) | human gut metagenome | host: Homo sapiens | study: EMG produced TPA metagenomics assembly of...
TTTTATATTTTTATAAGATCCTTCATATAACCATACCTCATGATTTCCATAATTCTCTACTACCATAGCATCATCTGTAATTCTGCCGCTGTCATGCATCAGTGCTTTTTCATAAGCTTCTTTTATCAGATGATACTCAAATATCTGTGGTGTCTGAACATTCCACACATGACTCCGATCCGGTGTAGATACCACTTTTTTTCCTTCACCAATTATCTTCACTGTATCTTTGGATGGCACACCTGCTGCACATGCCTGATATTCTTTCGCACAGTCAAGGCCTCGCTGAATCAGTTCTTCTGTGACAAATGGTCTTGCTCCATCGTGAATCAGAACATAATCTGTTTTTGTGACAGGCACAAAGTCCCTGATAAACCGATTCATATCTCTCTTTTCCACCTGCAACTACTTCTGACACTTTATCAATATGATACTTCTGCACAAATGCATCTTTACAGTAATTGATTTCTGTTTTCCCACACACCAGAACAATGTCTGTGATTTCCGGTGAATCCTGAAAAGCTTTCAGTGAATAATACAGCACCGGATATTCTCCCAGCTGTAAAAACTGTTTCTGTACATTGCTTTTCATCCTTTTTCCCTGACCTGCTGCCAGAATGATTGCTGTACATTTCACTGGTATCACCTTCCTTTCTTACCGTTCTCCCAGTTTCAGATTTGGAACTGCATTCAGATCCCATCCGTGACGCACACCTTTTTTGTATTCGTAATAAGCCGCAACACCAATCATTGCCGCATTATCGGTGCAGAAGATCGGCGATGGATAATAAAACCTGATATGTTCTCTCTCGCACGCTTCTTTCATCGCCTGACGCAAAGCACTGTTGGAGCAACACCACCAGCAATGGCCAGTTTATCCATATGATGCTCTTTTGCCGCCTTTACCGCTTTTTCCACCAGTGTATCTACCACTGCTTTCTGGAAAGATGCAGCAATATCTGCCTCACAGATTTCTTCTCCCTGCATCTTACATCGATTGATATGATTTAAAACTGCAGATTTTACTCCACTGAAACTGAAATCATAAGGATCCTCCAGTTTTGCCTTTGGAAATACAATGGCATTCGGATTCCCCTCTTTGGACACTTTATCAATCTTTGGTCCACCCGGATATCCCAGACCAATGGCACGTGCTACTTTATCAAAGGCTTCCCCTGCCGCATCATCTCTCGTTCTTCCAAGAATTTCAAACTCACCGTAATCTTTGACGATCACCAGATGGGTATGTCCGCCGGATACGATCAGGCACATAAACGGTGGTTTCAGATCCGAATGTTCAATATAATTGGCAGAAACATGTCCCTCGATATGATGGACTCCTATCAGCGGCAGTTTCTTCGCATAGCTGATTGCCTTCGCTTCTGCACTCCCACCAGCAGTGCTCCAACCAGACCCGGGCCATAGGTGACTCCGACAGCATCCAGATCCTCCAGCGTAACATCTGCCTCTGTCAACGCCTCTTCTACTACCTGATTTATTTTTTCAATATGTTTTCTGGATGCGATTTCCGGCACCACCCCTCCATACAGAGTATGCAGTGCAATCTGAGAAGAAATTATATTAGACAAAATGGTTCGTCCATTTTTCACTACGGAAGCTGCCGTTTCATCACAGGAACTCTCAATTGCCAGAATTAAAACATCTTTCTCACTCATTTTCTTCCTCCTCAAATAACAAATCCACGGATTTTCCATCTTTCCAACATAACTGTTCGGGAAAATCTCTCTTACACCATCCATATATTCTTCCGGATGTACCAGAGAGGGACTGAAATGTGTCAGCCACATTTCTTTTACCTGTGCTTTTTTCGCGAGTTTTGCCGCCTCTTTCATCGTCATATGCTTGTATTCTCTCGCTTTTGCGTCTTTTTCCGGTTCTCCGTACATTCCCTCACATATCAGCAGATCCGATTCTTTTGCATGTTCTTCCATCGATACCGTCGGACGACTGTCCGTACAGTATGTGACTTTCAGACCTTTTCTTGCCGGTCCGAGTACCATATCCGGTGTATACACCTTTCCGCCTGCCTCGATGGACTCACCTTTTTGCAGTGGATTCCAGTACTTCAGTGGAATCTCGTTGGCTTTTGCCTGTTCCACAGAGAATTTTCCACCACGGCGAATCTCTACGGTATAGCCGTAACAGGTCACATTATGGTTCACCCGAAACGCCGTGATCTCATACCCCCGAACGGAAAATTTTTCTTCCTGCCCCTGAATTTCTTTGCAAATAATTGGAAATGGAAGTTCCGGAGCAATGGTACGAAGAGCATTAACCACCCGTTCAAGTCCTTTCGGTCCGATCAGGGTCAGCGGTTCCGTACGTTCTGCATTTCCCATAGTCAGTAACATTCCCGGAAGACCACTGATATGATCTGCATGATAATGAGTGAAGCAGATCACATCGATCGGTTTAAAGCTCCATCCTTTCGACTTCACTGCCACCTGAGTTCCCTCTCCACAGTCGATCATCAGACTGCTTCCGTTATATCTGGCAAGGAAGGAGGTAAGATATCTGCGTGGCAGCGGCATCATCCCACCTGTTCCCAATAAACATACATCTAACATCGAATTTTTAATTCCTCTATCTTTCTTTTCCAACTGTCTCATGCATCATCAGTACTGCATGTTCCACAGGATCCTCATAATAATTTTTCCGTAAGCCATTTTTCACAAATCCGCTTTTTCATATACATGAATTGCCCTTTCATGCTCTCGCGGACTTCCAGAAAAAGACGGGACACTCCCATCTCATTCGTTATTCTGATCAGCTCCTGCACCAGAAGCTTGCCGGTACCATGGTTCTGCCTGTCTTTTTTCACAGATACATTCGTAATATCTCCTTCGTCCTGTACCATCACAACACCACAATACCCAAGGATCTCTTCTCCTTCCGCCGCTATCAGAAATAACGTATCCTGACGGATCAGAAAAGTAAAAAAACCTGTTTCTGTCCACGGGCGGGAGAAATTCTCATTTTCAATCTTCATCACCTGTTCCAGATCGTCCAGCTGCATTTCCCGAATTTTCATTATTTTTTTCCTGCTTCTCTTTCCGCACGCTCCCGCTCTGCCTGAGATATCCGAAGATATTCCGGCTGATGCTCGGCTGCTGTCACTGTCTTGCCTTCCCGGTAATATTTTTCTGCCAATGCTCCCACAGCTCCTGCACGCTGTTTGTTCAGATGTGCCGGTGCAAAACTGTACGGTACCTGCATATTTTCTTTTAACATCTCCTGATAAACCGTAACACCGTCTCCCAGAAAGATCACCGCTTCTCCCAATGCATTCAGTTCCCGGATCAGTTCTTCCACAGCAATTGCTTTCTGTCTGCTCACTGTTACCAGTTCGTGATCTGCAAAGCGGTAGATTCCAGTGTAGACCTGTTTTCTTCTCGCATCCATCATCGGGCAGATCACACCTGTAGAATCATACAGATTATATGCCAGTGCGTCTACTGTTGGCACCGGTATCAGCGGTTTCTTTAATGCCAATCCCAGTCCCTTTGCCGTGGCGGGACCTATACGAAGTCCGGTAAACGATCCCGGACCTGCTGCCACTGCAATAGCATCTATGGTTTCCAGATCCAGTTCGATCATCTTCGCGATCTCATCAAGCATCGGAAGCAGGGTCTGAGAATGTGTCTTTTTATAATTCACCGTATATTCTGCCAACAGCTGATTGTCTTCCACAACTGCGACAGACGCTACCAGTCCTGAGCTGTCAAGTGCTAATATTTTCATTTGTTCTCCCATCCTTCCAGACCGGTAATGGTGATCCGACGGTAATCAAATCCTTTTTCCAGGTCTTTCTCAATTGTTACATGAATACTGTTTTCCGGAATCAGTTCTTCGATCAGTTCCGCCCATTCGATCATACACACACCATTTCCGAAGAAATAATCATCATAACCGATTTCTTCCATCTCTTCGATATCTCCGATACGGTATACATCGAAATGATAAAAAGGAAGTCTTCCCTCTTCATATACCTGTACAATGGTAAATGTCGGGCTACTGACCGCTTCTGTGATTCCTAGTCCTCTGGCGATTCCCTGAGTAAACACTGTTTTCCCAACGCCAAGGTCTCCATTTAGGGTATAGATTTGTCCTGCTTTTGCCTGTTCTCCAAGTTTCTGTCCCAGTGCAAAGGTCTCTTCAGGACTGTTTGTTTCTATTGTCATTGTTTTCCTCTTTCTTTATTTCAGACGGATCTTCAGTTTTCTTGCATCTACATGTTTTTTCAGAAGTTCCATCAGCTTCGGATAATTTTTACCGACTGCTGCCTTGGGCCATACATATGCATCTGCCTTGTTAATATAGACATACAGACATAACTGACTGTCAATCACCTTTTCCACCTGAGCCCATTTCAGATGTCCGGTCTGCGCGTTCTGGATCGTGGTGATTCCGGTACTGTCTACTTTGTAAGTAAATGGTTTACGATACACTGGTGTTCTTTTGAATCCCTGATCCGCCTTGATCCAAAGTTTTCCCGGCATCAGGAGCAGGAAAAATACAGCAAAAAATATATAACACACGCTGAACATTCTTCCCACCCGGTTCCAGGTAAGCACACACAGTGGAATCATCGCAAGTCCTGCCAGAAGACTGAGCTTTCCACGCAGGGTCCGGTAGGTATGCTGCAGAAAGAAATCAAACAGATACTGTCTGCTCATCTGCACATTAAATTGTAATTTCACTTCTGTTCTCCTTTAATTTCTGATCTTTGCACATTATAGCATAGGAATCTTATTCCCACAAGAAAGGGTCTATTCCGGCATGGTAATTGTATGCTGTGTAACGCTGAATGTTGCTTTTCCATCGCTAGAAAATACGATTCCCTGCGACTTCAAATCCGTATAGATCAGTGTTGTCATCGCCTGTTTACCATCATTTGCAAATACTTCTATTGTATACTTATCCATCACAATCCTGAATTTGATCGTTTCTTTCTCATTTGCCACCTTCATACTGCGACTGCAGATCACATCTCTTACCAGACCGGAATACGTACGATCCACGGTAAATAATTCCTGGTATCTGTTATAGTACAGTTCCGTATAATTTTCATCATCGCAGCCAAGCAAAATGGAGAATCCTTCCAGATCCTCTTTTTTTTACTTCTACCGTCATATCAAAACTTCTGCCTGTGATTCCGTCCAGTTCGGCAGACTGTTTTCCAGGCTAACATTTTCATAGCTGCGCTCGCCGGTATAATAATTTTCAATCTCACGTACCGGAAGCTGTACCAGGCTACCGTCTTTCACATGGAGTTCTCTCGGAATGGTCATAAGACCGGTCCAGTCCATATCTTCCGGAGTCATGAAATTATCCCAGCTCTGCAGCCATGCAATCATAACTCTTCTTCCATCGGTTGTTTCTACCGTCTGCGGTGCATAAAAATCCATACCATAGTCCACCTGTCTCGCATCCCCTCTGGTATAAGTCATCGTCTCTTTCTCATAATCTCCGGTAAAATAGATGGAATTGTTTCCATTATGAAACTCCAGTCCTTCTGCTCTCATAAACTGCGGAGATACGATCAGAACCTGACAGCCGTCAAGTGCAAAGAAATCCGGGCACTCCCACATTTTTCCATAACGGTTTTTACACTGGTCGATCATTTTCTCGTAATTCCAGTGGAGCGCGTCTTCAGATGTAAATAGTGCCAGCTGACCGCTTCCATCCTCTGCCTTGCTTCCGATCAATGCATAGAAGCGTCCGTCTTCTTTCCAGATCTTCGGATCACGAAAATCCACCGGGGAGCTTCCTTCCGGCAGCAGTCTGCGGTGATCACCGGGTTTTCTGCCACTTTTTCATAATTTTCGCCATCACCGATCGCAATGCTCTGTGTCTGGCGTACCATATGTGTGCCATCCTCCAGATCTTTTTCCAGAACACTGGTATACATCAGAATATGTTTTCCTTCATGTTCCACAGCTGTTCCGGAAAAACATCCCTGACCATCGTATTCCATATCCGGTGCCAGCGCACATGGAAGTTCTTCCCATTTGATAAAATCTTTTGTCCTGCAATGTCCCCAGTGCATCGGACCCCATTTATTTTCATATGGATAATACTGATAAAACAGATGATATTCCTCACCAAATCGGGAAAATCCGTTCGGATCGTTGCACCAGCCGGTTGTCGGCGTTACATGAAATGTCCGGACGTTATCCTTCATCTCTTCTCCTTCTTTTTCTTTGCCTCATATTGCAATTGCTTTTGCTTAATTTTTCAGATTGTTTATTCATTAATTAAACCTCTCTTTGCTGTCATTTTTTGATTCTTTGATTCATCATACAATTATCTTTATTTTATCTTGTCAGATGCGTTTCGTCCAGCTGTTTTCGTACCTGCTCAGTATCATCACAGTTACTGTTTTTCTATTGTATGTTTCAGATGACAGATCGTTTCTGTGTGAACTGTCTGTGCAAACTGATCGACACATACGCACCGCTCCACGCGATAGCCACACCGTAAAAAGATTTCCAGATCCCTTGCAAGCTGGTCGGTTTACAGGAAATATAAACCAAATTATCCACCTGGTATTCGATGATCTTCGGAAGAGCTTTCGGATGGATACCGTCCCGCGGCGGGTCAAGTACGATAAAATCCGGTTTTTCTTCAATCTCATCAAGCACTTTCAGCACATCACCGGCGATAAATTCGCAGTTTTTGATGCCGTTTCTCTCAGCATTTTCCCTGGCTGCCACAACGGCTTCTTCTACGATCTCCACACCAATCACTTTTTTCGCCACTGCTGCCAGGATCTGTGAAATCGTACCAGTTCCGCTGTAGAGATCAAAGACCGTCATGTCTCTGGTATCCCCAATATAGCTTCGTGCAGTTTCATACAACACTTCCGCGCCGAGAGAATTCGGCTGGAAGAAGGAGAACGGCGTGATCTTAAACTTCAGTCCCAGGAGATTTTCATAGAAATAATCTTGTCCATACAGCACTCTGGTCTCATCACTCTGTACAAGATCTGCCAGTGAATCGTTCAGAATATGCAGGATTCCCACGATCTTCCCTTCCAGAGAAAGCGCCATAAGACGTTCCACCAGTTCAGAAAGATCAGGATTCAGCTGCGTAGTCGTTACCAGATTGATCAGGATCTCCCCGGTCGTATTTCCCCGACGCAGCAGCAGATGCCTCAGATATCCCTCATGACGCATCTTATGATAATAGGTAAATCCCTGTTCCTTACAGTAATCCAGCACACAGGTCAGAATCTTCGTCAGATCTTCATGTACCAACTTACAGTCGGATGCGGTCAGCACATCATAGGTACTTCCCTTTTTATGGAGTCCCAGTGTCAGCGGGCCGTCTTTTTCGGCATCTCCGAACGAGAATTCCATCTTATTGCGGTAACAGAATTCTGTAGGACTTCCCTTGATTCCCTCAAAAACATAATCCGGGTTTCCGTTTTCATCCACCTGCCCACCGTTTTTGATCGCTGTGTCCAGGAGTCTGCGGATCTGCTCCTGCTTCATCTCCAACTGGTGGCTGTAATCCATGGTCTGATACATGCATCCTCCACACTGCGGAAAGATGGAACAGACCGGTTTTCTCGTTTCAAGCGGTGATGGTTCTAATACTTCCAGAAGCCTTGCTTCTACTCTTCCGCCCCTTTTTTTATTGATCATAAAACGAACTTTTTGCCCAGGCATTCCATTTTTTACGATCACCGTCTGTCCGTCCACCACTACCTTTCCTTTATTCGGAAAATCTATCTGTTCAATGATTCCCTCGTATACTTCGCCTTTTTTCATCTGCTGTCCTTTCTTCTTGTTTTTTCTGTCTGCAGCTTTTAACCGAAGAAAAGCTCCGGGGTCTCCTCCGAAGCTTTCCTGCCGTTTTGTGTATTCACATTTTAATTTTCTTCGTTATCTTCATCTTCAAAGTAATCGTCAAAATCATCATCGAAATCATCTTCAAAATCTTCCAGATAATCCGGAGTAAAGAAACGGTATACTGCATATGCAATACCTGCAACTGCTGCTACTGCGCCAATAATAGCCAGTACCCAGAGGATACAGTTTTTCTTCTTTTCATCTTCTTCTCTCTTGTGGATCAGATCATTGATACGGCTGGTATTCATCAGTTCTTCTACACGGCTTAAAGCCTCTTTTCCCATGGTATCCCATCTTTCTCTGTCAAATCTGTTCATAGCAGGTCCATCCTTTCTGCATTTATTATCTTTTTTAGATCATTGGTAAATGTCACCTGGGGTGACGCTTGTTTTTTCTTTGTACTCAGTATATCACAGAAGTTTCTTTTTTACTACTATTTTCAGATACATTCCAGCTTTGCAAAACCAGCTAACATTTTTTTCTGGCCGCCCTTGTCAAACTCTACTGTAACTTCGTAATCTCTGGCCCCGTCTACGATCTCTTTTACAGTTCCTTCGCCGAATTTTGCATGTTTTACCCGGTCTCCTTCTTTATAAGCAAGAGATGCTGCTTTTTGAACTGTAAATGTCTTTCCAAAGCCCGGCTTTTTCTTTGGTTCTAAGCTTTGCATACTGCTGCCAAAGCCGCCTGTCCCAGAGTTTTTAGCGTTTTTGTAACCTGCTCCACTGTTTCCTGGCGGTGATGTTGTTTTAGAAGCGTAGGCATTATACCCCATTCCAAACCGGCTCACACCGCTTTTACTGCCCTGATCCCAGGGAAGACCAAAATCGCCAGGATCATCCTGTTTGCTCTTTCCAAAAACTGGCTGCAATTTATCTGTATCCAGCAGATTAGACGGAATTTCATTAATAAAACGGCTTGGCTTGGACCATCTGGTCTCTCCGTTTATCATACGCTGTCTGGCTGCTGTGAGGACCAGCTCTTTTTTTGCGCGGGTGATACCTACATAACAAAGCCTGCGCTCTTCTTCCATTTCTGTCTTATCATCTGACATAATAGACATCATTCCCGGAAACAGACCATCTTCCATGCCTACCAGATACACCTTTGGAAATTCCAGTCCCTTGGCACTGTGAAGAGTCATTAATGTTACTCTGTCCTCTGTATCATCTACATTATCAATGTCCGCAACCAGTGCAACCTGCTCCAGAAATTCATCCAGCGTCGGATGTTCGCTGTCTTCTTCATAGCAGCTGCCTTGTTGATCAATTCTTCAATATTCTCCAGGCGTGTCTGGCTTCGATCTCTCCCTCTTCCTGAAGTTCTTCTCCATAGCCTGTATCTTCCAGAATATGGTCGATCAGGTCTTTCATAGAATATTCCTCTGAATAAGCCATTGCCCTGAAGACTTCCATCTGGGCAATAAAACGGCTGATCTTTTCTGCTGCTTTACCAATACCAGGGATCTGTTTTGCCTCTTTTAATGTATCATAAAAGCTCATATTATGTTCAGATGCAAAGGCAGTCACTCTTCCAATAGTAGTAGCTCCGATCCCACGCTTTGGCACATTGATAATACGGATCACAGACAGATCATCCACACCATTGGCAATCGTCTTTAAATATGCCAAAATATCTTTGATCTCTTTTCGCTGATAGAAATTCACTCCCCCTACCAGTCTGTACGGGACATTGTAGAAAATACACCGCTCTTCTAGCAATCGCGACTGTGCATTGGTCCTGTAAAGCACTGCCTGATCCTGATAGGAATATCCGCTGTCACGGATCTGGCGCACTACAAAATCCGCCTCATCCTTTGCCGTGTCAAACTGTTTAAATAAAATCTTATCCCCTTCGCCGTTGGCAGTCCAAAGTGTCTTATCCTTACGTCCAAAATTATGACGGATCACCTCGTTGGCTGCATCAAGGATATTCTGTGTAGAACGGTAATTCTGTTCCAGCTTGATCACCATGGTTCCCGGGAATGTATTTTCAAAGCTTAATATATTCTGGATATCCGCACCTCTGAACCTGTAGATAGACTGATCATCATCACCCACTACGCAGAGATTACGGTACTTGGAAGCCAGAAGACTTACCAGCTTAAACTGTGCCATATTGGTATCCTGGTACTCATCTACCATAATATACCTGAAACGTTCCTGATAATAATCTAGTATCTGCGGGTTATTCTGGAACAGTTCCACAGTCTTTACGATCAGATCATCAAAATCAAGAGCATTATTCTTCTTTAACTGCTTCTGATATTCTTTATAAATCTCCCCGGTCTTCTTTTCCCTGAAATCTCCCCCTGCATTTAACAAAAACTCCTCCGGGGTGATCAGCTTATCCTTGGCAGAAGAAATCGCTGACAAAACAGACCTTTCTTTAAACTGCTTTGTATCAATATCCAGTGTCTTAAAAACCTGGCGCATCAGGGTTTTCTGGTCATCACTGTCATAAATGGAAAAGCTGGTAGTATATCCCAGGTTTTCAATATGGCGGCGCAGAATACGCACACAGGAAGAATGAAAAGTGCTGACCCATATACTTTCTGCCCCAAAACCAACCAGGTTATCCACACGTTCCCGCATTTCACCTGCTGCTTTGTTGGTAAAGGTGATAGCCATGATATTCCATGGATTCACCCCGCATTCATCGATCAGGTAAGCGATCCTGTGAGTCAGGACTCTTGTTTTTCCAGAACCGGCGCCGCCAGTATAAGAAGGGGGCCATCTGTATGTAAGACTGCTCCTTCTGTTTTGGATTTAATGTATCATAAATGCTCATATTTTTTGTACCGCCTTTAGTATCACTTGTTTTTCTCTGGGCTCATTTTACCATAGACCTATAAATCCCGCAAGCAGACTTACTAAACCAGCTGCCTGTGCCTTTTTCAGAGCCATGTACCACAAAAGCCATGTTCCAGGCATTTTTATGCAGTCTGAAACATGGCTTTTTGATTTTAATATTTCTGAGATACCAGGGTCAAAATTTAACCTGCTTAACCCTTTACAGCGCCTTCCATCATACCAGCCTTCTGGAAACGCTCCAGGATCAGATACAGTACAATAATAGGAATGATGACTAATGTTGTACCTGCAAGGATAACAGGCCATGGAGTAGATAAACCTTCACTGACCGGCAGCAGGGAAATGGTTACCATCAGTGTGTATTTTACCTGTTTTCTTAAATAAAGTAATGGCCAAAAGAAGTCGTTCCATCTTGCGATCAGTGTAATTGCACCCCAGGAAGCCATAGCAGGCTTGATAACCGGGAGAATAACCTTCATGAAAATGCCAAAATCACTGCAGCCATCGATTCTTGCCGCCTCTACCAGTTCATCCGGCACATCTGTGATATACTGGTTCATGTAGAATATACCAACGGCTGTGGCTATTCTCGGAATGATCAGTGACCAGAGGCTGTTGATCAATCCCACTTTTTTCATAATGATAAACAGCGGTACAGAACCAACTTCCGGAGGCACTAACATAGTAGCAATTACAAAATAGAATAAAACTGTTTTTCCCGGAAATTTATACTTCGCAAAAGCAAAACCAGCCAGTGCGCAGAAAAACAAAGATGTTACAGTACCCATAATGGTAGTAAATACACTGTTAAATGTATTCTGGCCTACAGGGATCATTTCAAACAACCGCTTGAAATTGCCCAATGTAGGATGGGTTACAAGAATTGAGTTAAAGCCTGTAATACTTTCAGAAGTATCTTTAATAGAGATCAGGCACATCCACACAATAGGGAACAGACATATGATGGTGATCAGCACCAATACCCCATATGTAATCACAGAAGACATTGCTTTTTTATGATTCATGTCAGTTCTCCTTTCCTAAATTTCTCCCTGCTTATGACGTACGATAAACTGGATCACAGAAATAACGATCAGGATCAGGATCAACACTACGCCAATAGCAGATGCATATCCCATGTTAAATACATTGAAACCAGATTCGTACATATACTGGAACAGGGATGTATTGGATGTACCAGGACCCGGAAGGATATATGACTCATTAAACAGCTTCCACATATCTACCGTTAAGGTCACTGAACAGAAGAATAAGATATTTTTTAAAGAAGGCAGTGTAATATACCAGAACTGCTGGATACATTTGCGCCGTCCACAGTTGCTGCCTCATAATAGTCCTTTGAAATATTTAAAAGGCCTGATAATAAGATCATGGTAAACCATGGAGTATATCTCCAT
>ENA-OQAZ01001317-OQAZ01001317.1-human-gut-metagenome-genome-assembly--contig:-NODE-1317-length-12101-cov-1.972607_pt1 | contig 12101 bp, 12 predicted proteins | sample MGYA00242737_ERZ504531 | MGnify/ENA primary metagenome ERZ504531 (study PRJEB26092, sample SAMD00036244) | human gut metagenome | host: Homo sapiens | study: EMG produced TPA metagenomics assembly of...
CTTAAGGGAAGTAAATAAAATGAATCAGGACAACTTTTTATGTTAATTAACAAAACTATTATTTTTTAATAGCATTTGCAATAGAATACCCCAAAAAGCGACTTCATATCTATTTTAATTCGTCTTTCTTTGTTGTAATTATTGACATTACATCTTTATTTCATTATAATAAAAAAATAAGAAACGAGGTGATTTATATGCAATTTTCTTCAAGACTTCCTGTTGCTGTACACATACTGTTGGCAATCGTAGAATTTGATGGCAAAGAAAAAACAACATCCACATTTCTTGCCGGAAGTGTAAATGTAAATCCTGTAATTATCCGTAATACACTCGGACAGCTTAAATCCGCTGGGCTTGTTAATGTAAAAGCTGGAGAGGGCGGAGCTTCTCTCGCTAAAAATCCAGAAAATATCTCTTTACTGGACGTGTTTGATGCGGTTGAAAAAGAGGAATCATTATTCCACTTTCATGAAAATCCAAATCCTGAATGTCCCGTCGGTAAAAATGTTCATGCTGTATTAGACCGCAGACTCTATTCCATCCAAGAGGCAATGCAAAAGCAAATGGCTTCCATTACTTTACAGGACTTAATAAACGATATGAATGACATACTCGAACAATAACACTTGGGACAGGGGCAATGGATCTTTTATTGTCCCTGATGGCTCATTGCAAGTGATAAAAATAGGGCGCACCCTTTCGGATGCGCCCTGTATAACAATATTTATTCAATTGTAATGTGTTTCTTCTCTTCTACAACTGGCTTTGCTTCTTTCTTCGGAACAAACAGTGTCAGCATACCATGCTGGAACTGTGCCTTGATATCCTCTTCGGTGATATCCTTACCAACATAGAGCTTCTCTGGCATGATCCTGCATAACGCTCTCTTCTTAAATACTTGCCAGTCTTCTTATCCTGCTCGTCCTCGTCAAGACCTTTCTCAGCACTGACTACCAAATAACCATCCTTTAACTCTGCATGTACTTCATCTTTCTTGAAGCCTGGAAGATCAATCTCTAACTGATAGCCGTCATCATATTCCTGAATATCAGTCTTCATCAGGTTTGCTGCGTTGTGACCATACAGCTTTCTCTCTGTCTTCTTGTCATTAACATATGGAAAATCAAAGAAATCATCAAATACACTATTTGCAAAAATGCTCGGTACTAACATAATCAAAATCTCCTTTCAATGCTCCAAACTGGATTTTATACTTTAACATCTGCAGCGCCAGCTGCAATCTATTTTGACACTCCGGACACTGCCGATGTGGTATTTATTTTAGCAGCTTTCGCTGCAGAACTAAGGTTTTTAAGAGGCTTCCTTGTTGTTCCCCTTCCTTTGTTCTATGTGTACTATAGCACTTATTATTAGCACTGTCAAGAGGTGAGTGCTAATTATTTTGTGAAGATTTTGTGAACTTCTAATTTTCCTGCTTTTCAAAAAGTCAAGCGAAATTTTTCTTGCATTGAGAGCAGGCACTGTAACTTATTACTATTTTCATAGTATATAGAACAATTTTGTTATCTTGTTTTTTTTCCTCAGAAATGATATGATACTCGAATATAGAGAAATACATCATTCTTATAAGAGAAAGGGATAATGATATGAAAATCAAACCAGATCAAAATGCAGTTACTATGATTCAGGAACTGTCTGATGCAAAGGCACCGTCCGGATTTGAGGATGAAGCTGTTGCTGTTGCAAAAAAATATGGTGCAGAATTTGCCGATGTTGAGGAGGATTGCCTGCGCAATCTCTATCTGCGTTCCAAGAATAATACAGGTAATAAGCCTGTTTTTATGCTTGATGCCCACAGTGATGAGGTTGGACTTATGGTTCATTCAATCAAGCCAAATGGAACACTTCGCTTTGTTTCCCTAGGTGGCTGGAGCGATAATTCTCTCCCGGCATCAAAGGTTCTTGTACGCAATAAATATGGTAATTTTATTCCTGGCGTAATTGCAGCTAAACCACCTCATTTTATGACACCTGCCGAGCGTCAGAATGCCGGTTCCACATCAATTCAGTCTCTTGTAATTGATATCGGTGCAACAAGCAAGGAAGATGCTGTTGAAAACTTTGGTATCCGCATTGGTGAGCCTATTATTTCTGACGTACATTTCTCCTATGACGAGGAACATGATGTCATGATTGGAAAGGCTTTGACTGTCGAATTGGCTGTGCTGCCCTTCTTGAAACTATGCGCCGTCTCTCAGATGAGACTTAAATGTTGATCTGGTAGGTGTGTTATCTACACAAGAGGAGCTTGGCGAGCGTGGTGTTAAGGTTGCAGTAGGAAAGGTTGCTCCTCAGATTGCACTTTGTTTCGAGGGCTGCCCTGCTGATGACACCTTTACTGAGCCGTATGCCATTCAGACAGCTCTGAAAAAGGGTCCAATGCTTCGCTTTATGGACAAATCAATTGTATGCTCCCCAAGATATCAGCGCTACGTATTAGATCTTGCTGAAGAAAAGGGACTTGCTGTACAGTCTTCTGTCCGTGAAGGCGGCGGAAACAATGGTGCGATTATTAACACTTCACTTGATGGTATCCCGGTAATCGTTGTCGGTGTTCCTGTTCGTTATATCCATTCTCATTACGGAATTACTTCTTACTATGATTTCGAAGCTACAGTACAGTTAGCAACCGAAGTTGTTCGCTCTATGACAGAGGAAATCATCCGTTCCTTCTGATCAAATTTTTAACTTGCATAAAGCTAATGGGGCCGGCTCTTAAACCGACCCCACTAGCTTATTTCTTTGGCTTCAATATTTATTGTTTTTTATTCCAGATAAGCACCTTTCATTGGGCTTACTGCATGACGAGTGAAAAGTCCCATAACGCCCTTGCTGTACTTTGGTGCTCTCGGCTTCCAGTTTTTGCGGCGCTTTTTTAAAATCTCATCAATTTCCTCTGGTGTCTTATGCACTCCATTTACTCCAATGATATTAAGTTTTCGCTCTTTCACATCAATCTCAATCAAATCACCCTCTTCTACAAGCGCAATTGGACCGCCATCTACTGCCTCTGGGCTGCAATGACCAATAACTGGTCCTGTAGATGCACCTGAGAAACGTCCGTCTGTGATCAGTGCAATACTTTTTCCAAGCTCCTTGTCACTGCTGATTGCCTCTGAGGTATAAAACATCTCTGGCATTCCGCTTCCCTTCGGACCCTCATAGCGAATAAAGACTGCATCACCTTTTGTACCTTATGCTTTAATACAGCATCCAGACACTCTTCCTCGCTGTCAAATGGTCTTGCGCGAAGTACTGCCTTAAACATCTCCTTAGGCAGGCAGTATGTTTGATAACTGCTCCTTCTGGTGCCAGATTTCCACGCAGAATTGCGATGCTTCCATCTGTACCAATTGCCTTATCGTATGGACGAATAATATCCTCTCTTGTCAGATTAAGCTGATAACGCTTATTAAACTCATCAAGCCAGTGATTACACTTTTCATAAAATCCATTTGCACGCAGCTCATCAAGATTTTCACCAAGTGTCTTTCCTGTGACTGTCATGACATTCAGATGAAGATGTTCCTTGATCTCTTCCATGATGGCTGGCACACCGCCTGCATAATAGAAACACTCAGCTGGCCAGCGCTGCCGGGCGCGACATCTAATAAATAACGCGCACTTCTGTGAAGACGGTCAAAAAGTATCACCTGTAATCTCAATGCCAAATTCGTGTGCAATTGCGGGCAGATGCAGTAAGCAGTTTGTGCTTCCAGAGATTGCTGCATGTACTAAAATTGCATTCTCAAAGCTCTCCATATTAACAATATCAGATGGACACATATGCTCCATTGTTGGCAAGACGAACTGATTGTCTTCCTGCTTCACGCGCAAATGCAAGCAAATCCGGACTTGTCGCTGGCATCAGTGCACTTCCCGGCAAAGCTAGACCAAGTGCCTCTGCCATGATCTGCATAGTGGATGCTGTTCCGATAAATGAGCAGGCACCACAGCTTGGACAAGCATTGCACTTTGCCCAATCAAGTTTCTCCTCGCTTATCTCTCCTCGCTCAAACTTTGCGCTGTACATTCCGAGCTGCTCTAATGTAAGCATTTCAGGGCCTGCATTCATAGTTCCGCCCGGAACAAACACGGCCGGAATATTTACTCTTGCCATACCGATCAGATTTCCCGGCACACCCTTATCACAGCTAGACAGATACACACCTGCATCAAATGATGTAGCATTTGCGTGAATCTCAATCATATTTGCAATCATCTCGCGGCTTGCAAGGCTGTAGTTAATACCGTCCGTTCCCTGGCTCTCGCCATCACATATATCTGTGCAGAAATAGCGTGCACCAAAGCCGCCCTCTTCTTCGATTCCTTTTCTCACTTCCTCCACCAGAATATTTAAATGACCGCTTCCCGGATGGCTGTCTCCATATGTGCTCTCAATCATGACCTGTACCTTGTCAGATCTTCCTTCTTCCAACCAGTTCCAATACGCAGGGGATCCAGCTCCGGTGCCAGCTTTCTCATTTTCTGACTTGTTAATTCCATGTTTTTCCTCCATATTTTTGATTACTCAGTCATTGAATGGCCGAAGATTCCAACACCTGTTTTCTAAAATTGATCAGGCAACAATTGAAATTATCATACTTACAATCAATGCTAATGCCAATCAGCATCTCTTCCATTTTCTTTCTCCTTTCAATTCATCAGATGCTTTTTCTTAGTAGAAATACATCTGACCTTCCATCGTCGTTTTATGCTTTTCTGCCCTTTTTATTGCATTTTTATTCTTAATTCATCTGATGTTTTTATATTACACGTTTTTATTTCAAAAAACAATACCGTAATATTGCTTAATTTATCAAATATTTTTTGTGTATTTTTTCTTTTTAATAACTCATGTTGACTTTTCTTTCCAAAAAAGATATGATGCTAATAACATTTTGCTTACGAAAAGGAGCTTAAATCATATGATGAATTTAAAAGAAGAAAAAAAATCTTCCCTCCAAAATTTCAGAAGATATTATTGCGCTGATTCTTGAAGAAAAATTGCAGCCCGGTGACCGTCTTCCTAATGAATCTATTCTCTGTGACCGATTGAATGCCGGACGAAGTTCCATACGAGAAGCTATGAAACTTCTAGCCTCCCGCAATATTGTTACCATTCGTCAGGGATCTGGAACATATGTTGCCTCCACACCAGGAATGGTTGAGGATCCACTTGGTTTTACCTTTATTGTTGATAAAAAAAAGCTCGTTCAAGACTTATTAGAGGTACGTATTCTTCTTGAACCATCTATCGCGTCCATGGCTGCTGTCCATGCAGATGATGAGGACATAAAAAAAATCACCGCATTATGCGATGAAGTCGAAAACCTGCTCAATGAAAAAAAGGATCACACACAAAAGGATATTGAATTTCATAATGCCATAGCTATGAGCAGCAAAAATGTCGTAATTCCACGTTTGATTCCAGTAATCAACAGTTCCATTCCACTGTTTGTTGAATCAACCGGGAACCGTCTCCATGCAGAAACAATTGAAACTCACCGTGAAGTTGCAGATGCCATTGCGTGCCATGATCCGATTCGCGCCCAGGACGCTATGTATCTTCATTTAATTTACAATCGCAAGCTGATTCATAACCTTTTTAAAGTTTAAAGGCTCAGAATAAAAAACGACAAACTGCACATTATGCCATGCAATTGTCGTTTTTATTTTAAAATTTTGGTTTCCACTTTCCTCGCGCAAAGTATACAGCAAAGAGTACAAATAATAAAACATTATGTGCTATCATACATGCCCATGCAGCAATAAGTCCCATGCCAAGAAGCTGCGTACATATGAAGGTTCCTATAATACGAACACCCCACATGCCAATTACACTAAAGATAATGGTGCAACTGTTTTTCCAACTCCCTGCATCATACCTTCAAGTACGATCGGGATACCATAGAAAGGTTCTGATATTGCGACCATGCGAAGTACTGTAGAACCTAGCATAATTACCTCTGCGTCACGTGAGAACAATGTCATAAGCTGTGGTGCAAATGCAAACAGAAGGGCACCGCACACAGTCATCAATCCGGTTTCAAGTGGAATAATTGCACGCTCTAAATCACGAAGCTTTTTTTCCATCTTTTGCGCCAAGTGCATTACCAGCAAGTGTAGCTGCTGCCGTCTGCATACCCCATCCCGGAATATAAAATCCAGACTCTACTGTATTTGCGATTGTGTGTGCTGCCGCAGATGTCTCTCCAAGAGAGTTGATCATAGAAGCAAATACAACGTAGCCAAGCGATGTTGCAAAACGCTGGCACATATTTGGAAATGCTACTCTAATGCACGGAATAAGAATTGTCTTATCTGGCTTAAAGCTCTGTCCCTTCGGTGAAATATCAGCATGTTTCCACAATTTTACAGTAATGGCAATTCCTCCATATGTATACGCAATCGCACTTGCAAGAGCTGCACCTTCAATTCCAAAACCTGCACCTGGCAGCGTAATAGAAATACCTGCAATCACTGCCACACGTGTCGGGTAAATGAACAGGAAATTGAGCACGGTATTAATAATATTCATCACAACACCAACTCTCATCGGTGTTTTTGTATCTCCTACTGACCTCAGTACCGTGCCAAAAATAATATTCGCTGTTCTAAACAGCATCGGTGCATACAATATAAGGAAATAACGAGCTGCCATATCGCGGATACCTTCATCTACCTGCATCCAAACTGGCACCTGCTTGTTGATTGCTGCAATCACGATAGTAAAACTGATTCCTACCGCAAGCACTACTAAAACAGCCTGTCCTGACGCTCTTTTTGCGCGTTCCCGATTTCCAGCACCAAATGACTGCGATATAAACGCAAGCAATCCTACACCAATCGCTGATACTGTACTTCCTATCAGCCAGTTTACAGTGCTGGTTGATCCGACTGCCGCAGTTGCCTGTGTGCCAAGTGAACCAACCATTGCAGTATCAATGTACTGCACTGCTGTCTGCAGAAACTGCTCTAGCATAGTTGGCCATGCCAAAGCGAAGATCACTGGCAGCATTTTGTTCTTTCGAATGTTCCACTTCTCCATCTTTTTTCTCCCTGTATTCCATTTTCGCTCAATTGCCAAAGCGCATGTTTTTTATTATAGCATACTTTCAAAATAAAACAAGCATAGCACTAAAAGAATGGTTTCGTGGACGGACCAGTTGTCAGCGATTTACGAACATATCAAGCTCACTTCTGCTTGAAATATGAAGCTTTGAAAAAATATTTTCCAAATATGACTTTACTGTATTTAAGGAGATTCCAAGATTTTTTGCAATCTCCTTATTTGAACGCCCCTTTGAGGCAAGCATGGCGATGGAAAACTCATATGGTGTAAGTGCATCTGTAACCTGAAGAGTGGATACTGGATTGTGGATTTTCATCCATCCTCTGCTGAATGTATATACAGATTCGATGATCTCATTATATTCATCTGGATACTGTTCACGCAGCGACCGCTCTATCTGCCTTGAAGCAAGCCATGATGCTCAATAAATGGATGTATGTAATGCTCAGGAAGTGCAATGTTCCACGCCCTCATAAACGCTGCATCTGCATGTTCATCATCTTTTAAATTCATACAAATCATGCAAAGGACAAGATTTAAGTAAATACTTGCAATTGGAAAATTATTTCCTGCCATCATAAGTGCGACCTCTGCCATGCCCATTGCACGCTGATATTCACGTCTAAGATAAAGCTCATGTGCTGCGGCATAGATCACATAATATTGGATTCCAGCCTGACACAAACTAATTTTATTACGCAGCACACTTAAATCTGCTGATTCTGAATGGAAAAAGACACTTACAAAACCTTCTGTGACAAGCGTATAAAGCTTCGCTGAAGGATCTGATGTCTTTTTATTTTCTAAGGCAATGGCATTAAAATCTGCTAAAACTGCTGCTGGATCTCCTTCCTGAACAGTTGCCATGGCATGCACCAAACGCGCCGCCAAACGTATCTGTACACTTTCGCTATTGAAGCATTGCTCACTCACTGTGCAGCATTCTTTCTCTTCGTTGCGAAAATAATGCCAAAGCGCCCTTGTTATCTGTCGCTCTTCCTCATCTGCAAGTGAATGCTCAAACTCATGAAAGCTTCCCGGACATGGACTTGCAATCAATGGCATATAGCATTTATTTACATTCCGCTTCCTTTTTGTGCTTTTCTTCGTATCAGCTTTTTTTCTGGTATCTAAAGGACTCTTTGCTGTGTATGGAATAAGCCATTCACTTTTTTTGCGGACAGCTCCCTCAATTCGTCCTGTATTCAAATAATAATTTACCATTCTAATGGACATTCCCCATTTTTCAGAGGTTTCTCTCACTGTCAAATATTCCATGATTTATTCCTTCTTTTATTGTCAATTCCATTGATGTTGCTATTGACAGTTTACCATAGCAAACTGGTCTTTAGAACAAAAACAACGTGATTCAGGTGTTTTATGATGGAAACCTAGAAAGCGACCTCTTTGCCTAACCCTTTAATTCCTCTACTTTGCATCTATGTTTTTTGGTTCCCTTATCGTAACCAATCCCAACGGCCAAAATTCGCCCTGTGTGATGAATTTTGGCTGCCATTTTTCCCTTTAGGCGAAGTGCATACTCTTTTTCTTTAATCTGTGCAATTGCTTCATCCGGCGTATGATCAACCTTCAGCTCCAAGATAATGGCATCGTCTGATTCTCGAATCGGATAAAAGATAAAATCTACATAGCCTTTTCCCGCTTTGTCCTCTCTTTCCACACGATATTGATCTCGTGCTGATAAATAAACCAGATTCACAATCGCTGATAATTCAATTTCGTGATTATAGGATAGTAATGGTGTTTCCGTATTATGTGCATACTCCAAAATTTGTTCCATTACCTGCGTATCCCCATGCAATGTTGCCTCTAACATACGCTTTGATTCTCTTGCCAAGCGATACACATAGCCAAGTGATGGCTCTTTTTGCAGCATTTCATCAAAACGCTCCATCAACTCTCTGTTAGGAATTCGTACTTTTCCTTCTTCGCTGCTCAAAAAACCATACACAACCATCGCAGAAAAAATTTCTTCTCTTGTTGTCAATTCCATTGATGTTGCCGCATATTCCTGCACTTTCGCCTCTACAGATTCTCCTGACACCATTAATGCCAAATCATTTCTCACACCTGCAACATTTTTTTCAATATAATAATAAATCTCATCATATGGACCTGAACTCGTCCAATAGTTTCCCAAATTATTATTTGTGAGCGCCATCACAACGGATCTTGGGTTATATATGCGTTCTCCGCCTTTTGCGTGATACCCGTCATACCATTCTTTAAGCCCGCTTCTTGAAAGCAAAGGCTTTCCTGTATTTTTCAAAAAAAGCGCATAAAGCATGTCAACTTCTGCCTCTGTAAATCCAAATGCGTCACTGAATTTTTCCTCACTGACCATTGTATACTCTGCAAACATATTCAATTCTGAACCACTTGAATACTTTGCAATAGGCAAGATTCCTGTCATATAAGAAAGTAATACATATGCCTTATCTTTAAGTAAACTGCTCAAGAAACTGATATATTTTTTCTTGTCTTCATCTGTGATAAAGTCCTTATGGAAAATACAGTCCCACTCATCAAATACAAAAATAAAGCGCTGACATCCATATCTTTCATAAACAAGGTCGAGACTATCCCAAACTGCATCCTCCTCTTGAATATCAGCCTTTGGATATGCCTCCATTAAATCCTGTATCAATATTCGCTCAATCCGCTCAATATATTGATCATACGAATTGCAATTTCTTGGCATACGACTAAAATCAATCCGAATCACATCATGCGTGTTCAAATGCTTTTTATAGCCTGTACTTTCAGCTATTTTTAGCTTAGAAAAAATCTCTGTTGAATCTACTCCATGACTAAAAAATGCACTAACCATGTTTGCCATCACAGTTTTTCCAAAGCGTCTTGGTCTTGTGATACAAATATGCGAATTTCCTGTTTCTGCTGGCAAAAATAATTCTTCCAGCATCAAACTTTTATCTACAAAATATGGCTTTTTTGACTTCGCTTTCGTACAAAGAATACGGAGCTGCACTATTCAAAAAAATTCCCATTTTCCGCCTCCTCTGTCTTTTTATTTATTTTTGTTATCAGTTTACCATGGCAAGCTGTTATTTACAAGAAAAATTCACTGGCAGGGTTACGAAAAGCCCTTCGGTGCAATGGTTTCGTCGGCGGACCAAACTCCGCAGGTTCCTTTTATGTTCTTTCTTATCATACATTACTTTGAAAGACCTGCTTCAAGTGTCCGCCTCGTGAAATCCATTCACCTTCGGGCTTTGCTGTAAATATTGGCTTATCCATGAACTGTAATATTGCAAAGTTACTGTTCATGGAATACCTATTTCCAAAACTGTAATTACCAAAGTTGCATTATTGCTTTTAAAAGCATCTGAATTATCAGCCAAAATGATATTATACAGTTCTTTGCTGCAAGATCAGTTACATTTAAAAATACACTCGTCACGGTTCCTATGAAATCTTTTTCGTTGCCATTATTAGCTGGTTCAATTTGATTTGTCTGGTCAGCTTGATTAGTTTGACTTGGCAGCTTTGCAAGCTCCTCCGTATAAGAGTGTCCACACTTCGTACAGTTATAGATTCTGATTCCTGTGTAAGTTGTGGTCGCTTCTCTTGCTATTTTGCTTTCATAACTATGATCACTAATTTTCGTGCTGCAAGCATCGCAGAAATGATCGTTATTGCTGTCTTCATGACCTAATGCTGGCAGTTCCTTGTAGGTGGTGTACTTGCAGCCATCTCGCTTACAGATATCATAGGCATCCCAACCGTTTTCTGTGCAGGTAGCTGCCTTCGCTTCATGATGTTCTAAGTCATGCTTCAATGCCGGCAACTCTTTGTAGGTAGTGTAATTACAACCTTCTCGCTTACATGTATCATAAGCTTCCCAGCCTATTTCTGTGCAGGTTGCGGCTTTCGCTTCATGATGTTCTAAATCATGATTCAATGCTGGCAGTTCCTTATAGGTAGTGTAATTACAGCCTTCTCGCTTACATGTATCGTAGGCCTCACAACCAATTTCTGTGCATGTAGCTGCCTTCGCTTCATGATGTCCTAAGTCATGATTCAATGCTGGCAGTTCCTTGTAAGTGCTGTAGGTACAGCCTTCTCGCTTACATGTATCATAAGCTTCCCAACCGATTTCTGTACAGGTCGGTGCTTTCTTTTCTACCTTTTTAAGGTCATGGCCGTTTGCATTTATCTCTACCGGTTTACTGATTTCATCTGTTCCGGCTTCATCTGAAAACAGCTTCGCACAGTTCTTGCACTTCCAGTATGCTTCATATCCAGTTTCTGTACAGCCGGCCTCTTTCTTTTCTACCTTTTCTAGAGCATGACCGTTTGCAGCTGCTGTCTGTACATTTTCTTTTGTCTGCAGCTTAAAAGCATCGTTCTTAAATGTTGCACTGTATGTTGTTAATTCCGGTAATGTACAGTTCTTTTCCTGTACTACTTGTGACATTGTAGATGCTGTCTCGCTTTCTACATTGCCACATGCTGTACATTTTCTTTCTGCTGTGCATTTCTGGTTGTCGGCACTCCATTTGTAGGTCACCTCTCCATTTTCCCACTCGTGTAAAACGCATCCATTTTGTGCTTGTGGTTCATCTTTTACAGGGCATGCCTCATCCGTACACTGATACCAATGATATGTAGCGTTAAAAGAAAAATCGTTCGCGGGTATATGAACATGAAAAATTTTAGTAGCTTTTAAACAGTAGTCATTGTCACTTCCAATCGTCAGATTATTCCATTTTTCTTCGGTTCCAAGGTAAATAACCCTTGTTAGACCACTACATCCCCTAAATGCCTTTGCTCCAATACTTGTTACACTATTCGGGATCGTTATACTGGTTAGTCCACTGCATCCATCAAATGCACCCTTCTAATACTTGTTACACTACTCGGAATCGTTATACTGGTTAGTCCACTGCATCCATTAAATGCATATGCTCCAATACTTGTTACACTATTCGGGATCGTTATACTGGTTAGTCCACTGCAT
>ENA-OQAZ01001320-OQAZ01001320.1-human-gut-metagenome-genome-assembly--contig:-NODE-1320-length-12070-cov-1.565017_pt1 | contig 12070 bp, 19 predicted proteins | sample MGYA00242737_ERZ504531 | MGnify/ENA primary metagenome ERZ504531 (study PRJEB26092, sample SAMD00036244) | human gut metagenome | host: Homo sapiens | study: EMG produced TPA metagenomics assembly of...
GTACGACGATGCCCAGCTGTGCAAGTATGTGGATCGCGCATTGAAGGAAGCTCAGGCCGATACCGTGGTTTCTGGCCGTCTGCCTTCTCCGCTGCTGATTGACAAGTTCCTGCAGGATGCCGTGGAAATCGACGTTGATGCCCTGTTCGATGGCGAGGAGCTGTATATCGGCGGCATTATGGAACATGTTGAGGAAGCTGGCGTGCATTCCGGTGACGCCGCATGCACTCTGCCTCCGAGCACTCTTTCCGATGATCAGATTCGTCGCCTGCGCGAAGGCACCTATGCCATCGCCAAGGGCTGTGGCGTGCAAGGCCTGATCAACGTGCAGTACGCCTTCATGGCCAACACGCTGTACGTCATCGAGGCGAATCCGCGTGCCTCCCGTACCGTGCCGTTCGCATCCAAGGCGACCGGTGTGGCACTGGCCAAGGCCGCGGCCCGCATTATGGCTGGCGAAACCATTCAGCAGCAGCGTGACAACGACTTGCTGTTGCCTCACGGCGATGGTGGTGATATTCGCCGCGGTCAGCAGGTTGCCGTTAAGGAATCCGTGCTTCCGTTCAAGCGTTTCCGTACGCCGCTCGGCAAGACCGTCGACGTGTTGCTTGGACCGGAAATGCGTTCCACCGGCGAAGTCATGGGCTTTGACCGTGACTTCCCGCATGCGTTCGCCAAGAGCCAGCTGGCCGCTTATGACGGTGGCTTGCCGACCAGCGGCAACGTGTTCATTTCCGTGAACGATACCGACAAGCGTCAGCTGCCGTTGTTGCTGCGCGACTGGTGGAGCTTGGATTCAACATTTGGGCCACCGAAGGCACCGCATCCGTGTTGCGCCGCTATGGCATCGACTCCAAGATCGTTGATAAGATCAGCGTGCGTATGGATTCCGATCCGGACGATCCGATCACCACCTACCATGCGGAGGCAGCGTCGGCAAGAATGTCGTTCAGCTGATCGAAGAGGGTGCCATTGATCTGATTCTCAACACGCCGAATTCTCGTGGCTCCCGTTCCGACGGTTACGCCATCCGTTCGGCGGCCATTGCTGCGGATCTGCCTCAGTTCACCACCATGACGGAATTCTCCGCCGTGTTGATGGCCATCGAGGCTGTGCGTAATAATGATTATCAGATCATGAGCATTCAGGATCATTCCCAGCAGCTGTTCGAGTTGGAAAGCCGTGAGTAATGGTAAGTAGCCTCAGTAGTGAAGAGATGAGTGCCCAGCGTTCGGATTTCGGTCTGCGTCTGAGCAATTCCATGGCCAAATATGGTCCGCTGTGTGTGGGCATCGACGCATCGGCAACTCCTTACCGGCTGGGGCTACAATGTGGACGCCTTAGGCGCGGAGCTCTACTCCATGCGTATGTTGCAGGCAGCCAATGGGAGAGCGGCGGCCGTCAAATTCCAGTTCTCCATGTTCGAGCGCTACGGTTCGAAAGGCATCGCGGCGCTCGAACGGGTACTGTATGCGGCCCGTCAGATGGGAATCATCACCATTGTCGACTGCCTGCACGGCGGTCTGCCGACTACAGTGTCCGCCTTCGCCGACGCCTATTTCAAGCCGGGATCTCCTTTGCTGGCCGACGCCATTACCTTGCTGCCGTACTACGGCGCACGTTCTTTGGGTGGCGTGATCAACGACGCGCTCAACAACGGTCGAGGCGTGTTCATTGCATCGTTGACCTCGAATCAAGAGGGTGCCAGCCTGCAGACCGCCATTCGTCAGGCGGGTGAATACAAGGGCAGAACAGTGGCGTACGGCATTGCCAGCACGGCTCAGAAGTTCAATAAGGGCAATGACGGTATGGGTTCCGTAGGCTTGATCATCGGTGCCACCATCGGTCAGTGGATCAATGATTCCGGTGTCGATCCAGCCAAGTTCACTGGTCCTATTCTGTCTCCGGGCTACGGATGGCAGGGTGCTGAAACCCGAGCCTCAAGACGGTATTCAAAGGTACCAAAGGCAATGTGCTTGTCACTGTATCTCGTTTTATCGCCGCACACGGTCCGGATATTGCCGCTCTGAGCGCGGCCACGGAATCCGTGGCGCTCGATATTCGTCAGGCGCTTATTGAAGCGCAGAACGAAATCGATGATGTGGTTTTGGACGACGAAGAAGAAGAGTGATCGCGCGTTCTCAAATCCGGTGCTGAAGTTCCATATTCCATGTTCTGTTGATTGTTATGAAAAATGAGGATGTAATGACTGACTCTCGTCATGGACGTTTGATTGTGCTTTGTGGTCCCGCCGGTGTTGGCAAGGGCACCGTTTTGGGACGCGTGCGTGAGCAGCATCCGCAGATTTGGCTGTCGGTATCCGCAACGACTCGTAAACCACGTCCAGGTGAAGTGGACGGCGTCAATTACTTCTTCATGACCGAACAGGAGTTTCTCGCCAAAGAAGATGCCGGTGAGTTTTTGGAAACCGCTGATGTCTTCGGTCTTGCCCACTATGGCACGCCCGTGAAACCTGTCGTGGAACATCTTGAGCGAAATATTCCAGTCATTCTGGAAATCGATATTCAAGGTGCTCGCAGTGTCAAGCAGCGTGCGGGGGAGTTGGGTATCGAGGTAATGACCGTGTTCATCGCGCCGCCGTCATTCGAGGAATTGGAGCGTCGTCTTGTCGGGCGTGGTACCGAAACTCCGGAACAGCAGGCGAAACGTTTGGAAACCGCGAAAATCGAGCTTGCCGCGGAATCGGAATTCGACAAAGTCATCGTCAATAATGTTGTGGATGAGGCAGCAGATGAACTGTGGAACCTTATCGCAACGGAATTCGATTTGTAATCATAATAATTACAAGGATTGCAATATGCGCTCGAACATATCGGGCGCATATTTTATATAAAAGAAGCCAAGTATGAAATAAAAATGAGGATTGCGCAGCATATTAACTGCACAATCCTCATTATGTTATTTAATATTCGCTAGGATCAGGCGAGACCGGAAAGCTTGTTGATCAGCTCCGGATCGCGCGTGGGCACCCTTGTCTGCGGAACGGGCGAACGCCGCGTAGGCCTTCAGCGCCTGGGAGACCTTGCGGTCGCGGTGCGCCACATAGCCGTCGCCGGCTTCGAGTTCGGTGCGGCGCTGGGCCAGCTCTTCGTCGGAAAGCTCGACGTTCACCGTACGGTTCGGGATATCAATGTTAATGATGTCGCCGTTCTTGATCAGGCAATCGGGCCCTTGTTTGCCGCCTCGGGAGCGATATGGCCGATGGCCAGACCGGAGGAGCCGCCGGAATAGCGGCCGTCGGTCAGCATGGCGACCTGCTTGCCGATACCCTTGCCCTTGACGAACGACGTTGGTACAGCATCTCCTGCATGCCAGGGCCGCCCTTCGGGCCCTCGTAACGGATGACCAGCGCCATACCGGGCTTCAGAGTGTCGTTGAGGATGACCTCGATGGCCTGTTCCTGGGATTCGACGACCAGTGCCGGTCCACGGAAGGTCCAAATCTCCTTCGGCACACCGGCGGTCTTCACCACGCACCGTCAGGGGCGAGGTTGCCACGCAGCACGGCCAGACCGCCCTTCGGTGACGGCCGGATGATCCGATGTCGTGAATCGCGCCGTTCACACGGTCGCGGTCGAGGGAGTCGAACAGCGTGGTATGCGTCCACGGATCAGGGGACACGATGTGACCCGGGGCCGCCAGATACATCTGCTTGGCTTCCTCGGTGCAGGTATCACGCATGATGTCCCAGTCGTTGAGTTTGTCCTCAAGCGTCTTGTAATCGATGGAATGCACGTCGCGGTGCAGCTTGCCGGCACGGTCGAGCTCGCCGAGAATGCCAGTGATGCCACCGGCGCGATGCACGTCGGAGATCTCCCATTCGCCGGACGGCGAAGCCTTGCAGATGCAGGGCACGGTGTGGGAGATGCGCTCGATGTCGTCAAGCGTGAAGTCCACGTCGGCGGACTGCGCCATGGCGAGGATTATGCAGCACTGTATTGGTGGAGCCACCCATGGCCACATCCATGGTCATGGCGTTCTCGAACGCTTCCTTGGTGGCGATGGAACGCGGGGAGCACAGTCTCGTCATCATCGTCGTAATACTGCTTGGCGATCTTGACGATCTGCTCGGCGGCGCGCTTGAACAAATCCTTGCGGTAGGAGTGCGAAGCCAGAATGGTGCCATTGCCTGGCAGGGCCAGGCCGATGGCCTCGGTCAAGCAGTTCATCGAATTCGCGGTGAACATGCCGGCGCAGGAACACAGGTCGGGCAGACGGTCTTCTCATAGGCGAGCAGATCCTCTTCGTTCAGATTGTCGTCGGCGGAGGCATACATCACGTCGATCAGATCGGTGTTCTTCTTCACGGTTCCGTCGGGAAGTACCGTGGTGCCGGCCTCCATCGGACCGCCGGAGAGAAGACGGTCGGGATGTTCAGACGCAGAGCGGCCATCAGCATGCCCGGCACGACCTTGTCACAGTTCGGGATGCAGATCAGGCGTCGGCACAGTGCGCGTTCACCTGATATTCCACGGTGTCGGCGATGATGTCACGGCTCGGCAGGGAGTACAGCATGCCGGTGTGTCCCATGGCGATGCCGTCGTCAACGGCCATCGTGTTGAACTCACGCGGAATGCCGCCAGCTTCCTTGATGGCCTCGGAGATCAGTCGACCAACCTTGTTCAGGTGCACGTGCCGGGCAGGAACTCATCGAAGGAATTGGCAATGGCGATGATCGGTTTGCCGAAATCCTTACCGTCCACGCCAGCGGCACGGTAGAGGGCGCGTGCGCCCGCGAATACTCGTCCATTCATCAGTTTGCAGATCGCATTTCCATGTTCTCTATTGTGGTGGTTAAGCGGGACACGGTTTTGTCAAGAGTCACTATGTGGAATTCCCAGAAGCGTTATATTCGCGAGCATTACCGAAGATGCTTGCGCTTGCCGAAAACATGAGAGAAAGGGCTTGAATCAGTCCAGTGGCGGCCCTATACTTAAGACTTTGGAAAAGAAGCTTTTGGCTTATCTGATGATTGGGAGATAATCAATATGGCATTCGGCACTCAGCCAACCCCGACCGGTCTTGCGGAACCGCCGATCGATGACTTGATGGAGCATGCGGACTCCAAGTACGCTCTTGCTATTTTCGCAGCCAAGCGTGCTCGCCAGATCAATTCCTATTTCACCCAGCTCAACGAGGGCCTGCTGCAGAACGTCGGTCCGCTGGTGGAGTATCAGAATCAGGAAAAGCCGCTATCCATCGCTTTCCGTGAGATCAATGATGGTCTGCTTGAAGAGACTCTCGGCGAAGACGATCTGACCGAAGGCAACTGATGTAACGGTTCTTGCGATAAGAACCGGATTCCAAGTTTTCATTCGCCCCGATACCTGAGCGGTGCGCTTTGAATAGTCCATAGTGAAGCTATTGATTGCGTATGCGAAGGACGGGGCGTTTTTTCGTAGCAATCAGAAGGGCGAACGTGTGGGGCGTTCGTGAAAGGAGCAGCCAGATGGCTGAATTGAAGTTGATTTCCGCTGAGTCAGTGACGGAGGGGCATCCGGACAAGGTCTGCGATCAGATTTCCGACGCGATTCTTGACGATATGCTTGCTCAGGATCCGCAGTCCCACGTGGCCGTGGAGACATGCGCCACGGTTGGCCAGTTCTTCGTGTTCGGCGAAGTGACGAGTGAAGGCTATTCCGATATTCAGAGCATTGTGCGTTCTGTGGTGCGCAATATCGGCTATACCAGTTCTCGCGTTGGTCTTGATGCGGATTCATGCGGCGTGACCGTTTCGTTGACCGAGCAGAGCTCTGAGATTAACCAGGGTGTGGCTCGTTTGAGTGGCGAAGCGGAGTCGAAGGCATCTCGCGAGCAGCGTTATGAGGCGCAGGCGCCGGCGATCAGGGCGTGATGTTCGGCTATGCGTGCGACGAGACCGATGTGCTGATGCCATTGCCGATTTATTTGGCTCATCGCTTGGCTTACCGTCTTACTGAGGTTCGTAAGAATGGCGAAGTGCCTCATCTGCGTCCCGATGGCAAAACCCAGGTGACCATTGAATATGATGAGCATGATGCTCCCGTTCGTCTTGACACGGTGTTGGTGTCCACGCAGCATGATCCTCAAGTCGATCAGGCGTGGCTTAAGGAGCAGTTGACGGAACATGTGATTCGTCCTGTGCTTGATGATGTGCTTGCCGATCGTGTGGCGCATGATGAATATCGCGTGCTTGTCAATCCGACCGGTTCGTTTGTGTTGGGCGGTCCGGCTGCCGATGCCGGTCTGACCGGTCGCAAGATCATCGTCGACACGTATGGCGGTGCGGCTCATCATGGCGGTGGCGCGTTCTCCGGCAAGGATCCGAGCAAGGTGGATCGTTCCGCTGCCTATGCGGCGCGTTGGGTGGCCAAGAACATTGTGGCGGCAGGTCTGGCCCACAAGGTTGAGGTGCAGGTGGCGTATGCCATCGGCGTGGCCGATCCGGTGTCCATCAATGTGGAAACGTACGGCACTGAAAATGGTGTGACTCGCGAGCAGATCCAGCAGCTGTGCGTAAGGTGTTCGACCTTCGACCGGCCGCCATTATCGACGAGCTTGATCTGAAGCGTCCGATCTATTCCAAGACCGCTGCTTACGGTCATTTCGGACGCAACGATGCTGATTTTACCTGGGAGACCACCAATAAGGTCGACGAGCTGAAAGCCGCCATCGAAGGCTGAGTTACCCTTGAATCATGAGTACCTGAGGTATGCCGAGCAGCCTGGCGCTTGACGGGCTCGCCCCGCGCAAGCGGCGCAAGCGTGCGCCCGCGGTTAAAACGCCGGCTGCGGAGCATCCCATAGCCAAGTGGTGCTGGATATTCAGGCCATCCATTTGGGGCAGACCTTCGACTATTACGTTGAGGAGAAGTATTCCGAAGCCGCCCAGCCCGGAGTAATGGTGCGTGTCCGCTTCGGCGGGCAACGGGTCAACGGCATCATTTGGAAACGGACCGATACCAGCGAAACCCCTGAATCGTCATTGCGGTTCATCGAACGGGTGGTCATCGATCGTGTGCTTGTGTCGGAATCCATGCGCAACGATGCCACACTTATCGCGGACGCATTCGGCGGAACGCGAGCCAATATCCTGCGTTTGGCGGTGCCTCCGCGCGTGGCTCGCGTCGAACAGGAACAACGTATCGGCAATCGAACGGGTATTGAAAAAAACGGACGTATCGAATCGCTTGCCAAGATCGAGCGGGAATCGTACGAGCAGCTGCAGCGGCAATACGGTAATATCGACCTGCTTCGTACGGCATTGGAAGGGCAACGTTTCCAAGCGTTCGTGCTTGACCCATTGCCGGGATCCCATCATTGGAGGCAGTGCGTGGCCTGGATGGTGGCCGCGCCTTATTGCAGGGCAAACCGGCGGTACTGGTGTTGCCGACCATGCGTGAGATTGAGGACATGGCCGAAACGTTGCAGTCGATCGGCTTGCGCTGTTTCGCGCCAACCAATCATCCAATGGTGCGTACGGCGGCGATTTCGCCATTCTGAACGCGCAGATGGCGCCTGCTGAACGGTATCGTGCGTATCTGGCCATCAGTGGAGGCAGGTGCGGTGCGTGATCGGCACACGGGCGGCGATGTATGCGCCGGTGGATGGCAATGCGTTGTTCCTCATTCTCGATGACGTGTGCTATCAGGATGCCGATGGCATGATGCCTTACGCCAACGCCCGCGGAGTGTTGCGGTTACGTGCAAAAGCGCATAATGGCGTGTTCGTCGCGATGGCCAATGCGCGCAGTGTGCAAAGCCAGTGGGAAACCGATGCGGCGCATGTTGGTGCCACCCAGGTCAGCGGTTTCAGTACGCCGATTCACGCATTCCCTGCCGTAACCAAGGAAGCGAGTCCTTGGATTCGTTGGCTGAACCGTGACGAATTGGCAAGACTTGCGGATTCGACCATCGGAGCGCGTGTGCCGCACACTGCGGTGCGAGTGCTGTCGAAGGCGTTGGAAAGCGGTCCGGTGCTGTTGAGCATTCCGCAGGATGGCATCGGTGAAGCATTGAGCTGCGCGAAATGCCACCGTCAGGCTCGCTGCTCGTACTGCACGGGTCCATTGGAACGGTTACGGGATGGGTCGGTGCGTTGTCGTTGGTGCGGTGTCGCCACTGTGCAATGGGCTTGCCCGGCATGCCATAACGAACGTATGCGCGTGGTTCGTGTGGGTGCCGCCGGAACTGCGCAGGAGCTGAGCCGACTGTTTCGTGGCGTGCCCATTGTGCTTTCAACGCCGAGCCACGCCACGCGGCATTGTTCCCGATATCGGTTTGCGCCGCAGTTGGTCATCGCCACTCCCGGCGCAGAACCCCGTGTACGTGGGAGGAACCCCTCGGAATGCGAATACCGGGCCGTGGCCATTCTCGACGCATGGACCAGCTTGTACGCCTTCGGCATTGACGCGGGCGTAGACACGTTGACGTCGTGGATGCGCGTGGTTTCGCTGTGCGCGCCGCGAATCAGGGGAGGTCAGGCCCTGTTGATCGGCGAAACCGATCCCACGCTCGCTCAATCGTTGATGCTTTGGAATTCAACGTTGCTGGCGCAAACCGAATTGCGGGAACGTGAACAAACCGCATTGCCGCCTGTGTTTGCCGCCGCATGCGTATGGGGACGTCGTGACGCGGTGAAGGTCACGCTGGAACGTATCGGCGCGTTGGGTGGGGGTGACCTGTCCGCCATCGAAACCACCGAAGGCATGCTGCCGTCCGTATTGGGGCCGGTACCTATTCCGCAGCCTCGGACCATTGATTCGCGCGAATTGGAAGGCACTGCGGATCGTGTCAAGGCGGTGGTGCGTGTGCCGCAAAGTCGCCGAGGTGAGTTGGCGTTGCGTTTGCGTTCCGCCAGTGCCGCCATGTGGCCGCGCGTGAACCGGGAGAACTGCGTTTTCAGCTTGATCCGAAGGAGCGAATCTGACGCACGTCCCTCGCCGTGAAAAACTAGACAGGTTGGCAGTTCGGCATGAGGCCGCACAGCAGTGAATGGAGGATCATATGAAGGGTTGGCCTGGAGAGCCTGATATGGAGTACGACGTGCTCATGGCTGACGGCGAAGCTGCGGTGAATGCGGGCAAGCCGATCACCGATGTGATTTTCGATTTCGGCAACGTGCTCGTCTACTGGGATCCGGTGGCCGTGATGACGCCCCGCTATAGCGACGAGCTTGTTGAACAGTTCCTTGACAACGATATTTCCGGCTTCTACGACATCAACGATGAACTGGACTGCGGCATGTCGAATGATGACGCGTCGCCCTGATGCGTGAACGTTATGGAGACAAATGGGCCGACATGCTGCAGTACTATCTCGACAATTTCGTCGACTCGTTGACCGGCGTGGTGCCGGGCGCCCGCGTGCTCATCAACGATTTGAAAGCGGCCGGCGTGCATGTGTGGGGATTGAGCAACTGGCAGAAGGATCTGTTCCCGATCGCGCTCGACAATTTCGATATTCTGCGCAGCCTCGACGATCGTGTGGTTTCCGGATATGTCTCCCTGCGTAAGCCGAATAAGGATATTTACGAGTTCGCGTTGCAACAGTTCGGCATTGACGCTTCCGGCGCGGTGTTCGTGGACGATAAGGCCATGAATATCGTAGGTGCGAACAATGCGGGCATTCGTGGCGTTCGATTCAAGGATTCACGTGCGTTGCGTGCGCTGCTGATTGATGCGGGTGTGAAGATTCCCGCGGTGCATCAGGCATAGTGTGTTGCGTTCCGCTGCCTTACATGCTGTTGATACGGCCGGAATGATTCCCACGATGATAACGATGTGATGAGGATTTGATAAGGAGGACTTTTCGTGCTGAAAGTGCTGTTTGCCGGTACTCCGGATGTTGCGGTGCCGTCGTTGAAAATGCTGGCTGAAGATACCGAGCGTTTCGAAGTGGTCGCAGTGCTCACCCGACCGGATGCTCCTACCGGGCGTGGACGCAAACTGGTACCGAATCCCGTGAAGCAGGCCGCTCTTGATCTTGGTTTGCCGGTGATTGAATCCGATTCCGAGCGAGAAACGTTCATTTCCGAACTTGCTGCGACCGGTGCCCAGGCCGCGGCAGTGGTGGCGTATGGCAAAATCCTGAAGCAGGATGTGCTCGACGCGCTGCCGATGGGATGGTACAACCTGCACTTCTCGCTGCTTCCGCAGTGGCGTGGCGCGGCTCCCGTGCAGCGTTCCATTTGGGCGGGCGAGAAGGTGACCGGAGCCACGGTGTTCCGCATCGTGCGAGCCATGGATGCCGGTCCGATTCTGGCGCAGTCCACTGTGGAAATCGGAGCGCATGAAACGGCGGGTGAGCTGCTGAACCGTCTTGCCGAGGATGGTTCCCGTTTGCTTGCCGCCTCGCTGCAGGCCATGGCCGACGATCAGATCGCGCCTGTGGAACAGCCTGCCGGCGCATATGAGGTGGCTCAGAAGATCACGGTTGAAGACGCGCATATTCGTTTCGACATTCCTGTATTCGCGGTGGATCGTCAGATTCGAGCCTGCACGCCCAATCCGGGCGCATGGTGCGAACTGCACGCCAATGCCGAAGCAGAACCGCCACGTTGCATGTGTTGCGTGCGCAGGGCGCCGATATGAGCAATCCCAACACACCCGTTTCGCTAGAACCAGGCGGATCGTGGCCGGAAAAAAAGAACGTGTGGGTGGTACTTCCTCAGATCCTTTGGAATTGCTGGAAGTCAAAGCCCAAGGCAAAAAAGCCATGCGTGCCGCCGATTGGGCGCGTGGCGCGCATCTCGACGGAGCCTACTGCAAGTAGTGTCGAATAAACGGATCATAACGATATTGCCGTGTGAACATCATCATTCACACGGCAATATCGTTATCCTGCAATATCGGATTTTGCTATATCGCGACTCGGATCTATCGGGATTCGCATCATCGAAGAATGCGAATCAACGAAGAAAATCAAGAATCCGGGTCAAATCACGTTCGTTCACACGATGCGGAGCATCCGCCTGAACCGCAGGCTTGGCGCAGAACGCCACGCCAAGTCCGGCGGCATGAATCATCGGCAGATCATTGGCTCCATCGCCAACCGCAACAGTCTGACCCATGCTGATGCCCATGCGCGAAGCCCAATCACGCAGTGACTGCAATTTCACATCTTTCGTAACGATATCGCCAAGCACATGGCCGGTTAAACAACCATCAGCGGCTTCCAAACGATTCGCAATCCAAAAATCAAGATGCGCGTCGGCGGCAAGACGGTCCACGACTTCATGGAAACCGCCGGAAACCACGCCGACCTTCCAACCATGCGCATGCAAAGCGTCAATCAAATCAAGCGCCCCCTGTGTGAAATGCACGCGACGATACACATCATCGAACACCGAAGTCGGCAGATCCTTAAGCAGCGCAACACGAGCCTGCAACGCCTCGCGAAAATCAAGTTCGCCATTCATCGCACGTGCGGTAATCGACGCGATCTGCTCGCCAATTCCAGCGGCGGCGCCCAGCTGATCGATGACTTCCTCATCGATCAGCGTGGAATCCACATCCATCACCAGCAGTCCAGGCTGGGAAAGGGTGGGAGTGGGCGCAATGTTCGGCGATTCTTGTTCAAGCATGGTTTTGATTGTCGGAAATCATGAGGACAATGGGTATTCTTAAGGGTTGAGCATGTTGAATGCGAATGCGCCATGACATGACGAAATGACGGAACGGCTCGAAACGCATTCGGCGGAAAGCGAGGCTGATGAAATGGATCAACGTGATGAGACGTTGGCGTCGTTGGGTGAGGCCAACGACCAGTTGATGGCCAAGAATCATGCGTTGGCCAAGGCGTTGAGCCGTGCCACCCAGGAGCTCACCAAGCCAAGGCCCAGCTGAACCAGTTGGCGGGACCGCCCATGACCTTCGCCACCATGGTTCGCGTGCATTCCTCTCGCACGGACGAACAGGGGGTACAGCATGCCAGCGCCGAGGTGATTTCCGGAAGCGTCGCATGATCGTGCCGGTTGCGGCGAATGTGCAGGCATCCAGGCTTGAGGCTGGGCGCACGGTGCTGCTCAACGAGAACATGGTGGTGGTTTCGCAAGCCGGCACCGATGCTGTGGG
>ENA-OQAZ01001321-OQAZ01001321.1-human-gut-metagenome-genome-assembly--contig:-NODE-1321-length-12068-cov-1.450884_pt1 | contig 12068 bp, 23 predicted proteins | sample MGYA00242737_ERZ504531 | MGnify/ENA primary metagenome ERZ504531 (study PRJEB26092, sample SAMD00036244) | human gut metagenome | host: Homo sapiens | study: EMG produced TPA metagenomics assembly of...
TGTATCGACTCCAGCGCTCCGAGAACGCCGAAGTTTAACTTATCCAGCATGGAGCCCTTCGTGAACGGGTTGGAGTAGACCGCGTTGTCGATCTCCACGATTCCCGGCTCCTCAGCGATAGCTCTCGCCGCCACCGCGTCAAAGGACTGGCTGCACTCCAAGACTCTCACAAGACCTTTCTTGTACATGTCAACGATGGCCGCGGTCATGCCGCCGAGAGCGAAGCTTGCCTTTACGCCCTTCTCCTCCATGCGGTCTGCCAGATAATTCGTGCAGGCGATACTGATGGCACCGGCACCTGTCTGGAAAGAGAAATTCTCCTTGAACATTCTGGAAGCCGCCATGACATCTGCCGCCCGCTCCGCGATCAGAAGATCTCGCGGGTTCTTTGTCATTCTGGCCGCACCTTTTCCGATCTTATCCGGATCGCCGATACGGTCAACCTTTACAACATAATCTACATACTGCTGGGAGATACTTGCCGGGCAGCATGGATAATCCACAAGATAATCGGTAATAACAACAACTCTCCGCGCATTCATGGCATCCACAAAGGAATATCCAAGGGAACCGCAGGCATTCGGTCCGATCTGACCAGTGGCGTTGCCGTACTCATCCGCCGCGGAAGCGCCGATGAAAGCCACATCGATCTGAAGCTCTCCTGCCTCGATGGCTCTCGGTCTGGAACCGTGGGTTCTTAAAATAACCGGCTTTTCCATCAGTCCGTCAAGAACTGCGTCACCTAATTCGCCTCGGATACCGCTGGCCTCGATGCGGTCGATGGTTCCGTCTTTTTACAAAGTCCACGATGGACGGATTCTTAATGTTGACAACGGCACTCGGTGCGAAGCGGAGTCCCTTGATCCCAAGCTCGCGGATCGCGGTCAGAACCTGTCCGATAATCTCATCGCCCTCACGGAAGCTGTGATGGAAGGAGATCGTCATACCGTCTTTTAAACCGGTCTTTACGATCGCATCCTTTAAATTCTCCGCCATCTTGCAGTCTCCGGAGACGTGCTTTCCTGCGGTGCGGAGTGTGTGTACCGGCGCATCGGAGGGAACGGTCGTGTAAGCGCCCGTGTACGGTTTTACGACATAATTTCCGATCTGCTTCGGGATCTCGCGTCCCACTGCGTTGATGTAAGTCTCTCTGCTCTGTTCCATCCTATATCACCATCCCTTCTGTGCGGATACCGGCTGCCTTCGCCTGAGCCAATGTCGTGAGGGCCCGAAGTTCCATCGGCTTATCGATCATACCGCCGTCAAGAGTCACAGCACCTTTATGCTGCTTCTTTCCTTCCTCCACTGCCTGTAAAACGCGGAGCGCATACTTGATCTCCTTCATGCTCGGCGTGAAGAAGGAATTGACCGTGTCGATCTGTCTTGGGTGGATACAGGTCTTTCCGTCGAAGCCAAGGTTCTTTGCGAGAGCCGTGTCCTCCTCAAGACCCTCTTTGTCATTGATATCAGAGAATACGATATCAAGGGCGTCGATTCCCGCAGAACGGCATGCATGAGGACCGCATTTCTCGCATAGAATACTTCCAGACCCTTCTTCGTTCTCTGGGCCTTCAGGCTTGCAGTCAGGTCCTCTGCACTGACGGCCATCGCAACCACACGGGGATCAGAGTGGGCGATCTCCATGGCGTTGATGACACCCATGTAGGACTCAATGTTGCAGATCAGCTCGATCTTTCCGACTTCAAGACCGATCTTCTCCTCGATGGCTGCGATTCTTCTTGAGATATCCTGTACCTCTCTCGCGTACTCCACCTTCGGGGATACGGATGCAATCCGGGTTGGCTCTGACTGCCGCCTGTAAGTCTTCCTCCAGGTATTCGGAATAGATACCATTTACACGGATGCAGACATATTTATCCTTCGGTCTGTGGTTTTTTACCATGTTGTATACAAGGAATCTCGCCGCGTCCTTCTCGGCCGCCGGAACGGAGTCCTCAAGATCGTAGATCAGCATGTCCTCGTTATAGAAAATTGCCTGAATCATGTTTACCGGGCTCGCACCGCTGGCATAGAGGCTGGTGCGTTTTAAGTGGATCGTTTTCTCAGCCATTATCTCGCATCCTCCTTTGTCCAGTCGTATTTTTCCTCCGCGCCGCGGCAGATGACACATTCCATTCTTGCCTTGATGACACAGTCGAGAGCGCCCTTGTCGCGGATCTCCACGTAGCGTCCTTGACACCGAATTCTTCCAGTGTATTATTGACCGTTTCCCTGATGGAATCGCCGAACATGACTGCAACATCACTCTCTAACTCGATCTCGATGCCCTCACCGCCGTTCGGACGGATCACGATCTGGCAGTCGCTCGATTCTAAGGTTCCGGCCACTGCCGGTTTCTTGATCTCCATAGATCATACCTCCTGTTTTCTAATTACTTAGCATAACTGTTCCATACCTTCACAGTTATACGCAAAAATCCGCTCCAGATCGGGGGACCGATGGGATTTTTGCTTTCTCAACAACATTGTGGCGGACATACAGACGGAACATCTGCACGACCGCCACTCTGGATGATCACTTACTTATTTCTTTTTTTCTCTCACATAGCTCATGATGAAACCGGAGAATGCGCATACACTTGCTACCCATACGGAGTAAGTTTTGATCGCGTTGTTCAGTCCGAGAACAATAGCACCGTTTCCCATCAACGCTCCGATCAGCTGTCCGAATACAAGAACCGCGCCCATGAGCAGGAATAACGGAAGTGTGATCTCAAATACTACCATACAAATGTTGTAAATCGTCTTTTTCATGATCTTTCCCTCCTTAAGCGCCTACTACCGGGAAGATACCCAGCATGATAAGAATTGCGATGAGGACAACCGGAAGCGCGTAGTTGGAACAGCAGGTTCTTAAAGATCCTGGACGGTTCATTCAGTCCGGAAATACCGCTTGCGATATAGATCGGCGCGGAGTTCGGCGGATGCATCCCTCGTTGGAAACAAGAAGCAGGAATGCTACGCAGCATGCCACCGGTGCAAGCCCGAGGGAACGCAGTGCTGCATAGGCAAGAGCACCGAGGGCAGTTGTGGAAGCAGTTCCTGTGAACGGGCCAACCATCAGTGTGGTGATCACCGCGATCATGATAACTACAAGGACCGGAGATTTGCTTCCGAGTGTATCAAATACTGCAGTAAACTCATCCTGAAGACCAAGCTTTGTCAGTACGCTTGCGGCCGCGAAAGCGAAGAATAACAGACAGCCAACCTCGCTGTACTTCGGTGCAGAGGATTTGATCATGTCCTTCCAGCCTTTAAAATCGTGGGGCAGATATTTCCAGCTCAACGATTGTAAAGAAGGTCATCATGATCGGAATCCACATTACTAAAGAAATTGCCTTAAAGGATTTTTCTGTGTGGGCGTTTAATGTCGCTTTAATCGCGTTTCCGGTCGGTCCCATCTGGAACAGAAGCGGAATGATGATTCCGAGGAAAATGATCAAGGATGAGGCATTCTTTGAGAATGCTGCTCCGAGACTTTCACCTGTTCCTGCGGATGCCTTTAAGCCGTCCTTCTTTGCATAGCAGAATACAACAAAGAGACGATATACAAGGATCACAAGGCCGGTACACATAAGACCTACATATAAGGTGTTGCTTTCAAGCTCAGCAGCGATCGCTTCCATACCGAGTAAAAGGAGCATGGAAGAGGATGGCGGGAAGATCATTCCCAGACCGGCATTACCGGCTACGATCGTTGTAGCGCGTTCAGTGCTCCATCCACTCTGTTTCATCCACGGGATCGTGATAGAACCAACCGCAGACGCGTTACCGGAACCAGATCCGGAAACCATGCCGAACAGGGCGCTTGCGATGGTGGATACATATCCGGAACCGCCCGGAAGGCGTCCGAGTACACTGTTTAAGATTTCAACGAGTCGTCCGATAACGCCCGTTTTATCCATCATAAATGCCATAAATACGAATGCCATGGAAGCATACACAACTTCCTGTTTTGCCGCTGCCTTGATACCTGTCTGGGCTAATGTGAACACGTTCTGTCCAGCAAAGATTCCACCCATCGCGAGGATGATCAAGAATGACCACATCATGGCCTCTGCCATTTTTCTCTTGAGGACCATATTGATCACAAGAATGGCGGCAATGTAAACAAGTAAGGAAATAATTCCAATTCCAAATACCGTTCATGTCCGTTCCCCCTTCATGTTTTCCGTTGACCGCTTCCCATGGATGTTGGGGAATAGCGGCCGGTTTTCTTTATTCATTCTGCGCGCAGTCAGGTTTTTCCTGATGGCTTCATTATAGTAAAGCGGGGGATATTTGTTAAATATGGAAACTATGTTGAGGTCATAAGTAAAAAATATGGTAACTATTCAGTACCTTCATAGTTACGTGCAAAAATCCATTCCAGATCAGCTTCGCTGATGGGATTTTTGCCTTCCAGCCTATGTTTTCTTACGGTCAGCGCAGCAAGTGCGCAGACCTACTGAACAGTTACAAAGCAACAAAGTTTTATACGCAAATAGGAGTTCATTATGAAAAAAACAGTTCTCGTCACCGGCTCCTCCCGCGGGATCGGGCGGGCCGTGGCTTTAAAATTTGCTTCCTGCGGATACCATGTCGTGATCAACTGTGCCCGAAGCACAGAACGGATGGAAGAAGTAAAAAAAGAAGTGGAGGTCTTGGGTGCGGAGTGTCTTGCGGTACAGGCGGACGTCGGAGATCCAGATGACTGTAAACGTCTATTTAAAGAGATCGAATCCCGCTTCGGTCATGTGGATGTCCTCGTAAACAACGCCGGGATCTCCATCATCGGCCTCTTACAGGACTTAAGCTTTGAGGACTGGAACCGGATCGTCTCCGCGAATCTCTCCTCCGTCTTCCACTGCGCCAAACTTGCGATCCCCGGGATGATCCACAACCATAGCGGAAAGATCATCAATATCTCCTCCGTCTGGGGCGTCTGCGGTGCCTCCTGCGAAGCGGCCTACTCTGCCACAAAAGGCGGCGTCAACGGTCTCACCATGGCCCTCGCCAAGGAACTCGCCCCCTCCGGCATCCAGGTGAACGCTATCGCCTGCGGGGCCATTGATACGGAGATGAACGGATTTTTATCTGAGGAGGAGCATGAGATGCTCTTAGACGAGATTCCCGCCGGCCGCATGGGAAAGCCGGAGGAAGTCGCAGACCTCGTCATGAAACTCGTAGAAGCACCGGATTACCTGACCGGTCAGATCATAAAAATGGATGGTGGCTGGATCTGATCCAGCACCATCCATTTCTGCTTTAAAAACGCAGACAATCCTGCAGATAACGCGCATGCGCCTGAAGCGCAGCATAATCTCCTGTCTTCTCTTCTTTATCATCGGACTCATTCCCGTCAGGCTCACACTTCCAAACAATTCATTATGATATCGGTTAAAGATCGGCACTGACAGCGCTGATACTCCGGTAAAAAGAGCGTCGTATTCTTCTGAATATCCATTTTTACGGATCCGGTATAACTCCACGTCAAAATTCTTCTGCTTATCCTCGAAAAGACTTCTGGAACGGTGTCATCGGCATCCTTTCCAGATATTCCGCTCTTTCTTTTTCCGATAAATATGCCAACAGAATCTTTCCGCTTGCAGAATCATACAGAGATATCTGTGGTGACACACGCTGGACAATAAAAGGGCAGTTTGTCGGTTCAGTTGTGTCAATCACTCTCAATTGCTTTTCTTCCATTGCAAACATGGTTCCGTTTAACTGGAACTGATTACTTAACGCCAGCAGTCTGTCATGACCCCGGTCAATGCACATGCTCTGGCGCGTCCCGGCAGCGAGACAGGCTTTGTTAAACAGCGCCGCCCCCAGCATGTACTGCCCATTTCCATTCTGGCTGATATATCCATTCTGGTAAAGCGTACTCAGGATTCCATGGACTGTGCCTTTGTTCAAATTGAGCTGATTGCTGATCTGTCCCAGCGTCAGGGCAGAATTTGTCATCGTAAAGCAGTTCAGTATGTTGATCGCACGCTGAACCGATTGGATCTGACGTTCCGTAGCCTTTGTATTCTTTTCCGTAACATTTTTCGATTCATCCAATGGCAAAATACCTCCTCCTGTCAAACAGAGTTTGATATTATCAAAGCAAGTTGACAATTATTGTCATTTTATCATTCCTATGCTATATTGTCAACACAGTTACAAAAGTTCAATTTTTTCGGCCGAATAACTAGAACATTCATATCGATCAACTAAAAAAGGAGAAAAAAGCATGGTGAATTCCAATAATGTCACTCGTAAATTTACTATGAAAGAAAAACTTGCTTCCCTTGGACCGGCTTCGTGATCGTGGGATCATTCATCGGTCCCGGAACCGTAACAAGCTGTACACTGGCAGGTGCAACTTACGGTTTCACACTTTTCTGGTGTGTTGTCTTTTCCGTTATCGCAGTTATCGTCATGCAGGGTATGGCGGCAAGGATCGGTATCATCACTCAGGAAGGTCTCGCAGAAAACATGAAGCATGACTTTGCAGACCGTCCGCTTCTTCGAAACATTTTATGTGGCCTTGTCATCATCGCGATCACCATCGGCGGACTCGCATATATGGGCCGGTGACCTTACCGGAACGGCAATGGGAGCCAGCGCACTGACCGGTGTTCCGACAAGAATCATGGCTCCGATCTTAGGAGTTATCGTTCTGATCGTTCTCCTCTTTGTCGGTGATGCCGTTAAATATCTGGAAAAGCTTTTAAGTGTATGTGTCACCTTAATGGCAATCGTCTTTCTTATGACAATGCTCATTGTTCGCCCCGATTTTGGCGAACTGCTCCGAGGCTGCATCCCGACAGTCCCGAAGGGCGGACTGATGACATGTCTTTCCCTCATCGGAACGACCGTTGTTCCGTACAACATGTTCCTGCATGCTGCAAGTGCCCAGAGAACATGGCATACAAGGAAGAACTTCCGCTCTGTATGTTTGGCACAACCGTACCGATGATCATCGGCGGTGTTATCACAGGTTCCATTATGATCACATCCGCAGTGGTTATGCGCGGCATGAGCGTTAACAACGCAATGGATATGGCTGTACAGCTTGAAGGTACACTCGGACGTTTCGCTCAGCCTTTCATGGCATTAGGACTTCTCTCCGCAGGTATTTCCAGTGCGCTCTGCTCTCCGATCAGTGTCTCTTACGTATTAGCCGGACTTTTTGACTGGAAGACAGACGGCTCCGATAAACGTTTCTTAGGAACAAGCGCAATCATTCTGATCGTCGGAATTATTATTTCCGCAATTGGCACCAACCCGTTAGCACTGATCATGACTGCTCAGGCTGTAAATGGAATCGCACTCCCGGTCGTTGTAGGTGTTACTCTTTACCTTGCAAGCCGTCAGAGAATTATGGGTGAATATAAGAACTCCATGCTCCAGAACATTATTGGCCTGATGATCTTTGCGATCTCACTGATCCTTGGTATTTCAAGTTTTATTGGTGTTTTTGCCGGTTAAAGCATTAACACATACATGCACATGAGAGGAGGTGAATATATGCTGGAGGAAGTTGCGAAAGATGCCTGGGAGTATGGGCGAAAATTTCTTCTGCAGGGAAAAGTCGCAGATTATATCCCTGAGCTTGGGAAAGCAAATCCAGTACATTTTGGACTATGTATTAAAACAGAAGATGGCCGTCATATCGAATTTGGCGATTCCGAATGCCGTTTTACTATACAGAGTATCTGTAAAATTGTTTCCCTTCGCAGCAGCACTGCAATACATCGGTGAAGAAAAGGTCTTTAAGAATGTGATGATGGAACCGTCCGGGGATGCGTTCAATTCAATTTTAAAGCTTGACACAGCGAGCAACCGCCCGTTCAATCCAATGATCAATGCTGGGGCCATTGAAGTTGTAAGTCTTCTGGCAGGGCGTTTCTCTTTCGAGAAGATGCTGGAATTTATCCGCACCTTATGTAATGACAATGAAATCGTTCTGGATGAATCCGTCTACCGCTCCGAAAAAGCGACCGGCGACAGGAATCGGGCGATCGGATATCTGTTAAAGAGCAAGGGCGTGTTAAAGGGGGATGTTCTCCAGACTCTGGATCTCTACTTTAAGCTTTGTTCCTTAAGTGTAAACGCCAGATCATTATCCGAATTAGGTCTTCTTCTTGCAAACGGAGGTATTTCCACCACTACCGGAAAACGCCTTCTCGACAAAAAAGTCGTCCGAACATTAAAAACCCTTATGCTGACCTGCGGCATGTACGACCGTTCCGGAGAATTTGCCGTTCGTGTGGGAATCCCATCCAAAAGCGGTGTCGGCGGCGGAATCCTGTCCTGCGTGGGAGGCCGTATGGGAATTGGAATCTATGGACCGGCACTTGACGAAAAAGGCAACAGCATCGGCGGCGGATATACACTGGAATATCTCTCTGAACATTTGAATCTTCACATCCTTGATTCCGCCGATGCAAAAGAAGCATAAAATTAAGTCTTTTAATGCGACATATACAGTTTTCATGTAACTGTTGACTGCTTCATAACCATAAGTAAAAAATTGCCCTCGACAATGGGGCAATTGAGCAAAGAAAGGAAATGACATTATGAAAAACAGCAAACCAACGATTTATGATCCGGCGTTTTTACCCAACAACATTTACAGCGGAGTTCCGTCCTGGCTGAATCTTCCGGTTCTTGAAAAAGAAAGTGAACTTTCCTCATGGATGCCGTTGTCACCGGTGTTCCGTGGGAAGGCGGATGCACGATCGGCGGATACTCTTCCTGCACAGAAGGACCGAAAGCAATCCGTTCTGTATCGATCCGCTATACCGGCTATCTTCCGGACTTTGACTTGATGCATTCGATTACTTAAAAGTCGGTGATTTCGGCGATGTCGCATGCAGAAACGGCGACTATCCGCTCACCTTTGCAGCGATCAGAGAAAGAATCAGCCAGATTGAAGATGCAGACGCTCTCCCGATCACCTTCGGTGGAGACCATGGAATTGCCTATCCGATCATCAGTGAGGTATAACAAGTCATCCAAAGCGGGTCGGCGTTCTCCATATTGATGCCCATCTTGACAATTACTCCACCTTTGGTGATGATGAATATTCTCGCTGCTTCTCCGTTCTATCAGCTTTACAATGATCCGAATATGGATTCCACAAAGATCGTTCACATCGGTATCCGCGGACCGCGTAACCATAAAGAGGAATTTGCAAATGCAAAAAAATACGGTGCAACTGTGATTCTCGCAAGAGAGATCAAAGAGAACGGCTGGAAAGAATCCATCCGAAAAGCAATTGAGATCGCCTCAAAAGATACCGATCTGATGTATATCACTGTTTGTTCAGACTGCCTTGACGCAGCGAGCATGCCGCAGGGACGCAGGACATGTGCGGATTAACATCTTATGAATTGTGCATGATGCTTCACGAGGCCGGACTCGCAGGTGCAAAGGGCATGGATTTCGTGGAGATCTATCCAGATACTCTGAGCTACCAGACCGCCGCACACGATGCATGCTGGGCAACTCTCTATTACCTGAATGGACTTGCAGAGAGAAAGAAAAACGAGGGCGAACAGAAATAACTTCTGAAAGACGCAGCAGTTCAGCCAATCCGTGGTCGGACTGCTGCTTTTTTATAAAAAGAATCAAAAAATCAATTTTCTTACCGGTCTGTAGCAGCCGGGACTTTGTACACATGAAGGAGGAAACCACATGAAGACAATTTACGATGTACCGATCATTTTGAGAAGAGAAATTGAAGCGCTTATGGTCAAGCCATTTATCGACGCGTTTGAAAAGGAACTCGGACATGAAAAAACATATGAGATCGTAAAAAAAAGTCATCTTCGACATCGCCTTTAAAGAAGGTCAGGAATATGCGGAGCTCTTCGGAAGAAATGACCTGCAGGCAATCCGTATGCAGATGGAACCCTGGTCATCGAACGGTGCTTAAACCTTGCATGGAGCGGAGACGGAAAAAAACATCTTTGTGAAGACGTTCTGGAATGTCAGTATGTTGCCATGTATGAACGTATCGGGATGAAGGATCTCGGAGCTGTCTTATCCTGCGGACGCGATGAACCGTTTTACAAAGGCATGAATTCCAAGATCAAAATGACAAGAACAAGAACTCTGATGCAGGACGGTAAATGCTGTGATTTTGTATTTGATCTGGAGGAATAGCTGTGGACGTTCTGAAATTCGTAAAAGCGAAAAATGACTATCTCGGCAAGATCGAGGGCGGTGGACTTTCTTGAAAATTCAAATAACGAATGACATCATATTCCCCTATATCCCCCATTCCTTGCTGGAGAAATTTTCAGAATTCCATGACAGTTAAAAAGTGGGACTACTCACCGACGCTTTGCTCGCCGGACAGCAATCCCACTTTTTATTTATTGATTTCTCTGTATATGATTTTTATTATTTTTGCGAAATATCAGGCGTTCTTTTCCTTCTCTTCTCTCTCCTCGCGCTCCCGCTCCGCCTGGGACTTTCTCAGGTAGTCCGGCTTATGCTCCATGCAGTCTCCGTCTTTCCCTCCGCAAAATAGACAGCACCGAGAGCGGCCACAGATGCGGCTCTCTGGCGGTTTACATGCGCCGGGGCAAGATCATAAGGCACGGTCATCTTCTCCGCGATCTGCTTCTCATAAACAGGCACACCGTCACCTAAGAAGATCACGCGCTCGCCCATCGCGTTCAGTTTTTCGATCAGCTCACCCATATCCATCGCATCCTGATCCATCACGGTCTCAAATTTCTTCTCAAAGCGATAGATTCCCGTGTAGACCTGGTTTCTTCTCGCATCCATGATCGGACAGATCAGTCCGGATGCACCGAACAGGTTGTACGCTGTCGCGTCAAGCGTCGGAACATGGATCAGCGGCTTATTTAATGCCAGTCCAAGTCCCTTCGCCGTCGCAGACCGATTCTGAGGCCCGTAAAGGATCCCGGACCGCCGGATACTGCGATGGCGTCGATCGTATTCAGATCGATCCCCACAAGTTTTACCATCTCATCGATCATCGGCAGCAGGGTCTGCGAATGGGTCATCTTAAAATCCACCGTATATTCCGCCATCGTGATCCCGTCCTCATAGATGGCCGCCGATGCCACCAGTGAGGAACTTTCAATTCCTAAAATCCGCATCTATTTTTCCTCCACCGTGATCTTTCTGTAATCGAAGCCCTTTTCCAGGTTCTTCTCGATGGTGACAGTCTTCACATGCTCCGGCAGGATCTCCTCGATCATGTTGGACCACTCAATAAGAGTCACGCCTTCCCCGTAAAAGCAGTCTTCATATCCGACTTCATCCATCTCGCTGATGTCACCGATCCGGTACACATCAAAATGGTACAACGGCATTCTTCCGCTGTCATACTGCTGGACGATCGTGAAGGTAGGGCTGTTTACCGGCTCCGTGATCCCGAGTCCCTCAGCAAAGCCCTTCGTAAAAACTGTTTTTCCGACGCCGAGATCGCCGTTCAGGCAGATCACTTCGCCTGGCTTTGCCTGTCCCCCAAGCATTTTTCCAAAGGCGAAGGTCTCCTCCGGTGCGTTTGTTTCTTTTATCATGCCTTTAATCCTTTCGTCTTCTTCGGCGGAAGATTCCGCTTGCAGAAATCGACAAACTCCTGTTTTCTCCCTTCAATGGACCGGAATGGCACAAGATATCCGTTTGTCGGTCCGACCTTGATGATATACATGTTCGGGATCCGAACGACTTTCCCAGATCTGATCCCATTTCAATTCTCCGGTCACACCGGCCTGTTCAACCCCGATCTGCTCATCCGAAACGTCAAGATTGATCGGCGTTGAGTATCCGGTCGTTTTTCGCATCGCCTTTGCCTTCATCCAGATCATGATCGGCTGGACAAACACAAAAAGGATGATACAGCCCAAAAGCATGACTCTCTGCATCACTGCCACTGAGCTCCATGCGTATCCGAGGATCCCGATGACCAGGATCAGGAACACGAATGTAAAGATCCCGGCAAATCCCGAATACGCGCTGTACATGGAGAAATCAAAAATATCTCTCGCTGTTCATTTTTACCTTGAATTTTCATACCAGTTTTCCTTCTTC
>ENA-OQAZ01001323-OQAZ01001323.1-human-gut-metagenome-genome-assembly--contig:-NODE-1323-length-12067-cov-1.871859_pt1 | contig 12067 bp, 19 predicted proteins | sample MGYA00242737_ERZ504531 | MGnify/ENA primary metagenome ERZ504531 (study PRJEB26092, sample SAMD00036244) | human gut metagenome | host: Homo sapiens | study: EMG produced TPA metagenomics assembly of...
AACAGCTCACTTCGCTGCTGGAACCGTTGATGATTCTGGTGCTCGGTAGCGTGGTCGGCTTCATGGTGGTGGCATTGTACATGCCGATGTTCTCCATGTTCGACGCCATTAACGGGCAAGCGTAAGCGAAAGCGGGAAGGTTGAACATGAAGAACGGATTGTGGGCCGGACTCAACCGCAGGTATCGTGCCAGATTACGCCAACACATGGGGGAGCAGGGCGCGGCATGATGCTCGCGGTACTGTTCGTAATGGTGGTGCTCACCACGTCGGCACTGGTAATGACCATACTGATTTCGCAAGCATTGCCGTACAGGAATAATAAGGAGAACGCGCAAGTCGGGTATGCCGCCGAATCTGGACTCGAAGTGGCATTGAGTTTCCTGCGCGAAGCGGAAGCAAGCAAGGACTATAAGAAACTGCTACCGTCGACCGCATCAAACACTGGCAATGCCAGCTTGGATGAGACCTTCACTACAGCATCGGACGGGTCGGTGCTGCTCAACAATGCGGAAGTCAACAACGACGTGTCGGCAACGGGCGTGAGCTCGTTCACTCCAGACGATATCTCGTACCGAGTGCAAATCGGATATTATGACGACGATCCAAGCTCATCGCCGGCCAAAACGACTCACATCCGAAAGCGAGACTGAAGAACGCGAAATATGCTGGGGTGCGTTCCTACGGGTATATCAACAGGTATCCGAATGGGCGAAGCACTGGTACGGAAACCAGCGCGCGCCGAGCCATGAGCGCCATCTACCAATTCGAGACAACGAGCGGTGATGACAGCTACGTGATCTCCACCAAGGGTGGGCGTCTCGGTATGGGCTTCTACGCGGCAGCGCCAAACAACGAAGCGCCGTACCAACCAGCCGACCTGGAAGGAAATCGCCTCATATGATGTCGATGAGAACGGTGATCCGACCGGCATGGTGGACTATGTCAACAAGCCTGGCTCCAAGAATGCGGCCGACGCCATGAGCAATACCATCACTATGAATCCGGCAAACCAAACTTGCATGCTTGCCACCACCAAGCCTGTAGACAAGGTCGAAACGCTTGACGCCATGCTTGACCCGAACGGCAAGCCGGTGGAAGGATCGGCGTTGGTGATTCTTATGCAGGCACATAAGAAAGACTCCAGCAGCGACGACCTGTATTACACGGAACAGTGCAAAGCCAACGGCGCCTACAAAGACCTGAACACATGGGTGTATTGGAAGGATGATTCCATTCGCCCCGCATCTAATCTGACATTGTGCGTTACCGGAGCTGACATTACGCATGTTGGCGGAGCACTGCAGGAGCCGCCACATTGCAGAAATGCGGCGAGTCGTACGGTCCCAACTACCAAAGCGACTATTACACCGATCCTGACAAGAAAGCGCAGCAAGACGAAAAGAACAATCCGTCAAGCCTGCTCAACAAATACCAGAAGTGGGCGTTCTATAACGGTTTCATCAATGCGGGCTACTACAACGAGCTAGATAGCGTGCGCGATGAGGCGAACAAGTATGATGCGTCTCTACCGGAATCGCAAGGCTATGCCGTCGGCGGTGTGCAAATGCAGAAGAAGACCCGCTTCCAAGTGCTGGAAGTTTCCAACAAGGCGAATGTGGGCGTCACTATTCAATATCTGAGCGGCGGTCACTGGGCGTCCAACGTCGATGATGCTGCCGATTTGACTCCGCATTTCCTGATGGTGTCGAAGTGGAATTATTCGCTCACCGACGTGAAATCCTGGTTCGACGTGAACGGTGATTTCGAAGACGCCACCGCATCGTTCGGACAGGCGGGAGAAGCCGGCTATGCCACGAAGCAGATCGTCAATGAAACGTCCGGATTCTGCATTTCGTCATCGCAAGACGGATTCGACGCATACACGTCAACCTGCCGAGTGGGTGGCGGTGATTTCAACCCATACTGCTACCACAACACCATCAATGGCAATCCGGCGCAATCATCTTCCGATCTGCATCAGATCGACTACTGCGGGGTGTCCGATTCCACCAAGCGTAAAACCGATCAGCCGAATATGTTGAAGACACGTCGAGTGACGGCAGTGGCGTGAACACGCAGATTTGGACGATGGTGAACGGGTCGAAGCGTTGCTATGGGTTCGGCGGTTCGGGCAAATTCCAACTTATGGAATGCTCGGCTGCGCCAACATTCACCCGATACAACGAAAAAGCGTCTGACGAGCACAGTAAAGGTACGTTCCAACTCAACGGTCAATGCCTGACGGAAGTGTATCCGGGAGACAAAATCGATGGCAATCCCTCATACTCCGGACGTATCGACGGGCATGCGACGTGATTATGGCCAAATGCGGATCGTCACGAGACTTTTTGAACCGAGAAATCAAATCGCAGGTGTGGAATGCTCGGTTAACCTCGGAACAGGCGGCTCAGGCGGCGGCGTGATTTATGGCGGTGGTAGTTCTACCACATTGGAGCCATCCTCCACCAAAGGCTACGTGACATCCAAAGAACTGAACCCGTCCACTATCGCATGGTGAGCGCTGCGCGAGATGGATGTGAACATGAGCATTGTGAACGATACGCCAACTGTGGTGCTGCTACTCGTGGCATCGCTGGTAATCGGCTGCATTTTCGGATCGTTTCTGAACGTGGTGATTTGGCGCGTGCCCAACCACATCAGCTTGGTAAATCCGAAACGCAGTTTCTGCCCGAACTGCGAAGCCCCGATCGCATGGTATGACAATATTCCCATCATTTCTTGGCTGGTGCTCGGCGCGAAATGCCGGCATTGCAAAGAGCCGATCGCCGTACGCTACCCGATTGTGGAAGCGTTGGGCGGACTGTCGTTCCTCGCCGTCACCTTGGGGGCGCTATTCGGCGCGTATTCGCCATGGATATTGCCGGAACTCTACGTATTCGCAGCGGTTTCGATCGTGATCGCATACATTGATCTCGACCATCATCTGATCCTCAATGTTGTGCTATTGCCAACGCTGATTGCAACACTGGCACTGCTGGCTTTGGCATCACTCGGTACGAATGAGTGGAACAGGCTCGGTCGCGCTGTGATATGTGCGATAGTGCTCGGCGCGTTCTACCTATTGCTTTCCATCATATGGAAAGGTGGCATGGGCGATGGCGATATCAAACTTGCGTTCATACTTGGCTTGATTACGGGCTGGCTCGGATGGTCGCAATTCATCATCGGGCGTTCCGCAGCCTTCTTTATTGGAGGATTCTTAAGTCTTGTGCTGATTATCGGCAAAAAAGTCGATATGCATGGAGGCATACCGTTCGGACCGTCCATGCTGCTCGGCATATGGCTTGGCATATTCGTCGGGGCTCCGATCGCCACACTGTACTTGCAAGTGACGGGACTCGCCTGAACAATCCCCAGCCAACCTGCAACACGTTATATATAAGGAGAGAGCATGAGATCAATAACGGCGCTGTCGATCGCGAACGACGCCATCCGTGCGGCGGTCATAGCAGACCCGTATTCGGATCTGCCCACCATCAAGCATTTCCAGGCGATCCCGTTGCCGAACGGAGCCGTAGTGGATGGCGAAGTGGTCGACCATGATGTGGTGGCCGGACTGCTGAACACACTGGTGAAGCGATTCAAATTCCCCCGCGAGGACACGGCTCTCGTCTACTCCAGCCGACGCATGGTGTTTCGCGAGGCGGACTTTCCCTACATGTCGCTGAACGATCTGAAATCCACCTTGCCTTTCCAAGCCAAAGGCATGATTCCGCTGCCTATTGAGGAATCCGAGCTCGACTTCGTGCCATTGAACGCCATCGACAGCGAACAAGGCAAACAGTTGCACGGCATACTCGTGGCGACATTGCGTAACGGACTGGAAAAAACCGCGCGCACAGCCGAAGACGCGGGATTTGTGATCACATCGATCGATGCGGGCCCGTTCGCGCTTGCCAGACTGTTCGCCGACACCAACCAGCAGCAGACCGAAGCGGTGGTCAACATCAGCGGCAACGGCACCGACGTGATCGTGCTCGAAAACGGCAGCCCGCCTACATGCGCGTCGTGCCATCCGGCGCGGATGACGTGACTGACGCCATCGCCAACGCGCTCAGTATCTCATTCGAAGACGCCGAACGCATCAAAAACCAGATCGGCCTGCAAAACGTGACCGGCGACGAACGACTCGAAAAAGCCGAGGAAGTCATCCGCGAAACCACGGCGCAGCTGATCGTCGGCATCCGCAATACGCTCAACCTGTACGACGTGGACCATGCGGGCGGCACCATCAGCGGCGTGGTGCTTACCGGAACCGGCGCACGATTTGATCGGACTGCCGCCGGTATTGGCCAGTTCCATCAACAAAGTGGTGCGGATCGGCGACCCCTTCATCCGTTTCCGGCTTTCCAAAGAAGTGGAACGGCAGAACATCATGGCGCACGCGATCGATTTGGGCGCAGTGCTTGGACTGGTAATCGGAAAGAAGCCGAGGTGAACGGACGATGAGCAGAAAAAACAACGGAAGCATGAAGCAGATCGGCAGCTCCCACCGCGGTCGACGCGGCAAAATCAAGGATAATCCGAATCCTGAAACCAGTGATGGCGAGAAAACCTCGATTTTATCGATGAATATTTCCGACATCGGCAAAGCGCTGCGTGCGAGCAGTTCGAAAACCTCCAAAAAGGCTGATCTGCCCGCCGAATGGAATGTGCGCGCCAACCTGCTGCCACGTTCCATCGTGACGCTCAACCGTGATCGTGCCATCAAATACTTGCTGTCATACGTGCTTATCGTGGTGGTGGTTGCGGCCATTGCCATCAGCGCGGGCATGGCGGTGCGCGTGAGCTGGGCCGACCATCGCGTGGAGGAGGCACAGGCGAAAACCCTGTCGTTGCAGAAGGAAAAGGCGGAATTCAAAGACGTGGAAGACACGTTGAACTCGCTGTCCGATTCGCAAAGGTCACGTATCGCCGCGCTCTACGACGAAATGGATTGGATGAAGGTGGTGGATTCGCTCAATGGCGCGCTGCCAGCCGGAGGCCAGTACACGAACCCGTCGTTGAGCAGCTTCCAGATTGGCGGGTCTGACGCTTCTTCGCATAGCGCTACATCTTCAGTATGGTCTGGGAATGGTGTGATTTCCGTTGATTTTACCGTTCTTTCTCCAGATTTCATATCTGCAAAAGATTTTATCGGTAATTTTGCTGCAATTCCTACCTATAAAACAGGCTATGTGAGTTCCATTACCGAAAACAGCGATGAAAACGGCACCACCTATACATACACGGGAACGGTGTCGTTGAAGATGGATACCAATACCACGTCACGAAGCGACAACGCGGCCGGTGCTGACGAAGCCAACCGAGCATTGCAGCAGCAGCTACGCGACAGCCTGAACAAAGCCGCGGCAGGGGAGTCGACTGATACTACCGACAGCGCGACCGCAACTGACGAGACATCCAATGAATGATCGGGAGCAATCATGAACAAGCATAAAATCGCATGGATCGCATTGGCCGCAGGTATTGTCTTCGTCATCATGCTGACATGGCTGGTCGGCGTTTCCCCGCAAATCAGCCATATCAAATCATCCGACGCGCAAACTGCGCAAATCGATGAGAACAATAAGGAAACACGCGACGAAATCGAAACATTACGCATCGCCAGCGAAACGATCGGCCTGCAGAAAGACCGTTTGCGCCAGTTGCAGCGGCAGATTCCAGACGGCTATAACCAGCAGGAATTCATCAATTCGTTGGATGCGTCCGCTGCGGGAACCGGCGTCGCCATCAAATCGGTGAATTTCGATGATGCGGTCGACGCCGACATTCCAGCTGAAATGCAAGGTACCATTCAAGCCGGTCAGCTGGTGCAGGTGTCGGTAAGTATCATCGCCACGGGAAGCTATGATGCCATGCGTAATTTCGTGGCATCCGTGCAGAACATCAACCGTATCGCCGTGCCGGAAAATGTGACCTACACACTTGACAGAAACGGTGACGAAACGAAAAATGCCGTGGTGATCGATTGCAAGATCTGGTCGCTATTGCTCGACAACGACACGGTTGAAGACGAGAACGCCACGAAACAGTAACGCGGGTGGCGTTCTGTCACCGCGTAAAGGTAGGCTTTGCGCTTGTAAAGACCCCAAACCGTTCAAACCAGAAGGTGCATTGTGGCTGTATCCAAACTCGATGAAGTCGTATCCCTCGCCAAGCGTCGTGGCTTTGTTTTTCCCGCCGGTGAAATCTATGGTGGAACCCGTTCCGCGTGGGATTACGGTCCGCTCGGCGTTGCGCTGAAAGACAATATCAAGCGCGAATGGTGGCGTTCCATGGTCGTCACCCGTGGCGACGTGGTGGGCGTTGACACGTCCATTATTCTTCCGCCGGCCGTGTGGGTGGCTTCCGGTCACGTGTCCGTGTTCAACGATCCGCTGATCGAATGCCTCAACTGCCACAAGCGCCACCGCGCCGACAAGCTTGAGGAATCCTATGCCGAAAAGCATGGCGACAAGCTGCCGGAAAACGGCCTGAAAGACATTGTGTGCCCGGATTGCGGCACCCGTGGCAACTGGACCGAACCGCGCGACTTCAACATGATGCTGCGCACCCACCTCGGACCGGTCGAAGACGAGAACTCGCTGCACTACCTGCGTCCGGAAACCGCACAGGCATTTTCGTGGACTTCAAGAACGTGATGACTTCTTCGCGTTCCAAGCCGCCGTTCGGCATCGCAACATGGGCAAGTCCTTCCGTAACGAGATCACTCCGGGCAACTTCATCTTCCGCACCCGCGAGTTCGAGCAGATGGAAATGGAATTCTTCGTGGCTCCGGGCACCGATGAGGAATGGCACCAGTACTGGATCGACGCGCGTACAGTGGTACATCGACCTTGGTGTGAAGCCGGAGAACCTGCGCCATTATGAGCATCCGAAGGAGAAGCTGGCCCACTATTCGAAGCGTACCGTCGACATCGAATACAAGTTCGGCTTCCAGGGTTCCGATTGGGGCGAGCTTGAAGCGTCGCCAACCGTACCGACTTCGATCTTTCCGCGCATGCCAAGCATTCCGGCGAGGATCTGAGCTACTTCAACCAGGCCACCGGCGAAAAATACGTGCCGTACGTCATCGAACCGGCCGCCGGCCTGACCCGTTCCCTCATGGCCTTCCTTGTTGACGCCTACGACGTTGACGAGGCCCCGAATACCAAGGGCGGCGTCGACAAGCGCACCGTGCTTCGTCTTGATCCGCGCCTGGCTCCGGTCAAGGCCGCTGTACTGCCGTTGAGCAAGAAGCCGGAATTGCAGACCGTGGCACACGATCTGGCCGCCGATTTGCGTCAGCATGACTGGATGATCGACTATGACGAGGCCGGTGCGATCGGTCGTCGCTATCGCCGTGAAGACGAAATCGGCACCCCGCTGTGCATCACCGTCGACTTCGACACGCTTGACGATCAGGCCGTCACCATTCGTGAACGTGATACCATGCAGCAGGAGCGCGTCGCACTCGACAAGGTGGCTGATTATGTGGCCGCACGTATTGGCGAGAAGCATGTACGTTACCCGCAGGTGCCGGTTGAGATGGGCGGCGAGGCTTGGCCTGAGTCCGTCAAGATCGCCGAAGCCGGTGGCTTGTATTAAAGCTGGATACTGGTTACCATAGCGTTCTTATGCCAGATAGCATTGTGACTGCTTACGAGGAATCCGACGTGCTCGACCCGCGTACCGACGCGGTGAGGCCGTCGGTTCCTCCGGTTATGAAGCCTGTTGATTTAGGGCCGGTACACGTTGAAACCCCGGTGGTGCTTTCGCCTATGGCGGGCGTTACCAACTGGCCGTTCCGCGTGATTTGCGAAAGCTACGGACCGGACGGTCTATACGTGGCCGAAATGATCACCGCGCGCGCGTTGGTCGCACGCAATCCCAAAGCGTTGCGGTTGTGCCATTTCGCGCCGAGCGAGAAAATCCGTTCGCTGCAACTGTACGGTGTGAACCCGGCGATCGTGGAACAGGCCGCGAAAATCGTCATCGACGAAAACATGGCCGACCATGTCGATCTGAACTTCGGATGCCCCGTGCCGAAAGTGACCCGACGCGGCGGCGGATCGGCTTTGCCGTGGAAGACGGATCTGTTTCGCGAGATCATCCAGCGTGTGGTCAAGGTCTGCGATGCTGCCAACGTGCCGGTGACGGCTAAAATCCGCGTCGGCATCGACCATGAGCATGAAACGTTCTTGGAAGCGGGCCATATCGCGCAGGAGGAAGGCTGCAAGGCGGTGACCTTGCACGCGCGTACCACCGCCGAATATTACGGCGGGCATTCCGACTGGAGCCGGATTGGCGAGCTGGTCGAAGCGCTTGACATTCCAGTGTTCGGCAACGGCGATATTTGGGGTGCGAACGATGCGCTTGCCATGGTTGCCGAAACCGGTTGCGCCGGCGTTGCGATTGGCCGCGGCTGCCAAGGCAGGCCATGGCTGTTCGCCGATATCAAGAATGCGTTCGCTGGCAGCGACAAGCGTGTTGACCCCACGTTAGGAGATGTGTGCCGTGTGGTTGAACGCCATGCGGAACTGTTGACCGAATTCTATGATGGCGATGAGCAGATGGCCGTGCATGATCTGCGTAAGCATATCGCGTGGTATCTCAAGGGATTCCCCGTTGGAGGCTCCACCCGTCGCGCGTTCATGGAATGTGAAATCTTGAGGATGTCAGAGCCGAAATAGGCAAGCTGGATCCCAACATCTGTTTTCCCGAGCGAGTGGTCGACAAGCCAAGGGGGCGCGTGCGCTTCGCAAAGAAAGTGCATCTGCCTTACGGATGGTTGGAATCACGGGAAACAACGCATGATGAACGTCAGGCGTTGTTTGGGGATGATCCTATGGACGCCAGCTATTGAATATGACATGCTGATGTGGTTAAATCGTCGTGGGGGCACCGAAAGAGGGTAAATCGCAGGCGAAATGAACACGTTAGCAATAAAAAAAGTGAAAAAACGCCGTTACACACGGCGAAAAGTGCGCGTACTGCAGCGTGTCTGCGATAAAGTTGTGCGTAAACGCGAGTGACAGGAGACTATGGTGAGCGAGATTGCCCAGACTGACAATTTCAACGACAAAACGAATATCAAGTTGTCGGTGTTGGTGGAGCTGGCGGTAATGCCGTCAATCGCATGATTGCCGAGGGTCTTCAAAGTGTTGAATTCATTGCGATCAATACTGACGCGAAGGACCTGATGCGTTCCGACGCCGATGTCAAGATCTCCTTGAACGATGCCACCAGCCGCGGGCTTGGCGCAGGTGCGACCGGAGAAGGGTGCCAAGCCGCTCAGGATCATCAGTCCGATATCGAGGAATCGCTCAAGGGCGCCGATATGGTGTTCGTGACCTGCGGTGAGGGTGGTGGCACCGGTACCGGTGCAAGCCCGATCGTGGCTCGCGCCGCGCATCAGCAGGGTGCCCTGACCATTGCGGTGGTTACCCGCCCGTTCAGCTTTGAAGGTCCCCAGCGTGCGGCTTCCGCAGCACTTGGCATTGAGAATCTGCGCAAGGAAGTCGATGCGCTGATCGTGATTCCGAACGATCGACTGCTTGAGCTTTCCGATCGCACCATCGGCATCGTCGATGCGTTCAAGACCGCCGACACCGCCTTGCTGGCCGGCGTGCAGGGCATCACCGACCTGATTTCTTCGAACTCGTACATTCACGTCGACTTCAACGATGTCAACGCTATTCTGCGTGGCGCGGGCACCGCACTGTTCGGCATCGGTTCCGCACGAGGCGAGGATCGCGCCACCCAGGCAGCTGAAATCGCCATCAGCTCGCCGCTGCTGGAAGAAAGCATCGAGGTGCCCACGGCGCGCTGATCAATATCGCCGGCCCGTCCGATCTGAAGTTGCAGGAAGCGGCCGCCGCCACCCAGCTGGTGGGCAAGGCATCCATCCGGAAGCACAGATCATCTGGGGTCTTTCCCTCGACGACGCTTACGGCGACGAAGTGCGTGTCACCGTTATCGCCGCAGGCTTTGATGCCAACTCCAAGAAGGCGGCTCAGGCTGAAGCCAGAAGCAGGCAGAGCCTGCGGAAAGCACGGTGCCGCTGTCGGCGTTGTCCGCAGCCCCGAGGGCAGCGGCGGTTCCGCAGCAGCCCCAGCCTCAGCTTATTCAGACTCCGGAAGCCCCGAAGGTGCAGCCGCTGTCCACTTATATTCCGTCCACTCCGGAACCCGTCGTTCCGTCATTCGACCAGACCACCGAGCATGAAGTGGTGTCTTCGAACGATGCCGGCGATTTGGATATTCCGGATTTCCTGCGCTAAAAGCAACGCGAAGACGCGAAAGGATCGTTCATGGCAGGTTTTATGAAAAGCGCGATGTCCTATTTGGGCATGACCGACGTTGCCGAAGGTGACGAGGATTTCAACGAGGAGGCTGAGAGCAGCGAAACCTCGTTCGATTCCGACCATTCCGTGACCCCGATGGCTTCGACTCCTGCCGCGACGTCCGCACCGCGCGAGCAGACCAAAGCCAACCCGTTCCAAGGCGGAAGGGTGAGCCGTATCACCACGATTCACCCGAAATCCTATGAGGACGCTCAGCTGGTCGGACGTGCCATTCGCGACGGCGTTCCGGTGGTGCTGAACCTGACCGGTGTGGCCGAGGCCGTGGCATATCGCATTGTGGACTTTTCCGCGGGTGTGGTTTTTGGCGTGCGTGGCTCCATCGAACGTGTCACTCCGCGCGTGTTCCTGCTGAGCCCAGCTCAGGTGAACATCAAGGTTGAGGAACCGCAGGCGAATAACTCGTCGCACGATTTGTTCGCCGACTGATATAGACGAAAGCCGTTGCGAAAGCAGACTGCATGAAGCCTCCGTCACCCGTGATGGGGGCTTTGTTATGTTCTGTTGCTAAGGTGGTGCCCCATGATTTTGTCTTTGATCGGTAGCATCGTCCACTTTTTGGTGAATGCCTACATTCTGGTGCTGTTCATTCGCATGATTCTCGATTGGGTTGCTGTGTTGGCATCGGCATGGCGTCCACGGGGGTTGGTGTCGTCGTTGATCGACGCGGTTTACCAGTTGACGGAGCCCCCACTGCGCTGGCTACGCCAATATATCCGCCCTATTCCATTGGGTCCCATCTACTTCGATGTGGCATTCATCGTTCTTTATTTCATTCTCATTGCTATTGATTTCCTCATTTAATGTATGTCAAATGCCGATTTTTCGCAAAAAATCGGTGGTCCCGTGCTAGAGTCGAACAATGAAAGCAACAACAGCAAGGCATCAAGCCCAAAGCGAGGTGTAAGATTTATGGCTCTGTTGACGCCGAAAGATATCAGAGAGCATACCTTCCAGACCGTGAGGTTCAAGGAGGGGTATGACGTCGATGAAGTCGACGATTTTCTCGACAGGTAACCGAGACGGTGGAGGCCCTTGGCAAGCAGGCGGTTGCCAGCGGCCAGGCTACTCAGTCCCTCGGCCCGGATGTTGCGGGGCTCAACTCCAAGATTTCCGAGCTCAGCGCCCAGGTTCAGTCCCTGCAGCAGGAGAACGCGACATTGAAGTCCGCCTCCGAGCAGGCAGCTGGCGCTGGTGATCAGGCAGCTCAGGCCGCACAGGTCGCAGCAGCCAAGCTCACCGAGGCTGAGGAAAGCAACCGTGCTCTGTCGGCTCAGAACGAACAGCTCAAGGGTCAGGTGGATCGCCTGTCCGCACAGGTCGACCAGCTCACCGCACAGGCGGCTGAAGCTGCAGGCCAGGCGGATCTGGCGAACAGCTGACCTCCATGCAGCATGAGCGCGACGCATTCCGTGCACAGACCGAAGACCTGTCCCGTCAGCTGGCTTCCGCACAGCAGCAGGTTGTGGTGGCCCAGCAGCAGGCGGCTGAGATCCAGCAGCTCAATGCAAGGCTTGAAGAGGCTCAGGAGCAGGTCGCCCAAGCTCAGCAGCTCACGGCAGCAGCATGCGGCACAGTCCCAGCAGCAGGATGAGCGTGCCCAGCAGCAGGCCGCGCAGATTCAGCAGCTTGCACAGCAGCTGCAGGAATCGCAGCAGCGTGAAGCCCAGCTGCGCGAGCAGGTCGCCAAGGTCGAACC
>ENA-OQAZ01001324-OQAZ01001324.1-human-gut-metagenome-genome-assembly--contig:-NODE-1324-length-12044-cov-2.171268_pt1 | contig 12044 bp, 18 predicted proteins | sample MGYA00242737_ERZ504531 | MGnify/ENA primary metagenome ERZ504531 (study PRJEB26092, sample SAMD00036244) | human gut metagenome | host: Homo sapiens | study: EMG produced TPA metagenomics assembly of...
TGGAAGAGTTGGGGACGGTGGAGGTTTGGGCTGTTCACCTAGATATAAAACGTGAAATACCTATGACACAGCAGCTGCTTAAACCTTATGATGAAAGGATACTAAAAAGAACAGTATCGATAGCATAATTGTATTTACTCAATAATTTGTTATAATTGTAATAGGAGGCGATATCATGGAAAGACAAAATGAATGGAAATCTTTTTTTAAAAACTCCTTTTAAAAATTGCAGGTATATTTATCCGATTCAACAAAAAAAGGTTGAAAAAATGGATCTTTTAAATCCAATCAAATGTAATATATTAAATAATTTAATATCTCCCATGCCGACAAGGCGGATGAAAGGAGAGAAGGTATGAATAATGATATTTATGCCGAGTGGCTCGTAAAGCGCAAGAAGTCTCCGCTTACGGTTCCATTTTATATTGGTATCGTTTTGCTGTTTCTGATTGGGTTTTATGTTAGTGTGATTAGTCCGTTTGGATTTGTCGCTCTGTTAGCCGCTGCCGCAGCAGCTTACTTTGGAAGTGCGCGTCTGCATGTTGAGTATGAATATGTATTTGTCACAAATGAGCTGGCAATTGACCGTATTCTTTCACAGCGCACACGCAAGCGTATGAAGAAGCTGGACATCCAGAAAATCGAAAAAATGGCTTCCATGAAGTCACATGAATTCGATTACATCAAAGGTAACAATCAGGTGAAGGTAGTAGACTTTTCATCAGGAAAGGCTGATGCCAACACCTACGGAATTGCTTACTCTGACGAGAATGGCAAGTTCGTATATGTTATCGAGCCAAATGATAATCTTCTTAAATGCATGAAGAGTGCCGCACCGAGAAAGGTGATGATTGAGCAGAATATCACGGCAAAGAACTAATAACTTAAATACATTTTAAAGACAAAGAGAGAGGTATAGTAGACATGAGTCAGATTATTGGTGATGGCATCACGTTTGATGATGTCCTGTTGGTTCCTCAGTATTCTGAGGTAACTCCTAACATGATTGATTTAACAACGCATTTAACAAAAAAGATTCAGTTAAATATCCCGATGATGAGTGCTGGTATGGACACTGTTACAGAGCATCGTATGGCAATTGCCATTGCGCGTCAGGGTGGTATCGGTATTATCCACAAGAACATGTCTATTGAAGCACAGGCTGAGGAAGTTGATAAGGTAAAGCGTTCTGAGTATGGTGTTATTACAGATCCGTTCTACCTTTCCCCGGAGCATACTCTCGAGGATGCCAATGCACTGATGGCAAAGTTCCGTATCTCAGGTGTGCCGATCACTGAGGGCAGAAAGCTTGTCGGCATTATCACAAACCGTGATTTAAAGTTCGAAGAGGATTTCTCCCGTAAAAATTCGTGAAGTCATGACAAGCAAGAATCTTGTAACTGCAAAAGAGGGTGTTACCCTTGCAGAAGCAAAGAAGATTCTGGCTAAGGCAAGAGTAGAGAAGCTTCCGATCGTTGATGATGATTTCAACTTAAAGGGTCTGATCACCATTAAGGATATTGAGAAGCAGATCAAGTATCCGCTGTCTGCAAAGGACGAGCAGGGACGTCTTCTGTGTGGTGCAGCTGTTGGTATCACAAAGAATGTTATGGATCGCGTAACAGCTCTCGTAAATGCAAAAGTAGATTGTATCGTAATCGATTCTGCACATGGTCATTCTAAGAACATCATCACTACCTTAAAGGAGATCAAGGCAGCTTATCCTGATCTGCAGGTTATCGTTGGTAACGTAGCAACAGGAGAGGCAACAAAGGCACTGATCGAGGCAGGAGCAGATGCTGTTAAGATTGGTATTGGACCAGGTTCTATTTGTACCACACGTGTGGTTGCTGGTATTGGTGTTCCGCAGGTTTCTGCTGTTATGGACTGCTATGAGCTGCAAAGCCATATGGTGTGCCGATCATCGCAGATGGCGGTATCAAGTATTCTGGTGATATGACAAAGGCTTTAGCTGCAGGTGCAAGTGTCTGCATGATGGGAAGTATGTTTGCAGGCTGTGACGAGGCACCAGGTGAGTTTGAGCTGTATCAGGGAAGAAAGTATAAGGTTTACCGTGGAATGGGTTCCATTGCTGCTATGGAGAATGGTTCTAAGGATCGTTATTTCCAGACAGAGGCAAAGAAGCTTGTTCCGGAAGGTGTAGAAGGACGTGTTGCATACAAGGGAACAGTAGAAGATACCATCTTCCAGTTAGTTGGTGGTATTCGTTCCGGTATGGGCTACTGTGGTGCAAAGAATATCAAGACACTGCAGGAGACTGGCAAGTTCGTTAAGATCAGTGCCGCTTCCTTAAAGGAAAGTCATCCGCATGATATTCAGATCACCAAAGAGGCACCAAACTACAGCAGCGTAAGCTATAAACTGAGTGATACTAGGGTCGAAAAGTCACAAGCTGATCATGCTTGCATGAAGAAAAAAAGAAGAAAACATACACAAGGCTGCCGTGAAAACGGCGGCCTTGCTGCGTGTTTGGGGAATTAAATAATTATTTAATCATCGAATTGTGCTGATGATACGTATATTATATATGGAAGGAAAACAAAATGCGAAAATTAACAGGTAAATGCAAATGGATATTGGCTGTTTTGCTTGTGACAGTATCTATGGCTGCTGGTTGTAATAAAGTAAAAGATATAAATGCAGATGTGTCTGATCCATCAGAAGCATCACACAAAATTTCAGTTGTCGCAACGGTATTTCCCTATTATGATTTTGCCAGAGCAATTGGAGGAGAATATTTGGATGTGACACTGCTGCTGCCGCCTGGACGCGACAGCCACAGTTTTGAACCTACAGCACAGGATCTTCTTGCGCTTCAGTCGGCTGATATTTTTCTTTACAATGGCGGTGAGATGGAAACGTGTAGAAGAGGTGTTAGAAGCAGTTCCGCGCAGTCATGGAATCACCTTTCAGGGAATAGAGACAGTAGATCTGCTCGAAGAGGCGCATACAAAAAGTATGAAAACAACAGGTCATTCACATGACCACGATGAAGACGAAGACCATGACGAAGAAGAGGAGCATGATCATGATGAAGAAGATGAACATCATCATGATGAATATGATGAGCATATATGGACTTCACTTGAAAATGCGCAGCTTCTTGTATCAGCTATTGAGGAGATTTTTTGTGAGGCAGATCCTGAGCACGAGAAACAGTTTCGAGATAATGCAGCGGCTTATCGCGAACAGATTGCAGATGTGCAGTCTGAAATAGAGGAAATTGTAGACAATGCACGTGTGAAGAAAATTCTATTTGCTGATCGATTCCCATTTTTATATTTTACACAGGAATTTGGTTTAGATTATGATGCTGCATTTGCTGGTTGCGCCGGAGATACGGAGCCGTCAGCTAGAGTCATAGCATCCTTAATAGAAGAGATACAATCTGAAAATATAAAAGCAATTTATCATGTTGAGATGGGAAATACAAAGACAGCTCAGATGATACAGGAAGCAACAGGCGTTGAGATATTAGAACTTCATTCATGCCATACTGTGACTTCAAGCAGCTGCAGGAAGGTGTGACTTATGTGGAGTTGATGAGACAAAATGCAGAAAATTTAAAGAAAGGATTACAGTAAAATGCTGTTTGAATGTAAAAAAGTATCATTTGGATACGAAAACCAGCAGGTCATTAAAAGATCTGTCATTTCAGGTTCAGGAAGGTGAGTATGTTTGTGTGGTAGGAGAAAATGGCTCTGGAAAATCCACATTGATAAAAGGTTTACTAGGTCTGATTCCGGCAGGAAGCGGTCAGGTAAATTATGGAAAGGAAATTTTAAACCATGTAATTGGATATCTGCCGCAGCAGACAAGCTCACAAAAAGATTTCCCGGCAACTGTCTGGGAGGTGATTTTATCAGGCTGTCTAAGTACAAGAAAAGGCCGCTTTTTCTATTCAAAAGAAGATAAGGAAAAGGCAAGAAGACAGATGCGTCATCTTGAACTTGAAAATTTGGCATCAAGATCATTTGGTGAATTATCAGGAGGTCAGCAGCAGCGTGTGCTGATTGCAAGAGCGCTTTGCGCAACGGAAAGCCTTTTGATTTTAGATGAGCCAGTCACAGGACTTGATCCGGCAGTTACAACTGTGAACTGTATGAGATTTTGGAAAAGCTTAACAAAAAAGAGCATACGGCTATTGTTATGGTAACACATGATATTGCAGGAGCACTTCCATATGCAGATAAAGTTCTTCATATTGGTCCGCAAGGCTACTTTTTTGGAACGCGCAGAGAGTACTGTGCAAGTGAAGAGGGAAAGCGTATGCTTGGAACGGCTTTCAGAGAGGAAGAAGAAAAATGAATCTGATTATTACGATGTTTCAATATCCATTTATTCAAAGAGCACTGATAGTAGGTGTGCTTGTGTCGCTTTGTGCGGCGCTTCTTGGTGTATGCCTTGTGCTTAAACATTATTCTATGATTGGAGATGGTCTGTCCCATGTGTCATTTGGGGCTTTATCAGTTGCAGTTGCATTAGGTGTATCTCCGCTTTGGATTTCTATTCCGATTGTTATTATTGCCTCATTTTGTCTGCTTAGGATTCGTGAGAACGCGCATATGAAAAATGATGCGGCCATTGCCGTAGTATCTTCATCAGCACTTGCAATAGGCATCACGGTCACAGCTTTGACAACTGGTATCAACACAGATGTTTCAAGCTACATGTTTGGAAGTATTCTCGTTATGAATGAGCAGGATGTCATGATAAGTATAGTTTTATGTGTTATTGTTTTGGCACTGTTTATTTTATTTTACAGCCGTATTTTTTCTATTACATTTGATGAGAATTTTTCAAAGGCATCTGGCATTCCTGTTGGCCGTTTTAATGCACTTTTGTCTGTTCTTACAGCAGTGACGATCACCCTTGGCATGCGAATGATGGGAGCAATGCTGATTTCAAGCCTTATTATTTTTCCGGCACTTATAGCAATGCGTCTTCAAAGAAGCTTTAGCGGTGTTATTATTGCAGCAGCAATCACAGCAGTAATAGACTTCTTACTTGGCCTAGTGATTTCATTTTTACTTTCAACACCGACTGGTGCAAGCATTGTGCTTGTAAATCTTTGTGTACTATTGATTGTGACTGCAATCCAGAAAATTCGTGGAAAATAATAAAAGGCGCCGAGGCGCCTTTTTCATGTGCTTTTATAATTATCTGGCCTGAAACGTTGCACATTCTGTATTATTGCCTGATTGTGTATTCATTCCATTGATTGCCACTGATTCTGCCTGACATAAATGGTTTTCATTGTGGATACACTGAACAGCATTGCAGCCAATTTTTAAAGCAGGATTTGGTGTCTGTGTGCTGTTTTTAAAAGAATCGGAAGTTTTTTGGTCAAAGCTTGCACAGCATGTGCAGCCGCATGAGCAGTCATTCTTTGAGTCTGTATTAACAAGAATTTCTGATTTGCAGCAGCAGTGATCGTCGTTATGCTTACATTCTGTAACGGTACAGGTACAATTTGTCATAATAGAAATCTCCTTATAATTTGTGTGAGACTTTCATCTGGATACTGATTAGCGAAAAAATGGCATTTCAATTCATTCCAAATAAAAGCTTATGGACAGTATCTGCAAAAAAAGAAAAAACATGCGAAAAAAAGAAAAAACAGCTTGCTTTTTTGTGAGCAATATGATAAAGTATCTCTGTTGTGATTTTAGAGATGGTCCGCTGTTACTGCGTGTATTATGAACATCCGTATTAGTATAAGGAGGCACACTATGAGTGGCATTATTGAAAGCATTGAGAAGGCTCAGTTAAAGGAGCATGTTGATCAGTTTAACGTAGGCGATACCGTAAGAGTATACGCTAAGATCCGCGAGGGTGAGAAGGAAAGAATCCAGATGTTCGAAGGTACTGTTTTAAAGAGACAGAACGGCGGAATCCGTGAGACCTTCACTGTAAGAAAGTCATCCAACGGTGTTGGTGTAGAGAAGACCTGGCCGGTACACTCTCCAGCAGTAGAGAGAATCGAAGTTGTACGCAAGGGTAAGGTACGCAGAGCAAAGCTGAACTACTTAAGACAGAGAGTAGGAAAGAGCGCTAAGGTTAAGGAAATCGTAAAGTAATAACGAACCTATACAAAGGAGGGGCCTATACAATATGTATGACCTCTCCTTTTTGACTTTAAGAGAGACGGTCAGTTAGATTTTGTTTGGGATTAAATAGAGGTACAGATAGATGAAAGCAGTATCGTTGGGAAAACAAAAGAAAAAGAGCCTGCCGTGGCGTATTGTGAGCGGATTGGCAAATACAGCGCTTCTAATTATACTGGCGCTGTTTGTTTATCTGTTTTGGCATTTCCAATGCAGATGAAGGGTCATTCTATGGAACCGGCAGTCGCAGAAAAAAGTCTGCTGTTACTAAATAAAATACAGTATCGTTTTGTTTCACCGAAGCAGTTTGATGTAATTGCATTTCAGATCAAAGACAGCGATGAGCTTCAAATCAAGCGTATCATTGCATGTCCGGGTGATCGCATAAACATTAAAGAAGGAATGATTTATATAAATGGAACTTTGTGTGAGCAGGCGAATGAATATAGTAAGGATCTGATCTATGCAGGAACAGCTTCAGATGAACTGACAGTTGGAGAAAACGAATATTTTGTTTTGGGAGATAATGCAGTTTATAGTGAAGACAGCAGATCAGAAGATATTGGTATGGTATCAAAGGATCAGATTGTGGGAAAGGTTTGGTTTGTGGGAGATGTCATTTCTTTCATTCCATCTTTTATAGAGAATTTGGATTGACCGCAAACAGCAAAATGAGTTATACTGAAAACAGCGAAGCTGTTCAGAAAGAAAAGAAAGGTTTGATAAACTATGCAGATACAGTGGTATCCGGGACATATGACAAAGGCACGCCGTGCTATGCAGGAGGATCTGAAATTAGTTGATCTTGTTATGGAACTAACAGATGCGAGAGCACCTTTGGCAGGACGAAATCCCGATATTGATAAACTTGCAGCTGGAAAAGCAAGAATGATTTTTTTGAACAAGGCAGATTTGGCAGATGATCAGGCGACACTTGCTGGATGGATTATTTTAGAAAGAAGGGCATCACACCAATTCGTCTTGATGCAAGAAAAACAAATTTCAAAAAAGCTGTCGTTGATGGTGTGAAAATTGCATGTCAGGAAAAGATTGAGCGTGATCGCCGCAAGGGAATTTTAAATCGTCCGATCCGCGCCATGGTTGTAGGTATTCCTAATGTAGGAAAATCTACATTTATTAATTCACTTGCAGGAAAGACAGCTGCAAAGACAGGAAATAAGCCAGGTGTTACGCGTGGAAACCAGTGGATCAAGATCGACAAACAGCTTGAGCTTCTTGATACGCCAGGTATTTTGTGGCCTAAGTTTGATGATGAGGCAATCGGAATGAAGCTTGCTGTGTGGGTTCAATCAGCGATGAAGTACTTAATATGCAGGAAATTGCCTACCATTTGCTTTCATATGGAAAGGCGAATTACAATCAGCTGTTTGAAGCACGCTACGGGGCAGTGCCGCAGCCAGATGATGAGCGCGACAATGAAATAGTACTCTGGATGGAAAATATTGCCAGACAGAGAGGTTGTTTAAAGAGGGGTGCAGAGACTGATTTTGATAAGGTATCTGCGCAGATTACTGATGATTTTAGAAGCGGCCGCATTGGAAAGGTTTCGCTTGAGGTGCCTAAGCAGGCATAAGCAGTCAGAACAATGTTTTGCTGCAAAAAAACGAAGGATAAGACAGGATAAAGAACATGGATGGGAAACAAAAGTCAGTTGCTGCGATTACGCAGGAACTTCAAAATTGCAGCGAAGAGGCGCTGATTGCACTTTGCAGCAATCTGCGTACAGACCCAAGAAAAAGTGTGCAGCTTCTTGCAGAAAAGGCTATGAAGCGCTTGAAAAAGGAAAAAAGGAGCTTGAGCGTGTTCAGGGGATGATCGACTTTGAACGTGAGATTGCAGGCAGCACAATATACTGCGGAATTGACGAGGCCGGACGAGGACCGCTTGCGGGACCAGTTGTGGCGGCAGCTGTAATTATGCCGCGTGATGGAAAAATTCCGTATGTCAACGACTCAAAGCAGGTCTCAGAAAAGAAAAGAGAACAGCTTTACGAGCAGATTTTAAAGGAAGCAGTATCCTATGGAGTAGGAATTGTCGATGCAAAAAGAATTGATGAAATCAATATTTTGCAGGCAACATATGAGGCGATGCGCGAGGCGGTCAGCAACTTACGCTGCCGCTTGGTCATGTGCTTGCAGATGCAGTGCGTATTCCTAAGCTTACCGTGGCACAGACACCGATTATAAAGGGAGATGCAAAATGTTATTCAATTGCAGCTGCCAGTATTATCGCAAAGGTGACGAGAGACCGAATCATGCGTGAGTATGATCGAATTTACCCGGGATATGGCTTTTCAGACAATAAGGGATATGGAAGTGCAGCTCATATTGAAACGTTAAAGAAAAAAGGACCTGTGCCGATCCACAGAAGAACCTTTATCAGTGCCTTTTGGCAGGGAGAACAGGATTGAATAAACGCCAGATCGGAAGCGTGTATGAATTAAAAGCTTCAGATTATCTGACAAAGAAAGGGTATCAGATAATAGAACGCAATTATCGGTGTAGAATCGGAGAGATTGACATAATTGCAATAGAGCGAGATTGCCTGTGCTTTATTGAGGTGAAATACCGTAAAAATGAAAAGACAGGCGATCCGTTAGAGGCAGTCGATAAACGAAAGCAGCAAAAAATTATTCGGACAGCGCAGTATTATTTGCTGACACATTCAAAATATCAAAGTGTTAAATGCCGCTTTGATGCAGTGGGAATACTGGGAGAAGAAATTCGGCTTGTCAGGGATGCATTTCTTTGCTGATAGATCAGTACGTGTAAAAAGGAGATCAAAATATGATGCTCATTCGAAAAGGTACGGGAGAAGACCCGCGGTTAATTGAAAAAGATAAAGTTCATTATTTGGAATTTGAAGCATTGAAAAAGCAGTCCTGGCTGACACATGCCTTCTCTACAAGACTTGGCGGTGTGAGCAGTGGCTGCTTTGCGTCTATGAACCTGGGTTTTGGACGCGGAGAAGAAGATAAAATTGTTGCAGAGAATTATAAAAGGCTTGGAGATGCAGTGGGTTTTGACTGGAAAAAAGTGGTCTTGTCCCATCAGACTCACACTACAAATGTACGCCTTGTGACAGAAAAAGATGCCGGAAAGGGAACGGTAAGAGAACGCGATTACACAGATGTGGATGGATTAATTACAAATGAGCCTGGGCTGCCGCTTGTAACATTTTATGCTGATTGTGTGCCGCTTTATTTTGCAGATCCTAAAAATAAGGCAATTGGATTATCACATTCCGGATGGCGCGGTACCGTGGGACGCATGGGTGAAAAAACACTAAAAACGATGAATGAAGCGTTTGGCACACAGCCACAGGATGTGATAGCAGCCATCGGACCGAGTATATGCGGTGATTGCTTTGAGGTAGGACCAGAGGTAGTAGAAGAATTTGCAAAAACATTTTCAAAAAAACAGATGGAGCAATATGTCATGCAGGACGAAATGACAGAAGCTATCTTGATTTGTGGCGGGCAAACCGCATAATTTTAGAGGAGGCTGGCGTGCAGCCGCAAAATATCAGTGTAACAAATATTTGTACCAGATGTAACCCAGATCTTTTGTACTCTCATAGAATTATGGGGGCGCAAAGAGGTAATTTGGCAGCAATTTTAATGATAAGGGAATAAAAAGTGAAAAGTATAGTCGATTTCTTATGACAAAAAGAAAGGGGCAGTTATGAAAAGACAAATGAAATGGGCGGCAGCATCATTGATATGCAGTCTTATTATACAGTGTATGCCGGCAGCGGCAGATCAAAAGACACAGGAAGCATTTGATGCTTATTTAGACAGAATTTATGCACAATGGATCAGTGAAAATCCATTTCAAATTCACTTTTATCTTGAGCATCCAGAAAATTATGGCATTGAACTAAGTTCATATACATTGATGGATTACAGTGAGTATGATGAGGCCGCAATTGAAGTATATGAAAAGCAGCAGGAGGAAGACCTTAAGGAATTGAGGTCATTTGACAAGACACAACTGACAAGACAACAGCAGATCTTGTATGATAAGCTTATGGAGCAGATTGATCTGAATGAAAAGTATGCGGACATGTTTGACTTTTCTTCACTTATTGGCGGGTCAAATGGAATTGTCAATTCTCTTGCTAATAATTTTCAAAATTATTTGTTTATTGAGAAGAAGGATGTAGAAGAATATTTAAAATTTTTACAGGATATTCCGAATTATATTGATTATGCAATTGATTATACAAATGAGTATGCAGAATATGATCTAGTCCCGTCAAAGTATATGCTGCAGGTTAATAGAGAGGCAATTGATGAGCTTGTCGGCAAAAACACAAATGTTTTTATTGAAGGTTTCGAAAAAAAGCTTGATGAGGCTGCATTTCTTTCTGATGAAGAACGTGCGGATTTTAAAACAAAAAACAAAGAACTTGTAGAGCAGATTGTAAATCCGGCATTTGCAAAGCTTAAACAGCAGCTTTCACAGTGGCAGGAAACATTTGACGAGTGGGAAGGCTTTGCTGAATATGCTGAGGGCGAGGATTATTATAATTATCTAATTGAAACATATGCAGGTGTTTCTATGGATGCCGAGGAATTGTTTGATTATATGTATGACAAGCTTGATGATTGTGAGGAACGATTCTCAGAGCTGTTAGAGGATGATGAAATATATGAAGGCTATATGAATTCAGAGTATGGCTTTGAAAAAAGAACACCATCTGAGATTTTAGATGCGCTTCGTGTTTATACAAAGGAAAATTTTGCACCGATTGCAGATCCTGGTTATCAGGTAGAGGAGCTTCCAACTGCTCTTCGAAGCGATGGCGTACTGGCATATTACCTGACACCTCAGGAGGATCATGACGATATTAATCAGATTTGTTTAAATCCAGATGCGCTTGGCACGGATCTTGGAGTTTTGTATGAAACGCTGGCGCATGAAGGTTATCCTGGTCATCTGTACTTTTTTAATTATGTAAAACAGCAGGGGTGGCATCCGATCAATTTCTTTGTGTCAAATATTGGCTTTGAGGAGGGATGGGCAGAATATGCAGCGCGCCTTTCACTAGATAGCTGGGGACTTGATCCAGATATGATGGAAGTTATTTTTCTGGATCAAGAGTTTAGTTATCTGTTAATGGGTTTGTCTGATATTGGAATCAATTATGGCGGATGGACAGTTGATGATGTATATGATCTGTGGGAAACTTACTTCTATCTTGACAGCGCAGAAGATGTGCGTGATGTATATGATGCGTGTATGGCAGAGCCAGGTACGATTCTTAGCTATTCAATCGGCTATTATCAGATATGCGATCTGGAAGAAGAGGTAAAGGAGATGCTTGGTGAATCATTTGATCATAATGAATTTGTGACAGAGCTTTTGTCAGTTGGCGGTGCATCATTTGATATTACAAGGTCATATATCATGGAGTAGGCTAACGAAAAGTTACACGGATAATCCAATATCTATAGCCAAGCCACCTTCGGGACTTGCCGCAAAAAAGCCTTGACAAACAGAAACATAAGCGTTACACTTACAATATACGAAAGAAAAAAGCAAAAATAAAATGAAAAGAGGAATACAAAAAAATGGAAGAAAAAGAGACTCGCTTTGACCGTTCAACAGAGCGCAGTGAATGTTTGATTGCCGAGTATAAGAAACTTCGTAAGGATGAGGCAAAGATGAGCCAGAAATCACTTGAGGATATCACAGGTGTTCCGCGTCAGATGATCATCCGTTACGAAAAAGGAAAAATTATGCCGACCGTTCGTGCTATGAATCGTCTTCTTGAGCCGCTTGGCTATCAGCTTGGAATTGTTCCGCTGAAAAAAGAAGACAGCGAGGACACACAGTAATTACAGGCATAGGAAATTTATATACATAAGATAAAAAGCATCTAGCAAAACTA
>ENA-OQAZ01001325-OQAZ01001325.1-human-gut-metagenome-genome-assembly--contig:-NODE-1325-length-12039-cov-4.825974_pt1 | contig 12039 bp, 18 predicted proteins | sample MGYA00242737_ERZ504531 | MGnify/ENA primary metagenome ERZ504531 (study PRJEB26092, sample SAMD00036244) | human gut metagenome | host: Homo sapiens | study: EMG produced TPA metagenomics assembly of...
CCGCATTCTTGATGGAGGTGCGGGGGGCTGCACCGGTGCCGCCGTCGTAACCGGAGACAAGGATGACCTGCGCGCCGCCCTTGGCAACACCGGCGGCAATGGTGCCGACACCGGCCTCGCTGACCAGCTTCACGTTGATGTTGGCGTGGCGGTTGGCGTTCTTCAGGTCATAGATCAGCTCGGCCAGATCCTCGATGGAGTAGATGTCGTGGTGGGGCGGGGGAGAGATCAGCCCACGCCGGTGGTGCTGTGGCGGGTCTTGGCGATCCAGGGGTAGACCTTGGCACCGGGCAGGTTGCCGCCCTCGCCGGGCTTTGCGCCTGTGCCAGCTTGATCTGGATCTCCTCGGCGGAGACCAGATACTTGCTGGTCACGCCGAAGCGGGCCGAGGCTACCTGCTTGATCTTGGAGTTGCTCTCGTTCTGGTAGCGCTCCTCGGGCTCGCCGCCCTCGCCGGTGTTGCTCCGGCCGCCCAGACGGTTCAGGGCGATGGCGATGGTCTCGTGGGCCTCGCTGCTCAGGGCACCGTAGCTCATGGCAGCGGCCTTGAACCGCTTGACGATGGAGCTGACGGGCTCCACCTCCTCAAGGGGGATGCCGCCGTTGGGTCATAGCTGAAGTCCAGCAGGCTGCGCAGGTGCACGCCCTCGGCACCCATGTTGTCCACGGTGCGGGTGAAGTCTTTGAAGGCCTTGTAGTCGCCCGTGAAGCAGGCTTTCTGGAACAGATGGATGGTCTGCGGGGTGAAGAGGTGCTCTTCCTTGCCGCTGCGGAACTTGTGAGCGCCGCCGTCGGCCAGCTCCATGTTGATATCCAGACCCAGCGGGTCAAAGGCGGCGTTGTGGGCAGCTTCCACATCCGCCTGAATGTCCTCCAGACCGATGCCGCCCACACGGCTGACCGTGCCGGCGAAGTACTTGTCGATGACATCCTTGGAGATGCCGACCGCCTCAAAGATCTGGCTGCTCTGGTAGCTCTGGATGGTGGAGATGCCCATCTTGGAGGCGATCTTCACGATGCCGTTCAGCACAGCCTTGTTGTAGTCGTCCACGGCGGCGTAGTAATCCTTGTCCAGCAGACCCTCGTCGATGAGCTGGGCAATGGTATCGTGGGCCAGATAGGGGTTGACGGCGCAGGCACCGTAGCCCAGCAGGGTGGCAAAATGGTGCACCTCGTGGGGCTCGGCGCTCTCAAGGATGAGGCCATGGCCGTGCTCTTCTTGGTGCGGATGAGGTACTGGGACACGGCAGAAACCGCCAGCAGGCTGGGGATGGAGACGTGGTACTCGTCAATGTCGCGGTCAGAGAGGATGATGATGTTGGCACCGTCCTTGTAGGCGCGGTCCACCTCCAGGAATACGCGGTCGATGGCCTTTTCCAGGCTGGTGTTCTTATAGTAATTGATGGACACCGTGGCGGTCTTGAAGCCGGGCACGTTCATGTGCTTGATCTTGAGCAGATCGGTGCTGGTCAGGATGGGGTTCTGCACCTTGAGCACCTTGCAGTTCTCGGGTTTGTCCTCCAGCAGGTTGCCGTGGGCACCCACATAGACGCTGGTGGAGGTGACCACCTTCTCACGGATGGCATCAATGGGCGGGTTGGTGACCTGTGCGAACCGCTGCTTGAAGTAGTTGAACAGCGGGGGATGCTGGTCGCTCAGGACAGCCAGCGGGGTGTCGGTGCCCATGGCTCCGGAAGGCTCGGCACCGGCCCGGGCCATGGGCAGGATCAACTCCTTGATCTCCTCGTATTTGTAGCCAAAGACTTTCTGCAGGCGGGTCAGCTCCTCGCCGGTGTAGCTGGGGACCTTGATGTTGGGGATCTTCAGGTCCTTCAGCCGGACCAGATTCCGGTCGATCCACTCGCCGTAGGGCTCGCGGCTGGCGTAGTATTCCTTCAGCTTCTCGTCATCCACGACCTCGCCCTTGACGGTATCCACCAGCAGCATTTTGCCGGGGCGCAGGCGGTCTTTCATCAGGATGTTGTCGGGGGCGCAGGGCAGCACGCCCACCTCGGAGGACAGGATCATTCGGCCATCCTTGGTGATATAGTAGCGGCTGGGGCGCAGACCGTTGCGGTCCAGCACCGCGCCCACCACGTCGCCGTCGGAGAAGAGGATGGCGGCGGGGCCGTCCCAGGGCTCCAGCATGGTGGCGTAATACTGGTAGAAATCGCGCTTTTTCTGGCTGATGTTCTTGTTGTTCTCCCAGGGCTCGGATGGTGATCATCACAGCCAGGGGCAGGTCCATGCCGTTCATCACCATGAATTCCAGCGCGTTGTCCAGCATGGCGGAGTCCGAGCCGGAGGTGTTGATGATGGGCAGGATCTTGTTCATGTCGTCCTGCAGGATGGGGCTCTCGATGCTCTCCTCACGGGCCAGCATGGCATCGGTGTTGCCCTTGATGGTGTTGATCTCGCCGTTGTGCAGGATGAACCGGTTGGGGTGGGCACGCATCCAGCTGGGGTTGGTGTTGGTAGAAAAGCGGCTGTGCACCATGCCGATGGCGGACTCGTAATCCTCGTCCTGCAGGTCGAGGTAGAACAGGCGCAGATCGTGCACTAGGAACATGCCCTTGTAGACGATGGTGCGGCTGGACAGGCTGGGCACATAGGTGCCGTTGCTGGCCTGCTCGAACACCCGGCGGATGATGTAGAGCCTGCGGTCAAAATCAATGCCCCTGCTCACACGGGCGGGCTTTTTGATGAAGCACTGCCAGATGGAGGCATACAGTCCCGGGCCTTCTGGCCCACGGCATCGGGGTCTACCGGCACCCTGCGCCATGCCAGAAACTCAAGCCCCTCCTTGCGGGTGACCAGCTCAAACAGCTTCATGGCCTGTGCCCGCAGGTGCTCGTTCTGGGGGAAGAAGAACATACCGACACCGTATTCCCGCTCGTTGCCCAGGCTGATGTTCAGCTCATCGGCCACCTTGGAAAAGAACTTGTGGCTGATCTGCAGCATGATGCCCACGCCGTCGCCGGTCTTGCCCTCGGCATCCTTGCCGGCGCGGTGCTCCAGCCGCTCCACAATGCTCAGGGCATCGCTGACCGTCTGATGGCTCTTGCGGCCCTTGATGTCCACCACCGCGCCGATGCCGCAGGCATCGTGCTCGAACTGAGGGTCATACAGGCCAAGAGGCGTGGCGTTTTCCGTAAATTGATCCATTGCCTTTCCCATCCTTATCTCTCAAAATATCCTCCGGGCCGCGGCACAGTCCGCAGCCGATCTTGCACAGAAAACAAAAAAAGCGCCCCAGAAGTATAGAATACCCTTCTGGAACGCCTTTGTTCCGATGACTCTATTATAGCGGATGGTGAGAGATGTTCAAGTGACAGCTGCGCCAAACTTGATGCCCTGAAGTCCGGTCATCTTGTGCGGTTTGATGGAATGATGAACGCATTTCATCAAAACCTTGAAAAAACCGCCGCATCCGGCTGCCGGTCTGGGGCAGGGGATGCGGCGGTTTGCGTATGATTGCGGGGCGTTTCTGTCCTTAGTGCTTTGCGGCGCGCTGTTTGCGGTCGAAGAACCACCCGCATACCAACAGACCGATGCCAAAGATCAGAAGCACGGCAGCCAGCCAATCGGTGGTACCGGTCTGGATTAGGGTCACGGTCGTGGTGTTCTGCGTGGGCGTTTCCTCCGGCTGGGCCAACGACGCGGACGTGTCAGTCTGAGCCGGTTCCTCCGCAGGCAGCTCGCCGGGGGCCTCTGTTTCCTCGGTTTCCTCGGGGATCTCGGGTTCCTCAGGCTCCTCGGGGATCTCGGGGGTCTCCGGCCCCTCAGGCTCCTCGGGGATCTCGGGGGTCTCCGGGTCTACGGGAACGACCGGAACATAGGGGTCGTCCGGGCTGTTCTTCAGGTTGGTAAAGACGACCTTGGCGGTGTCGTTCTGGGGCACAACGCCGGTCTCTGCAGGGTTGAGATTCAGCAGGGTCCAGCCGTCCTGAGCGGTTTCGGTGATGGTATAGCCGATGCCTGCGGGCAGGTTCGAGAGCGTGATGCTCTCGCCGCTTTTCAGGGTGAAGGATGCCTTGCCGTTTTTGAACGGGACACCGCACCATTTGTCATCGATCGTGGTGATGGCATCATCATCCAGCGTGAGCTCAAAGGTGAACACGGTGTCATAGTCGCTCGGCAGCAGTTCCCCGAGCGTCTCTTTGCAGACGGTCAGGCTGCCGATGCTGCCGTGTGCGGCCTTGAGGGACAGGGGGTCGGTGAGTTCAGTACCGGGCTGGAACAGCACGGTATGCCGGGCACTTTCATCGTCCCCATGGGCGTTCCAGCGGGTGGTTTCAGAGTCGTCGTACCAGCCGGTAATGAAATCATAGCAGTCCGGTTCGCCGTCCAGCGCCCAGCCTTTGCCGGTGGGGCCAAAGGTGATGGTGGCACCGTCTGCGTTGTAGATGTCGTCACCAGCAGATGTCGCGTGATTGTTGTACAACTCTACATCGTCTGAAAAGATTGCGGTGCCCTTGTTACAAAGTCCGCCGCCTTGATTACCGGCATGGTTATAGCGTACACTGCCGGCCAGCAGGTTCAGCGTCGCATGCTCATCGTTTTGGATACCGCAGTTGCTGTTGTATTCCACCTGCAGATTGGCACCCTTTTCCACGGTGAAGAGATTGCAGTTGAAGATACCGGACACCGTATTGTAGTTGGCAGTGACATTTGCGCCGCTTTCTATCAGAAAAGCGCCCTGCTTCAGATTGCCCGTTTCTTGATTGTAGATGCCATGGGCACCGTTGTGGTTGGCGGTGACATTTGCACCGGACTCAATCGTCAGATAGGAATCGTAACTGTTGTAGATACCGAGCTTAGCATTGTTGTCCACTGAAACATTGGCATCATTCTGGATGTGCAGCTTACAGCTGTTCACGATGGCAGCCAGGCCCTTGTTCTGACATACGGAGACGTTTGCACCACTTTCAATGGTCAGGTCGGCGCCTGCATACACATACAAACCGCCAGAGCCGTAGCCCGGGTCATTTGTGCCGTTGCCGTCGCAGATGACCTGCGAACCGCCTTGGATCACGCCAATGCCGCCGACACCAAGGCCGGAACCGCCATTGTCGCGGATATCAAGGGTAGAACCGGAATCCACGTCAAGGCCATCAACGAAAACAGCGTAGCCATACCATGCGCCGGTGTTTCCGGTGGCGGTCAGGGTCGAGGATTCCATGGTCAGCTTACCGCCATAGCAGCCAATGCCGAAGCCGTAGCCATCAGAATCGGATTTGCCGTTGTCCATCACCACGACATTTGAACTGGACAGTGTGATGTCGATCGGATCGATCGTCATGGCCGCATGGGCACAGCCTGTGATCTCAAGATAAGAGTTGTTGATCTTGATCTCACGGTTCGGTTGTCCTTTAAATTCCGAGTCATCGGCGTAGATACCACTTGCACGATGATTAGAGACATTACGGATCACGGCGTATGATCCATCCAGATACAGGTTGCTCTTCTGATACAGATAGATGCCGCTGCCGCAGTTTCCATCCGGGATCAACGTAAAGTTGACGTTGTTCAGTCTCAGATTCGAGTTGCTGATCAGGTTGGCCGTTCCTCCTGCGCCACCTTCATGGGTATGAGTATGCGCATAGATATTCAGCGTAAGATCTTTAAACGTGATATCACTGTGCGATGCATACATACCGTTCTGGTTCAGCGTCAGCGTGTGGGTACCGCTGCCGGAAATGGTCAGGGTCTTCCCAGTGAACGTAAGACCCGTATCCTGCTCAATGTCCGTCAGCAGGTCGATCTGATCACCATCCGTCGCCGCGGTGATTGCATCGTCCAGTGTGGAGTAGTAGTACGTATCGTCGATCTTGTCGATCTTGCACACAGCCGGGGCTGTGGTGCTGCCGGTGTCGTCCGCAGAGCCATCGTCATCCGATTCCTCGTCAAGAGTTTGAGGTGAGATTCACTGCAGACCGGTCATCCGCTGCTGCTTTATCGCTGCCCGCGTCCGCAGGGTCATCGCCACCCGATTCCTCGTCATCCGATTCCTCGTCACCCGATTCCTCGTCATCCGATTCCTAGTCAAGAGTTTTGAGGGTGAGATTCCCTGCGGACCGGTCATCCGCTGCTTCTTCATCGTTGTCCGCATTCACGACAGCGAGCCGCTGTTCCTGTGAATCATCAAGGGAGTAGGGGACGGTGGAAAGGTCACTCCAACCCAAAAGGGTGCCGTCCGAATCCGTGATGGTGGTGTCAGGGCTCAGTGCAAGTACACTCAGCGGCAGAACATGAAGCAGCAATCCGATGGTAAGTATCACTACGAACCATCTCTTTTTCATAATTTTTTCTCCTCCTCTTTCTAAAATATAGTACATTTTGTGTACTGCTAATATAGTAGCATCGGATGTTCGGAAATACAAGAGGTTCAAACGAATTTGAAACCGAAAGATCCAAATTTTTGAAACGGTGGGGAACCGCGCCGGAGTTTCTCCGGAAAATGATTCCTGCACAGGAGTGAAAGCTTATCCATGCGCCGGAAATTCCCAGAAATTATGAAAAAGTTTCGACACAAGAAAAACTCCCGGGAAATCCCGGGAGCATAGCAGAAACGAAGCAAGAAATTCCCTGCGGCGGCAGTCAGTGTCCCAGAATGGCCCGCAGGTCCTCTTCCGGGGTCGTAATGGCTTTCAGGTCATAGCGGCGCTGCAATTCCTGCACGACCCCCGGAGAGAGAAAGGCCGGGAGGGTGGGGCCGAGGCGGATGTTCCGGATGCCCAAAGCCAGCAGGGCGATCAGGATGCAGACTGCCTTCTGCTCGAACCAGCAGAGCACCAGCGAGAGCGGCAGGTCGTTGACGGTGCAGCCGAAGGCATCGGCCAGAGCCAGTGCGATCCGGATGGCGCTGTATGCGTCGTTGCACTGGCCCACATCGAGGATGCGGGGCAGGTCAGTGCCGGGCACTGTGCCCAGAGGCAGATCGTTCAGCCGGAATTTTCCGCAGGCAAGGGTCAGAATGACCGTATCCGGCGGTGTCAGCCGGGCAAACTCGGTGTAATAACGGCGGGTGGGCCGGGTGCCGTCACAGCCGCCCACCAGGAAGAAATGGCGGATCTGCGCTTTTCACGGCCGCAACGATCTCATTGGCGTGGGAGAGCACAGCGCTCCGCGCAAAGCCGGTGGTGACCGTTTTGCCGCCGTTCATGCCCGGGATGATGGTATCCTCCGGGTAGCCGCCCAGTTCCAGCGCTTTCCGGATGACGGGGGTGAAGTCCCGGTCCTCCCCGATGTGCGGCACCCCGGGATAGGAGACCACCGAGGTGGTAAAGACCCGGTCGGCGTAGCTGGGGCGCAGCGGCATGATACAGTTTGTGGTGAAGAGGATGGGGGCGGGGATGTCCTCAAACTCCGACTGCTGGTTCTGCCAGGCGGTGCCGAAATTTCCCTTGAGGTGCGAATAGCGCTTTTTCAGCTCCGGATAACCGTGGGCGGGCAGGAGTTCCGAGTGGTATAAACGTTGATGCCCTTGCCTCGGTCTGGGCCAAAAGCTGCTGGGTGTCGTAAAGGTCGTGGCCGGAAATGACGATGAAAGGCCCTTTCTCGATGGTCAGAGGGACTTCTGTCGGTTCCGGTTCGCCAAAGGCACCGGTGTTGGCATGATCCAGCAGTTCCATGGTGCGGAAGCTGGCTTCTCCGGTCCTTTGCACCAGGAGCCAAAGCTCCTCCATGGATAGCCCCGAGGTGCCCACTGCCTTCAAGGCGGTACAGTAAAATTTGTCCAGCTCCGGGTCGATGCGGCCCAGCACCCGAGCATGATAGTTATAAGCGGCCATTCCCCGCAGGCTGAACAGCACAAAGCATTTCAGGCTTCGCACATCCGGGTCAGGCTCCTGCCAGAGCTGCTGCATATCATAGTCCTCGGCAATGCCCGGACAGGCGGCGTGGATCTTCTCGATCAGCTGCCCGACGGTGTGCTCGTCAAAATTTACATTGGTGATGGTGGTGAACAGCCCCTGCATCAGCAGCAAAGCCTGCTCCGGAGCCGGAGCGCGGCCTTCGCCAATGAGCTGCTCCGCATACCGGATCAGGGCACCGGTCAGCCGGTCCTGCGCCGCTGCGGTCGGAGCCGATTTCCCGCACACGCCTGCCCGACCGGTACAGGCAGTCCCGTTGGCCGCCTGCTCACATTGGAAACAAAACATCTGCTCATCCATAAAAATACTCCCTTCGCTTTCTGGCAAAGGGAGTATGGACAACGGACAGAGAAAATATGCAGGAAAAAAAAAGGGCCGCACCCCTTCGGATGCGGCCCTCAGAAAAGGAATGCTTAGTAGGTGATGCCCTGTGCCATCATGGCGGTGGCCACCTTCAGGAAACCGGCGCAGTTTGCACCGACCATCAGGTTGCCCTCGGAACCGGCAGCAACGGAAGCATCGTAAGAAGCGTGGAAGATACCCTCCATGATGCCCTTCAGCTTGGCATCCACTTCCTCAAAGCTCCAGCTCAGACGCTCGGAGTTCTGGCTCATCTCCAGGCCGGAGGTGGCCACGCCGCCGGCGTTGGCTGCCTTTGCGGGTCCGTACAGGACACCGTTGGACAGGTAGACCTCAATGGCCTCGGGCGTGCTGGGCATGTTTGCACCCTCGCAGACAACGGCGCAGCCGTTCTTGACCAGAGCCTCAGCGGACTCCTTGTTGATCTCGTTCTGGGTCGCGCAGGGCAGGGCGATGTCGCAGGGGACAGTCCAGACCTTGGAGCAGTCGGCAACGTAGGTTGCACCGGCGTGGGTCTCGGCATACTCCTTGATGCGGCCGCGGCGGACTTCCTTCAGCTCCTTGACGTAAGCAAGATCAATGCCGTTGGGGTCGTAGACGTAGCCGTTGGAATCGGACATGGTAACGACCTTTGCGCCCAGAGACTGGGCCTTCTGGCAGGCATAGATGGCAACATTGCCGGAGCCGGAGATGACCACGGTCTTGCCGGCAAAGCTGTCGTTGCGCATACACTTCAGAGCCTCGGCGGTGAAGTAGCACAGGCCGTAGCCGGTGGCCTCGGTACGGGCCAGAGAGCCGCCGAAGGTCAGGCCCTTGCCGGTGAGCATACCGCCCTGGAAGCTGTTGGTCAGGCGCTTGTACTGGCCGAACATGTAGCCAACCTCGCGGCCGCCGACACCGATATCACCGGCGGGGCAGTCCACGAACTGGCCGATGTGGCGGTACAGCTCGGTCATAAAGCTCTGGCAGAAGCGCATGACTTCCATGTCGCTCTTGCCGTGGGGGTCAAAGTCAGAGCCGCCCTTGCCGCCGCCCATGGGCAGGGTGGTCAGGCTGTTCTTGAAGGTCTGCTCAAAGCCCAGAAACTTCAAGATGCCCTGGTTGACAGAGGGATGGAAGCGCAGGCCGCCCTTGTAGGGGCCGATGGCGCTGTTGAACTGGACGCGGTAGCCGCGGTTCACCTGGACCTTGCCTGATCATCGACCCAGGGCACACGGAAGGTGATGATGCGCTCGGGCTCGACCATGCGCTCGATCAGGCCTGCCTTCTCGTACTCGGGATGCTTCTCCACCACGGGCTGGATGCTCTCCAGCACCTCGCGGACAGCCTGCAGGAACTCAGGCTCATTGGCATTGCGCTGTGCAAGGCCATCGTAAACGCGCTTCAGGTATTCATTCGTCAGCATAATAGAATACTCCTTTTCCCATGATTTACAATCGCTCTGCCCACTATCACAGAACGCTTCACCATTATAAAGCATTGTGCGGCGATTTACAAGAGAGGAAATCGGAAAATGTTTCAGTGAAGCCAAAATAAAAATGAATCCGCTTCACAGTGTCAGTGCCCGGCAGCGCTGGGGATCTCCTGCAGCTCAAAGCGGTATTCCTGCGCGGCATCGGGGTATTTTGCCTTATCCACGGGGCTGAGGAACATGGCAAGGGGCCGCAGCCAGAGCCCGCCGTCCCCGTAGAGCTTGCGGTAGACCACAAAGGCTCCCCCGTTTCGGAATCGTTGGCAACGGCCTCCACCAGATAAAAGTCGCCCTTGAAGTGCCGGTATACCCGGCCGATCTTGAGTTCGTTCGGCATTTGCGTTCTCCTTTACATTCCGGCCAAAATGGCATTCACGGCAGTCACAAAGGGCTCCATATCCTCAAACAGGACTTCGACGATGATACTCCAGTTGATACCGTCGTAGTCATGCACCAGCCGGTGACGCAGCCCGGCGACCATATTCCAGGGTTGCTCCGGATAAGAGGCCTTGAACTCCGGACTGAGCTGGTAGACCTGTTCCCCGATGTTATAGAGCGGGGTCGTGACGGCCCACTGGGAAAACTCGTCCTCGAGCAGAAGCTCCGGCGTAATGCCGCGCTTGTGCATCTCGGCTTTCAGGCTTTCCCATGTGGCAACGATTTTTTTCAGGCGCTCCTTGTCCGATCTCTTCATGCGATCCTGACCCCCTCCCGCATGATGCTTTCATAGAAGGGAGTGCCGGTGTTGACCTCCCGGATCTCAAAGGCATCCACATCCTTCTGGGTGCGCTGGCGCAGCTCCTCCCCAAAAGCAAAGATGTCCCTTGCCCGGAAGTTGGCACCGCCCACCACGATTACATCGATATCAGAAGCGGCAGTGGCTTCTCCCCGGGCATAGGAGCCGAACAGCAGGGCGTACTCGGCGTGATATTTGTGCAGCAGCTCCCGGATGACCTGCTCGATCTCAGTGCGGGAAAGCGTGTTCATGCGGACACCTCCAATCGGAAATTCTCTCCCAATATTGTACCATAGAATGCCGGAAATGCAAACAAAAATCCCCCGCAGGCGGCTGGCGCTGGCGGGGGACAGGTGCACGATTTACTTCTTCAGCAGCTTCTCGCAGGCATCGGCGGCACCCTCAAGGTACTGGCCGGGGTAGGCCTCGATCATGCCGGCATCGGAGCAGGCAGCCAGCTGGGGATCGATGGGGCACTTGGCCAGCACGGGCAGGCCGTGCTTTGCGGCCACCTCATCCACATGGCTCTCGCCGAACACGCTGATCTTCTTGCCGCAGTCGGGGCAGACGATGTAGCTCATGTTCTCCACGATGCCCAGCATGGGCACCTTCATCATCTCAGCCATGTTCACGGCCTTGGCTACGATCATGCTGACCAGCTCCTGGGGGCTGGCAACGACCACGATGCCGTCCACAGGCAGGCTCTGGAACACAGTCAGGGGCACGTCGCCGGTTCCCGGAGGCATGTCCACAAACAGGAAGTCTACATCCTTCCAGACCACATCGGTCCAGAACTGCTTGACCGCACCGGCGATCACGGGGCCGCGCCACACAACGGGGTCCTCCTCGTTCTCGACCAGCAGGTTGATGCTCATCACATCAATGCCCATCCGGCTCTGGATGGGCCAGCAGCCCTTTTCATCGGCATGGCACGGCCATGGATGCCGAACAGCTTGGGGATGGACGGGCCGGTGATGTCGGCATCCAGGATGCCGCAGTGGTAGCCACGGCGGGCCATGGCGCAGGCCAGCAGGGCACTGGTCATGCTCTTGCCGACACCGCCTTTGCCCGAAACAACGCCGATGACCTTTTTCACGCTGCTGTTGGGGTTGGGGGCATCGTGCTCAGGTGCGGCGGTGCGGGAAGAACATGCTGCCCCGCAGGTGGAACAGTCATGGGTACATTCTTCGCTCATACTCTAACCTTTTCTCCTTTATCTTAATTAGACAGATCGTCTTGACCAACCCATATCATACCATAAAACCGGGTGGGAAACAACCCACAGGGGCGCTCATCTTCACAAGAGTGCATATTGCCCGGGAAAGACCGCATACACTGAACCGAACGCCTGTGCGGGGGAAGGAGGAGGACCATGGGGCAGAGCTACCTGAAAAACGCCGCCCTCCTGACCGGGGCGGATGTCCTGCTGCGGCTGGCCGGGATGGGCCTGCGCATCTATCTGCCAACGCCCTGGGCGGCGAGGGGATGGGGCTGTACCAGTGGTGCTGGCGGTTCTACGCGCTCTTTGTCACGCTGGCAACGGCGGGGTCTCGGTGGCGGCCACCGGCGTGATGGCCGAGGAGCTGGCCCGGAGCGGG
>ENA-OQAZ01001327-OQAZ01001327.1-human-gut-metagenome-genome-assembly--contig:-NODE-1327-length-12035-cov-3.323900_pt1 | contig 12035 bp, 17 predicted proteins | sample MGYA00242737_ERZ504531 | MGnify/ENA primary metagenome ERZ504531 (study PRJEB26092, sample SAMD00036244) | human gut metagenome | host: Homo sapiens | study: EMG produced TPA metagenomics assembly of...
TGCTATTCTCTCCGTCGCCCTCGCTGCATTGATTATGGCATTTGAATGCTGTTTGTCAGGGGCAGCAGTCGGCAGACGGATTTTTTCATTTTGGGGCTTGACTTTTAATAGTTAGTCTCCAAATTTTTGCAAACAAAAAAGACCCCATCGGGTCTTACGTTACGGGTCAGCGTTCGTTGCGGCGTTGCTGCTTTTTCTGCCACGCATCCAGAAGCTGGATGATCTTCTCCTCCATCTGTTTGGGCGTGTAGCTGCGGGGGAAATACTTCCGCAGGGTCTCGTTTTTGATGGTCACGGTGTCTTTCTCGCTCTTTTTTTCCTGTCCCATCACGTCAAAGGCTTTTTCGTAGCTGAACTCTCCCTGCTGTGCCATCTTCTTCAGTTGCTGTGCCTGCGATAAGGACGGCGCATTCTGGGTATCCTCCATGGCTTCTAAAAAATCCCGCTGTTGGGCTTCGTCCAGATAGGACAGCTCCACAGCGGGATTAAAGGAGATCTTCTTTTCGTCTACCATGTCCAGCAGTTCCGGGACAAGGTTGGTCAGACGGATAAAACGCTGGATTTGCGTTTTGCTCTCACCTGCATCACTGGCGACCTGTTCAACCGACCACAACTTCTGACCAACTTGGTCAGAAGTTAAATCCGACCTAGCACCTTGATTTTTTATTGCTTCCAGCTTCATTTTGTAGGCAAAAGCCCTCTCGCTGGGCAGGATGTGTTCACGCTGAAGGTTGGAATCCACCATCAATATCACAGCAGCATCGTCCGACATCTGCCGCACAATGACCGGCAGCGTGTCCAGCCCGGCAAGTTTAGCCGCATACTGACGGCGGTGCCCGGAGATGATCTCGTAGCCACCCTCCGGGCGAGGGCGGGCGATCAGCGGAGCCAGCACGCCGTACTGTGCAATGCTTTCCACCGTCCGGGTCATGGCTTCATCGTCCAACACCTTGAAGGGGTGGTTGGTGAAGGGGTGCAGCGCATCAATAGGAATCTGCTGTACCTGTTCTCGCTGTTCCTCCTGTCGGTTTTCCTCGGTAGAAAACAGGTCATCTAGCCCTTTCAGAGCTAAGTTTCCGCTGTCGATCGGCATCCGCCAGCACCTCCTTTGCAAGAGATTGATAGGCTTCTGCACCTTGCCTTTGGGGTCATGCTGGAAAATGCTCTTGCCTGCCGCACTGGTTTCAGCCGCACGGACGGACCGTGGGATGGTCTGCTCGAACACCTTCAGGTGCTTTCCGTATGCCTGACGAATCAGATTGCTGATCTGCTTTCCGTAGTTGGTGCGGCTGTCGGTCATGGTCAGCAGAATACCCTCGATTTTCAGTTTCGGGTTGATCTGCCGCCGAACCTTTTGGACGGTCTGCAAAAGCTGTTCCAGACCTTTTGCGGAAAGATACTGCGCCTGCACCGGAATCAGGCAGCGTCTGCCGCTGCCAGTGCGTTGATGGTGAGCATCCCCAGCGAGGGCATACAGTCCAGCAGAATGAAATCGTACTCCCGTTTTGCCCCCTCCAACACCTGTTTCAGCATCTTTTCCCGGTTCATGCTGTTCACCAGAGCCACTTCCAGCCCTGCCAGTTCGATGTTCGCCGGAATCAAATCAACGCCCTCTGCGTGGTGCAGAATGCCCTCGCCGGGCTGGATGGGCTGGTCGTTCATGGCTTTCTGCATCAGGGTGGAGAGGGTGGTGGGCAGTTCATCGGGCTGCTGCCAGCCCATGCTGATGGTAAGACTGCCCTGTGGGTCAGTGTCCACCAACAGAACTTTCTTGCCCTCCATCGCCAGCCCGATGCCCAGATTTTCACAGGTGGTGCTTTTCCCCACACCGCCTTTTTGATTGGTGACTGCAATAATCGTAGCTTTCTTTGCGATAACATCACCCCGCTTTCGGAGAACCACGCGCAAAGTCGTGGTTCGTCTTGTTCTGATAGTAGAGGCTCATGGTCGTGGGCGCATTGTAGAGCATTGCCAGCAGATATTGCTTCATGTTCCGCACCGGGGCGGTGTTTTCTGCCAGCGAATCCAGCACAAAGCGGATATGGTCAGCGTTCAGTTTCATAAACCGGCTGCGTACCACCTCGGCGGGCTTGTCATCTCCGGCAATCCGCAACATCTTGCGTTTGGTGGAACAGGTATCCACAAGCAGGTCTACGATCTGGTAGATAGCGTCCTCCTCATCCGGGCAGAGCCGGAGCAGAAGGTCTACCTCCAACTCCTGACAAAAATAATCCTCAAGCTGCTCCCGGATGCCCCCGGAATAGATAGGGTCAGGATCGTTCCACTCTGTTTTATTCTTATCAGTCTTATTTGCTTGCGGTTTTGGCTGCACCAGAATTGCGCTTTCGGCAGCACCTGAATTGCTGTTTGGGCAATTCTGTACTTGCGCTTTTGGCAAGCCGGAGGAAAAGTCCTTGACGTAGATCAGGCTGGGTCTGCCCAGACCTCGCCGCTTGCGCTCGATGAGGTCGAGCTGCTCCAGTTCCCGGAACAGCTTGACCGCCTTGTGTTCGGCGCAGCAGAGGGATTCCTGCACTTCCCGGACGGTGTAGATGATATACACCCGCCCCTGCTCGTCCAGCCAGCCGTTCTTGACTGACAGGCTCATGCGTCCAGCAGGATGCCGTACAGCGTCCGGGCATCGGTGGAGAGCTGCCGGAAACGGTGGTCTTGGAACAGTGCCTTTGGGATGCGGAAATAGGAGAACAATTCGCCCGACTGACCATAGAAGTAGTCCAGCGTCATTTGGTGTGCCCTCGGATTTTCAACTGTATGGGTGTGTTCATGTGGAAAACCTCCTCCCTGATTTCTGCAAAAGGAAAAGCTCACCTTCCTTTTTTGAAAGTGAGCTATGTAAAAGCAAAACGGTAACAGTAAGTGTCGAGTTTCGTACCCAAAAATTCTTGGGTACGGTTTTGGGTACAAAGAGCCGTTTTAGAGACAAAAAGATACCAAAAGTTACGTCAAAGTACACAAAGACACTTTTATGAAATTATCAGATAGTTACAAGATTTCACAAGAAAAACGGGATTTCAAAATTAGCGACGTTCTCATAACCGCTTGGTCCCGGGTTCAAGTCCTGGCTGGCCCACCAAAAAAGCACGAGATTTTGCTCTCGTGCTTTTCTTTTTGCATGAATAGGCGCTTTACTTGTACAATTCTTTGCTCATCTGTTTCCGAATCTCATCACGTCGTCTGTCGTAGACCTGCGTGTAGATTGCAAGGGTCGTGCTGGGCTGAGCGCGTCCGGCTTCTGCGGCCACCGTTGCCACACCGATATTGGGATTAGACAACAGAATGCTGACGAAGGCGTGCCGGAACATATGCGGATGGATTTTTTCGATTAGGGGTACATATCACAGAGCACATGATACGCTGGCCGTTTTTGTTTGCCCCCCATTGCGGCAGATCCTGCTTTCTGCCGCAAATTGCATCAGATCCCGCCGTTTGCTCAATGAGTATTTCCCGCCGTCCCGTTATACTGGGAGAGAAATGGAATTAAACGATGGAGGAACAGACCATGAAATACGGTGTCATCGATGTGGGTGGCGGCCTGCGGGGCATTTACGGCGCTGGCGTGCTGGACCGCTGCCTGGAGGAGGACCTCCGCTTCGATCTCTGCATCGGCGTTTCGGCGGGCAGCGCCAATATGACGTCCTATCTGGCAGGCCAGCATGGGCGGAACAAGCCCTTTTACGATGAATACTCCTTCCGCAGGGAGTACATGAGCGTGCACAACCTCATCCGCAAGCACTCCTATCTCGATCTGGGCTATGTCTACGGCACCCTCAGCAATGCAGGCGGCGAGAATCCGCTGGATTACGCGGCGCTTGCCCGCAGCCCGGCAGAGCTCTGCGTGGTGGCCGCTAATGCACAGAACGGCGAGGCGCAGTATTTCACCAAGGCAGACCTCCACCCGGACGACTACCGCGTCCTCATGGCGTCCTGCTGCATCCCGGTCATCGACCAGCCCTGCGTCATCGACGGCGTGCCTTATTTTGATGGCGGCCTGGCCGACCCCGTCCCGCTGGAATGGGCCTTTGCCCACGGCTGCGACCGGGTGGCTCTCATCCTGACCAAGCCCATCGCTGGTGAGTAGTGATGCCCGGGACAAGCATCTGGCACACCTGCTGCAGTCGCATTACCCCGCTGCAGCCGAGGGGCTGCGCCGCCGGGCATGGCGGTACAACACGGCTGTCCAGCGGCGCGGGAGCTGGAGCGACAGGGCCTTGTCTGCATCATCGCCCCGGACAGCACCGAGGGAATGTCCACCCTGACCAAGAACCGCGCCTGCCTTGAAAAAATGTACGCCAAAGGCAAACAGGACGCCGAAGCGCTGGTGCGGTGGATGCAAAACACCAAACAAGATGAATCGGTGGGCACCTAGAGATGAAACCCGTTCACTTCCCTTGACAATATCCGCCCCGGACATTATAAGATGATGTGTACATACAGACAACGGAGCCTGGAGCGGTATCGCTCTGGGCTTTTTGCATTTTGTTGTTCTGCTGCGGACAGATAGAGGGGGTCCGCAGCAGAGGAGTAGAAAACCTCCTTCCCGATTTCTGCAAAAGAAAAAGCTCACCTTCAATTTTAGAAAGTGAGCCATGTAAATCCAAAATAGTAACAGTAAGTGTCGAGTTTCGTACCCAAAAATTCTTGGGTACGGTTCTGGGTACAAAGAGCCGTTTTAGAGACAAAAAGCCACCAAAAGTTACATCAAAGTACACAAAGGCACTTTCATGGAATTATCAGACAGTCACAAGATTTCACAAGAAAAACGGGATTTCAAAATTAGCGACGTTCTCATAACCGCTTGAACCCAAAACTTATAAAGTTCTCATTGCGGAATCCCTGCTCCCATGATATGATTAAACCAGCTTGGAGGAGGATATCATGCAGAATACAAATAACGAACTCGTGTCCGTCATTGTTCCGGTATATAAAGTAGAGCCCTATTTGGACCGGTGTGTCGCCAGCATTCTGGCCCAGACATATCCGAACCTTGAGGTGATTCTGGTCGATGATGGTTCTCCCGATAACTGCCCTGCACTCTGTGATGCATGGGCACAGCGGGACGCACGCATCAGGGTCATCCATAAGAAAAACGGCGGCCAATCCGATGCCCGGAATGTGGGACTGGATGCGGCATCCGGTGCGTACATCTCCTTTGTTGACAGCGATGATTACATTGCAGAAAATTTCATCGAGACCCTTTATGATCTGCTCCATGAGTACCACACCGATATTTCTGCCGTCCATTGGAAACTCGTCTATGCTGACGCGCCGGAGGTCCCTGCTCCGCCTTCTTCCCGAAACGTTACGCTCTTTCAAGGTGCTGATGCCATCCGGGAGCTTTTTACGGAGGATACCTACGCATGTTATGCATGGAATAAATTATGCAAACGGGAACTGTTTGACACCATCCGGTTTCCGGTCGGTCGTGTTATGGAAGATCTTGGCATTGCACACAAGATCCTGTTCGACGCAGGGCAGATCGCGTACTCGGACGAACCCCTGTATTACTATTATCAGCGCGATGGCAGCACTCTCCATACAGACTGTATAAAGTTCTTTCAGGACAGGCTTGCGATGGTCACAGAGCGTTATCTGTTTCTTGAAAAGCTGTACCCTGACATGCTGGAAAACGATGCCTATTTTGTGGATATGGCCCTGAATGATTACCCGATCCTCTATCGTTCTGCCTTAGACCCTGAATCGGATCAGCTCATCCGTCATGCCTACCAAAAGAGCCGTTCTATTTTGTCCTTCTACAATAAAATGCGCTTTGCCTTTTTCAGCCGGAGCAAAGCCCTGTACTACTTTATCGAACGCCGCAACTGCAACCTTGCCCGCTACGATAACTGCTGAACCTCCTGCATTCCATTCCTTTCTGCGTAATTATAATAAAACAAAGAAGGAGCGTTTCCACGCGGGAACGCTCCTTCTTTGTTTACTATCATTTACACCATTTTGCAAACTCTTCGTCGGTGCACTTGACATAGTGGCTGCCGCTCACATGGTGATCGGTGCCCTTGTTGTAATCGATGCCGGAAATGGCGTAGTCGTAGGTCTCAGCCACGCGGCGTTTTTCCACCACCGGGTTCGGCAGCGGGATGGCCGACAGCAGACTGCGGGTGTAGGGGTGGATGGGATTCTCGAAGATCTCTTCGGTCGTACCCGTCTCCAGCAGGTGGCCCAGATGCAGCACTCCGATGCGGTCCGAGATGTACTTGACCATGGAAAGGTCATGCGCAATGAACAGGTAGGCCGTGCCGGTCTCCTGCTGGATATCCTTCATCAGGTTGACCACCTGCGCCTGAATGGACACGTCCAGCGCCGAGATGCACTCATCTGCGATGATGAGCTTGGGGTTCATGATGAGGGCGCGGGCAATGCCCACGCGCTGGCGCTGGCCGCCAGAGAACTGGTGAGGATAGCGCTCGGCATGTTCGGGCGCAAGGCCCACCTTGGCCAGAATTTTCTCCACCTTTTCGCGGCGCTCTTCGCGGGTCTTGTACATGTGGTGGATGTCCAGACCCTCGCCGATGATATCCTCCACCTTTTTGCGGGGGTTCAGGGACGCCATGGGGTCCTGAAAGATCATCTGCATCTGGGTGCGCAGCGTATCGTTCTGCACGCGGCTCAGCCTGCCGCTGATATCATGCCCATCAAAGGTGATCTTGCCGGCAGTGGGTCATACAGGCGGATGACGCTGCGGCCGATGGTGGACTTGCCGGAACCGGACTCGCCCACCAGACCATAGGTCTCGCCGGGATAGATCTCAAAGCTGACATTGTCCACAGCCTTGACGGTATAGCTCTTGCTCACGCGGAAATACTGCTTCAGGCCCTCGACCTTCAGCAGCGGAGCAGCATTCTGTCCTGCCATTTATTCCGCCTCCTTGATCTTTTCTGCCTCGGCACGCATGCGGGCAATGCGCTGAGCAAGCTCAGGCGGCATGTCCACCTTGGGTGCGCGGGGGTCCAGCAGCCATGTAGCTGCATAGTGGGTGTCGCTGATCTTGAACATGGGCGGGTCCACTTCGTCGTCGATGTTCAGGGCAAAATGGTTGCGCGGCGCAAAGGCATCGCCCTGCTTCTCATGCAGCAGGTTCGGCGGCGAACCCGGAATGGTGTACAGACGGTCGTCTGCGGTGTCCAGATCGGGCATGGCGGAAAGCAGGCCCCATGTGTAGGGGTGGCGCGGCTCGTAGAAGATCTCGTCGATGGTGCCGGTCTCCACGATCTTGCCTGCGTACATCACGTCCACATAATCGGCCACCTTTGCCACAACGCCCAGATCGTGGGTGATGTAAATGACCGAGATGCCGCGCTCACGCTGGATGCTGCGGATCAGCTCCAGGATCTTGGCCTGAATGGTCACATCCAGTGCGTGGTGGGCTCGTCACAGATCAGCAGGTCGGGGTCGCAGGCCAGCGCAATGGCAATGACCACGCGCTGGCGCATACCGCCGGACAGCTGGTGCGGGTAGCTCTTCATGCGCTTTTCGGCATCGGTGATGCCCACCTCTTCCAGCAGCTGCACAGCCTTTTTGTAGGCGGCATCCTTGGGCATCTTGTAGTGCCACAGCATGCCCTCCATGATCTGCTTGCCGATGGGCATGGTGGGGTCAAGGCTGGTCATGGGGTCCTGGAACACCATGGCGATGCGCTTGCCGTTGATGTGGCGGCGGATCCACTTTTTGTCCTTCTGCAGCAGGTCCACCGTCTCGGGGCTGCCGTCGGCGTGATGGTAGCTGAACTGGATGGAGCCGCTGTTCACAATGGCGTTCTGGGCCAGAATGCCCATGGCGGCCTTCATGGTAACGGACTTGCCGGAGCCGGATTCGCCCACCAGCGCCACCGTTTCGCCCTTGTACAGGTCGATGTTCACGCCGCGGATGGCGTGCACCGGGCCTGCGGTGGTCTTAAAGGTGATATCAAGGTCTCGCACCGACAAGACCTGTTCTTTTTTCTTTTCAGGCATGGGGTGTTCCTCCTTACATACTCTTCATCTTGGGGTCCAGAGCCTCACGCAGGCCGTCGGCCACGAGGTTGAAGCTCATCATCAGCAGGCTCATGACCACCATCGGCGGGATGATCTGATAGGGATGAGTGGTGAAGCTGTTGTACAGCTCACTGATCAGCGAACCCAGCGAGCACTGCGGCACCGGGATGCCCAGACCCACAAAGGACAGGAATGCCTCGGTGAAGATTGCGGTGGGGATGCTGAACATGACCTGCGTGATGATGGGTCCGATGATGTTGGGCAGCACTTCTTTGAAGATGATGAAGAAGCTGCCTGCGCCCAGCGTGCGGGAGGCCAGCACGAACTCCTGATCCTTCAGCTTGAGCATCTCAGCGCGGGCAATGCGGCTCATGCCCACCCACTCGGTGAGCATCAGAGCAAAGATAATGGTGATCATGCCGGGCTTGAGCACCAGCAGAAGCAGCGTGACGATCACCAGACGGGGGATGCCGTTGGCAACTTCCAGAAAACGCTGCATCATCATATCCACCTTGCCGCCAAAGTAGCCGGAGATCAGCCGTAGCTCATGCCGATGACCATATCGATGATGGCGGCGGCAACCGCGATGATCAGGACACGCGGGCACCTCCCAGGTACGGGTCCAGATATCGCGGCCATAGGTGTCGCTGCCGAACCAGTAGTAGACATCCTCCTTGCCCTTTTCCACATAGGCATTCACTGTCTTGGAACCGGTGGTGGTGCTCATTTTCTCGTCACCGTTGAAGATGCCGAAGTTTTCCAGCATCTGCACGCGGGGCGCAAAGTTTTTCTGGCTCAGCTCCTGACCGGAGTAGGTATACTCGTTCATGCCGGGGCCAAATGCCGCCAGCAGCACGATAAAGACAACGAGGATCAGGCCGAGCACCGCGCTCTTTTTGCGGAAGAAGCGCACCCGCACATCCTTCCAGAAGCTCTGTGCGGCAAAGTTCGAGTCCATTGCGATCTCTGCGTCGTTATGCTTGAGCACAAAGTCCTTCTCGTTGAAGGTGTGCTCGGAATACATGGTATCCACTGCGCTGACGATGGCATCGGCCGTGGCTTCGCCGCCCAGGTGAATCGCTTTTTCTGCCATATCAGTCGTCCCCCTTTGCCAAGCGGATGCGCGGGTCGATGATGCCGTACAGCAGGTCAACGACCAGCATGATGCCAATGTACATGGCACTGTAGATGAAGCTCAGGCTGATGACCACATTGTAGTCGTTGGACTGGATGGCCGTCACCAGCAGGCTGCCCACGCCGGGAATGGCGAAGATCTTCTCCACCACCAGCGAGCCGGTCATCAGGTCCACGATCAGCGGGGCCAGCACGGTGATAATGGGGATCAGCGCATTGCGCAGCGCGTGGCGGAAGATCAGCGCCGGGCCGGAAATGCCCTTGCTCTCGGCCAGCAGCATATAATCGGAGTCCAGAACCTCGATCATTTCACTACGGGTAAAGCGGGCAATGGAAGCCATGGTGAACATGGACAGCGAGATGCTGGGCAGCACACTGGAGCCGAACACGTCCTTTGCGGAGAACAGCATGGGGAACCACTTGAGCTTGAAGCCAAAGGTATAGCTCAGGGCCAGTGCGATCACGTAAGACGGCACCGACACGCGATGACCGAGATGATGGTGGCAGAGTGTCGAAGATGGTGTCCCGCTTGAGGGCTGCAATGATGCCGAGCACAAGGCCCACGATGGCACCCAGTGTGACAGCCATGCCGCCCACACGGATGGAAATGGGCAGACGGGACTGGATCAGCTGGGAGATGGGCGTGTTCTTGGAGATATTGTAGCTGACGCCGAAGTCACCGCGCAGCATGTTGGTCACATAGCGGAAGAACTGCACATAGATGGGCTGATCCAGACCGTACTTTGCGTACAGGGATGCGCGCATTTCCGGCGTCAGCTTTTCATCGTTGAAGGGCGAACCGGGCATCAGCTGCATGAGGATGAACAACACCAGCAGGATGGCCAGCAGCGTAAACAACGAAGTGATGATACGCTTGAGCGTGTATTTTTTCACGTTGGGTAGACCCCCTTAAAGTTTCTTCTCCGCCCCGCACGGGGCAGAACTGCTCCCGCCTGCCGCGGTCAGCCGTGCGCCGCGCGCGGACAGTGCAAAAGCCAAAAAGTCGCACAGCGGCGTTTTCGCTGCCACTGTGCGGCATTTCAGTTCTCGATCAGGATCAGACGCTCTTCTTTGCGTCCTTGAAGACGCGGTTCAGAGCAACCGGGTGGAAGTCCACGCCGGTCACGGCAGAAGAGATCATCTCGGCGTTGCACTGACCATACAGCGGGAAGATGGCGGCCTGCTCCAGCACGATGGACTCAGCGTCATACATGGCTTCCCAGCGACCCTCGGGATCGGTGCACAGATCACCGGTAGTGCACTCTGCGATGACGGCATCGTAGTCAGCGTCGCTCCACAGACCGTAGTTGTTGGAGTTGCCGGTGACCCACATGCCAGATAGGTCATGGGATCGGCGTAGTCGGGCCCCAGCGGGTCAGGCCGATCTCAAAGTTGCCGTCCTGCATATCCTGCACGCGCTGCTTCTTGGGCTCTACCTTCAGCTCCAGAGTGAAGCCGGGCAGAGTGGTCTGCAGCTGCTCCTGAACGACCTGAGCGACCTTCTGAGGAGCATCGTCGGCATCGACGACCATGGTGAAGGAGAAGGAATCCTTGCCCAGCTCAGCCTTGGCCTGCTCGTAATACTCTGCAGCCTTGTCGGGATCGTATGCGCAGAACTCTGCAAACTTGGTCTGGTCGGCGCTGAAATCGCTGCCGTCCGGGCCGGTGGCGAACTGTGCGGGCACTGCGGTGTAGGCGGGAGAAGAGCCGTCCTTCAGCACGTCATTGGTGATGGAATCACGATCCAGTGCAAAGGTGATGGCACGGCGCAGGTTCAGGTTTGCCAGCTCCGGCACAGCGTCCATGTTGGGCTGATGTACCACAGGTAGCCGGCACCCACGCTGGTGAACTCGGGGTCGTCCTTGACCTGCTCGACCTGCTCACCGTTCAGCAGGGTGATATCCAGATCGCCGTTCTGATAGCTCATCAGAGCCTGCTGGCTGTCCTTGATGACCTGATAGTTCAGGCCGTCCAGCGCAATGCGGTCAGCATCGTAGTAGTCGGCGTTCTTCACCAGCTCAAAAGCGGTGGCGGCCGGCTCATAGCTGGTCAGCACGAATGCACCGTTGGACAGCACGGTGTCTGCGCTGGTGCCGTAGGTATCGCCGCAGCTCTCAAAGAACTTCTGGTTCATGGGGTAGAAGGTGGGGAAGTACATCAGGCTCAGGAAGTAGCTGACCGGAACGTTCAGCTCCACCTTCAGGGTCTTGTCGTCCACTGCGGTGATGCCCAGATCGGTGACGGGCTTGTTGCCTGCAATGATCTCGGCGGCGTTGACCACCTGACCGATATCGCTCAGCATGTAGGCATACTCGGATGCGTTTGCGGGGTCAACAGCACGCTGCCAGCCAAACACGAAGTCTGCTGCGGTAACGGCATCGCCATTGGACCACTTTGCATCCTTCAGGTGGAAGGTGTAGGTCTTGCCGTCCTCGCTCAGCTCATAGTTCTCTGCCAGAGCCTCCACGGCTGCACCGTTCGCATCCATCTGCATCAGGCCGTCGGTGTAGTTGGCGATGACCTCAAAGGAGGTGCCGTCGGTAGCCAGCTGGGGGTCCAGAGACTGGACTTCGGTCTCCAGCATGACGTTCAGCACACCGCCCTCAGCAGAGGCGGCTGCACCAGAAGCAGCGGTGGAGCCGGAAGCAGCGGTGCTGGAAGAGCCGCCGCAGGCAGTCAGAGCCAGTGCAGCAGCCGATACGCCTGCAGCAGCCAGGAAGCTGCGGCGAGAAATACGACGATCGAATTTCATATTTTTTCCCTCTCTCTTACCTCAATGCTTTATTGAGGTAAAGCATTGAATGTGAAAAATGCACAAAGGCTTTTTGCTCCTTCTCTGGAGCGCTGCACACCTTTGTGCGATATCCGCATTATACGCTGTTCCGCCTGAAA
>ENA-OQAZ01001329-OQAZ01001329.1-human-gut-metagenome-genome-assembly--contig:-NODE-1329-length-12012-cov-2.359024_pt1 | contig 12012 bp, 13 predicted proteins | sample MGYA00242737_ERZ504531 | MGnify/ENA primary metagenome ERZ504531 (study PRJEB26092, sample SAMD00036244) | human gut metagenome | host: Homo sapiens | study: EMG produced TPA metagenomics assembly of...
TGGATTATCTTCCATCTTTTTTTCATTGGCGTAAAGAAACGGATCGCTGCACTTTTTTATTGGTACAACAATCCGTTTTTCTCTCATTTTACTCTATCCTATTATTTCCAGAAAATATAGCTTCCTGGCCCCACAGCATATTTTTTTTTTTCCGATTACAATCTGCGCCGGAACCGGTGTTACAATCTCGTACCGGATCGCACCGTCTGTGTGCGTCCACCGGGAGCTGATCTTTCCGTGTCTGGTCTCAATCGATGCTCCCAGCCACTCCAGCTGATCTCCCGGTTTTGGCTGGATCCACGCTTTTTCAAATCCCGGATGTTCCTCCACTACCCGGATACCTGCCGCCTGTTCATAGATCCAGTCTGCCACAGAGCCGTATGCGTAGTGGTTAAATGAATTCATATCAGTACTCCAGAACTCTCCGTTTTCCATGATGCCATCCAATGTTCCCAGATCGTTGTCGCACCTTTTCCCACGGCATACAGCCAGGACGGATATTCTTTTCTGCATAACAGTGTATAGGCAAGATCCGTATGTCCGTAATTGCTCAGTACATGCAGAATATACGGCGTTCCGACGAATCCGGTCCGCATCTGGCAACCGTCATCTCGGATCATTTGTGCCAGTGCATCTGCTGTTTTCTGACAGTCCTCCGCCAGTCCGAACTGCACCGCCAGAATATGTTCCGTCTGTGTCCGGTACTCCGGATAAGTGTTTCGGAAGGTCTCCACGATGTTTTCATGAAGCACCTCGTATGCCGTCACATCTTCCCCGATCACATGCCCTGCCTTTACCACAAGTTCTGTCGAATATGCATAAAATGCTGAAGCGATAAAATCTTCTCTGCTTGATCCCTTATAGCTTCCCTGCGGTGCATCCAGACCGAGCCAGTCGCCGAAGTGTTCTCCACCAGTCCACAGACATGGGGTTGTTGTGTGATTCGTCACATAATCCACCCACTTTTTCATGCTGGTAAACTGATCTTTCAGGATCTGTGGATTGCCATATGTCTGATAAATCTGCCACGGACAGATCGTTGCCGCATCCGCCCAGGCGGCACTGGCATTTCCGCCAACCAGATAGTCCGGAACTACATGACCGACTGCACCGTTCTCCATCTGATCCGCTGCCAGATCGTGAAGCCATTTCGTAAAGAACCGCTCCACATCAAAATTATAGCTTGCAGTTTTAGTAAATACCTGTGCATCCCCGGTCCAGCCAAGCCGTTCGTCACGCTGCGGGCAGTCTGTCGGCACATCCAGGAAGTTGCCTCTTTGTCCCCAGAAGATATTGGAGATCAGCTGATTCAGAGCCGGATCCGAAGTCCTGATTTCACCGGTTTTTCGGATGTTGGAATATACTGCGATTCCCCGGAACTGTTCCGGCGTTGCTTCTCCCGGAAATTCGTCCAGCAAAAGGTATCGGAAACCAAAGAACGTCAGCGCAGGATGCCAGGTCTGTGTTCCCTCGCTGCAGATATAATTTATCTCCGCTTTTGCACTTCTGTAATTTGCATTGTAGAAATTTCCTTCTGCATCCAGAACTTCTCCATGAAGATATGGATCCTGTCACCTGCATGAGCGTCCACGGTAAACTCCACATATCCGGTGATTTCCTGTCCGAAATCAACAACCATTTTTCCTGCCGGTGTGCAGAAAACAGATTTTGCTGTCACCACTTCCTGCTCTCGGATCTCTTCCCCTCCTGCGGAATCAGAATCTCTTTTGACCATGCAAATTCTTTTACTGTATTCCACTCTTTCGTCACAAAAGTGTCATCACAGAACTCCCCGTCGTAAATCTCACTGAAACGAATCCTGCTTTCTCCCCATATCCAGCTCTGATCCGTTACGATTACTTCTTCACTTCCATCCATGTATACAATATGCACTCCTCCGAGAATACCTCCCGGACGCCCCATTCTTTGCAGCTTGTCAGGTGTGTCCTGCCATCCGGGCATCGGGGAGCGAAACCACCCTTTCCCAAGTGTTACGGTCAGTTCATTTTCCTCTCTCATCAGATCTGTAATATCATATTCCTGATACTGCAATCTTTTATCATAAGCCGTCCACCCCGGCGCCAGCACATAATTTCCAACTCGTTTTCCATTCAGATGCGCCTCATACACGCCCAGCGCCGTCAGATATAACGTCGCACGTTCTACTTTCTTTTCTGTCTTCCATCCCTTTCGAAAAACCGGACACACCCCACCGGTCTCTTCCGAAGTCCGAATCCATTTTGCCTGAAACTCCATAGCTTTCTACCTCCCAATAACTACTGCATTTGTACAGTTTCTCTTATAACCCAGTGTACAACGTTTCCGTCAAAACCGGAATATCTTTCAGGACTTTTCATTCACTTTTTCCATCTCTTCTACGAATTTTTCTTCCGTCATGTGCATTCGCAAAGCGGCTTCTTTCACGGAGAGCAGGCCATCCTTTATAAGTCCTGTATACGCCTTAATGAAACCGAAAAGTTCTCCTTCTGCTCTGCCTTCTGCTCTTCCATCTTCAATCATTTCATCTACTGCCTGACACACATTAATTTCCTCCTCTTCTTCTGATATTGTAATCGGTGTATTTGTTATCGCTTTTATTACCTGCGCCGCCGCATTTTCCATATACATTCGAGTATTTTCTGTTATATATTCCTTTAATCTTTCTTTATCTTTTGCATATTTTATGCATCCCAGCACTTCTCGAAGACTCGTCTGAAACAGTTCCAGCTGCTCTTTTGTCAAACGTGCGGGATCGATCAGATGAATTCGATAGTCCGGAATATAATCCAGTATTTTTTTATCATTTACACGCAGCATTTCATGTAATGATTCCGGTCCGTCCCATAACTCCGTACCGAAATGAATCACCAGCGTGATTACCGGCGTGAGCTTATCTTCTTTATAAAACCCAGATAAATACTCTCCACCTGATCTTTTCTTCCCTGTCTTTCGGTTTTCTGCCGTAATATCACTTACCTGTTTTCCATACTGAAGCGCATCATAGATCAGATTTCTTACTGGCATCGCATAATGGATATCCGTCTGATTTTCAACACCAAGCAGAAGATACACCGTCTCCCCATCCTCCTTCACTACGGTTTTCTTCAATATATCCCTATATTTTTGTACCGTTTCCGAATCCTGATGTTTCTGATCACCACCCTGCAGAATCGCCATTTCTATTGTGTCGATTTCCCTCAGTTTTTCCGGTTGAATCATCTGCTGCCCATTGTACAGTAAATAATTGAAGGCATCCGCGAAAACCCTGTTCTCCTTCATGTAATTTTTGGTTATGGTATCCTTTTTTCCCACCAATCTCCTCCTTTTTGTTTTTGCGCAGGAGATCTTTTCATATAAGATGAATATATTCTGATTATCCGTCCATGAAGCAATCTCACTGCTGATTTTTGAAAATATAAAAGCATTGAGACTTCTCCGAATATGGCATCAAGATATGTTTTTAGAAATGATAATTGAATTCCTCAATGAATGGAAATAGTATGCTTTGCAGTTATATTAACACCTGCTGATTTTTTTGTCTATCTCATTTTTCAGGAGGCGATGGATTTTCTTTCCACCGCCTCTTTTCACACCCTTATTTCAGTACTCTTACCTCAAACGGTTTCAGCACAACCGTACCGCTCACTTTTTCACCTGTATACAGATCCGTCATCTCTTCTTTAACCTGGATCTCGGCTTCTGCGTCTTTGTAGTTCAGAACGAAGCAATACTCGGTATCGTCTTTCTTTCTTACAGCTAGTTCGCAGGTTTCCGGGATCTCCAGTTTTGCTTTGTATGGATCTTTCACACCCAGTTTCTCCAGGAATACTTCTGCTGTTTCCTCTGAGAACGCTGCGCCGAAGTAATATACGGTTCCTTCTCCGTAAGTATTCTTGATCAGTCCAGGTTCTCCTGCATAATAGCAGTTCTCGTATCTTCCAAGAACTTCTGCATATTCACCCACTGCTGCCAGCTGATCGTTAAATACAGCAGCTTCCAGTTTCGTGCCATCCCAGTCGATCACGATATCTTTGTTGTCCGGGGATACCAGTGTGTATTCCGGAATATCCACACCACTCATCTCGCAAATTTGCCCGGCAGTTTGTCCATGACACAACGGCCGTACATATCTTTGTATCCGCTTCTGCAGCCCAGAACCAGGCAGCCGCCATTCTTTACATACTCTTCCAGTACGGCTTTTCTCTCCTCAGAGATCAGTACCGGATGCGGGTAGAACAGTACGCTATATGGTTTCAGGTCTTCTGCGGTTACATCGTCGCGCAGATAGATATAATCCATCGGTGTATGGGTTCTCTGTGCAGCTTCGAAGATGCCAAGCTGGCTCTTCCACTCTACTTTTTCATGCCATACATCCAGCTGGCTGTCCCATGCGTTGTCATAGTCTTTCAGGAAACCAACTTTTGCTTCATACTTGGAGCCTGCAATCTCAGACAGTTTCTGGAATTTCTCATGAACCGATTTGACTTCTGCCAGTCTGCGGTTGTCTCTTCCGGAATAATCCAGGATACCATGCCAGTAAATCTCAGTACCGTAAGTACAGGTTCTCCAGCGAAAATAGCTGACATAGTCTGCACCATGTGCCACACTCTGCATGGTCCACAGGGTCATCTGTCCCGGCTTCGGAGTCGGAGCTGCCATACCGGTATTCCATCCGTTGGCTCCGGACTGCTGTTCCATGATACCGAAGTTTTTGGATACCGCACGAACCTCAGACAGGTTACGGCTCCACATACGGTCTTTCAGGAAGTTATCCTTGTTGTACGCATCCAGACAATAAGCAAAGTTCGGATAAGAATCATATGTGATGAAATCCAGACTCTCGTTTGTCATTCTCTGATTGTCCAGGTTGCCGAACAGACCGTTGGTGGTGATAAAATCACCCGGTTTGATGTATTTGCGGATGATATCGCTCTGCAGTTTTGCGAATTTGCATGCGCTGTCAGATACGAATCTGGTATAATCCAATACTTCATGAGGGTTGGTGTTGTTGCTCAGAGTGGTTCTCGGCACATACACTTCCTCAAAGCTGTTGTATGTCTGATTCCAGAAGTTCGTTCCCCATGCTTCGTTCAGTGCATCAATGCTTCCATATTTTTCCATCAGGAATTTGCGGAAAGCGATGGTATCACTCTCAGAATAGAACTCATTTTTCTCACAGTTAAGCTCATTATCAATCTGCCATCCGATGATTGCCGGATGTTTTGCATAATGAGATGCAGATTTTTCCACAATAATTCTGGTCAGTTCCTGATATTTCGGAGAGTTGTAGTTGTAATGTCTTCTTCCGCCATGGCGGTACAGAACACCGTCCATGTTTGCATTCAGAACTTCCGGATATTTCTCAGTCAGCCAGGCCGGCGGTGTAGCCGTCGGGGTACAAAAGATCACTTTCATACCCATATCAGCAGCTACATCCAGAAATCTGTCAAAGAAATCATAGTTGAATACACCTTCGTACCGCTCGATCTTGCTCCATGCAAATTCTGCGATTCGGATTACTTCGATGCCGTTTTCCAGCATTCTTTTCAGGTCGTCACGCCAGAGACTTTCGTCCCAGTGTTCCGGGTAATAACAGGTCCCCAATACCAGTCTTTCGCCATTTACAATTTCCATAAGATTACCTCACTTTTTATCAATACATTATGTCTAGTACATCGTTTCGTAAATAACTGTATTATTCACGCTGGATACGGATTCGAGTGTGCGGCTCAAAAAACGTAGGCGTAGTGGGCTACGCTGAGGCTTTTTGAACTGTGCAATCGGATTCGTAGACAAGTGAATGATACAGTTATTTCGAAAACGATGTACTGGTTATTATTCTTTTACTGCGCCGGATGTCAGACCTGACATGAAGAACTTGGATGCACTTAAAGAATGCGATCAACAGCGGCAGAACCGCGCAGGTACTTGCGAACATCAGTGCGCCGTAGTCGGTACCACGGTCACCAACCATGGTCTTCAGCATCAGCGGCAGAGTCATTTTTTCCGGTCTTCTCAGGATCATCAGAGGCTGCATGAAGTCATTCCATACGTTTACGAACTGCATGATACCCAGAGAAGCATAAGCAGGTTTCAGGATCGGTGCGATAACACGGAAAAAAATTGTCCACTCACTACATCCGTCGATTCGCGCTGCTTCTACCAATGATACCGGAACATTATTCTGACAATACTGCCTCATCCAGAAAATGCCAAACGCATTGGCACAACTCGGGATGATCAACGCCTGGAAGCTATTCAGCCAGCCAAGTTTGACATCATGATAAACCATGGAATAATACCTGCTGTCCACGGAACCATCATAGTTCCCAGCAGTACTGCAAAGAGAACTTTTCTTCCCGGAAACTGATATACTGCGAAAGCATATCCTCCGATAGAACAGAAAAATAATACCAGGATAACATTTCCAAAAGTCACAATACAGCTATTCAGGAAGGACAGCGGGAAGTTTACTGCCTGAATCATATTTTTCAGGTTAGTTACTATATTCGTTCCGAACCACATTGCAGGAGGAAAAGAATAAATTTCACTGGTTGTATGTGTTGCCATAACGAACATCATGTAGAACGGAATCAACATGATCAATGCGATAAATCCAAGTACAATATACAGGGAAACTTTCTTTCCTATCGGATGGATTTTGGAAATTACTGCTAAAACAACGGCTATTATTAAGATTCCAATTAAAAGTGTTTTCATTTACCGTATTTCCTCCTTCCCTCATCTTTCTCCTCTGAAAATTTATTAACGAATACAGAGATAATTACGATCATAATCGTGATTACATATGCACATGCAGATGCATATCCATAAGAGTTACCACCCTGTGGTGCTTTATTTAACAGATACATCATCAATGTCAAACCACCATTATTTACGCCACCGGTCCAGCTGGAGTTTGTCAGGATGAACGGTTCTGTGAACAGGTTGAACATACCGATACTGGACTGTACGATTGTAAATACGATGATTGGTTTTAACAGCGGGATAACAATGCTGAACATAACTCTTGTGTCGGAAGCACCGTCGATCTTGGCTGCTTCATAGATATCACCACTGATACCCTGCATACCGGCCAGATAGATAACCATGTTCCATCCTACCCATTTCCATGCAAACATCACGATTACGGCAACTTTGATCAGACTTCCGTCTCCGCCAAGCCAGTTGATAGCTTTCTGTCCAAACAAACTTAAAAACCAGTTGATGATACCATAGTTATTTCCAAACAAATTCTGGAAAATAATAGAAATAGCAACAGAACTGGTTACCATAGGCATGAAGTAAATGGTCTTAAAGATATTTTCACCTTCTACCAGTTTGGAGTTCAGGATATAAGCCAGTGCGAGACCTCCAAGCAGGATCGGAATATGTGCCAGAATACCGATTAACAGTGTGTTTGATAAAGCTTTCCAGAACAGACTGTCTTTAAACAAATTAATATAATTTGTAACACCATTAAAATGCATCGGACCGATGCCATCCCATCTGAAAAAGCTCAGACCAAATCCGGCTACAATAGGAAACAGACCGAAGATAGCGAATAAAATATAAAACGGTGCGACGTATGCATATGCCACTTTATTCTTTTTTAACGTATAAACAAACCCTTTTTTCTTTGTTGTGTTCAAAAGTGATCCTCCTTCCGTTCATCAGTATCTCTATTCAAAATCAGCCGCCGACCGGACGGTTCCGATACAACGGCCGATATGAAATCTTTAATTGTACTGATTCACTTATTTGTCCCAAACACCTGCATCCTTCAAGGTCTGAATCTGCTGTTCTTTTACCTCTGCTGTCGCTTTTTCAATATCTGATTTTACCAGGTCACGGATACCTTCTGCATCCAGACCCTGCTCCAGGCCGGCATTTACAGAGCTATAGATACATCCTTCTGCTGCAGTATCCATCATAGTTGTATTTACAGGCTTCAGTTCCTTGGCCAGTTCTGCCCACAGTTTTTTCGGCTGCTGACCACTGAAGTAGTCATCTGTTGCATCATAGATTTCTGCATCTTCATATGCCGGTGTGTATGCCGGGAAGTAATCTACGGCCTGGAAAATATCGTTCTGTCCTTCTTTGGTTGCCAACATATATTTAACAAATGCCCATGCTGCTGCTTTGTTTTTGCTCTGTTCCGGAATTACCAGGAAAGATCCACCCCAGTTGGAAGCCTTTACTCCACCAGGCATTTTAGCAACGCCCCATTTGCCGGATGCATCCGGAGCATAATCGGTTTTCAGGAATCCACCGAACCATCCGCCTGTGCACACAGATACCAGACTTCCATCTCCGTATGCCGCAGTTGCTTCTGTACCCCACATATCAACGTTCATGTCCAGACCTTCTTCACGCATCTTGATGACTGCGTTCAGGCAATCCAGGTCACCATCTCTTTCAAGCTGAAGATTCAGGTCTTCATCATAATAATCTCTGTTACAAAACAGTTCAAAATACAGATAAGAAGCATCAGGTAACAGCCAGCGTTTTCCAGGAATATTTACTTTTCTTGCCACTTCCAGTACGCCGTCCCATGTGCTCATCAGTTCAGCAACTTCATCCGGATCTGTCGGAAGTCCACATTCCTCGAAAATATCAGTACGATAGAAATATGTACATGGTCCTACATCCCACGGAATCAGACGAACAGCGCTTCCATCTGCTGATTTACACTGATCCCACTTGAATTCTACAAAATCTTTTTCCAGTTCTCCTGCATTATATGGCTCCTCCAGCAGGTTTGTTAACGCTGAGGATTCACGATACTGAGCCACATAAGCACCTTCAACCATGGCAACATCCGGAGCACCATCTCCTGCTGAAAGAGCTGTCTGCAGAGCCTGATGATGTGCTGTTGTATCTGTAAACTGCATCTCTACTTCAATATTTGGATATACTTTATGGAATCCTTCCATAGCTGCTTCAAATCCATCATCTCCAGACGGCCATCCGCTACTGTAATTGTACCTTTGATGCTTTCCGGATCTGAAAAATCTGCCTCTGAAACATCATCGCCACCTCCGTTGGATCCTCCACAAGCTGCAAGTCCAATCGTCATGGTTGCTGCCATAACACATGCTAAACCTTTCTTAATCATATTTCTTTTCTTCATACACTGACCTCCTGCGTTCTCTAAACACGTAGATTCTTTACACTTTCTCCCAGCTGCAATTTAGGTTTAATATGCACCATATATCTTTTATTAGTTTTCTCAATCATGTCAATCAGAATATTGGCACATTCTTGTCCCTGTTTTTGCGGAAACATATTAATTGTGGTAAGGGTAGGGGAAAGATACTTCCTGGTCCCTGTTCCGTCTATTCCCATCACAGAAATCTGATCCGGTACTTTGACATCCAGTTCCTGAAATCCTCTTATCATTCCAATCGCAAATTCATCATTGAAACAAATGACTGCTGTCGCATCCAGCTTTCGTTCCATAAAAATCTGTGCTGCAAGCTTTCCTTTTCCAAAGAAATCTTCCTCCTGATACATACTATGTCCCGGTAAATCCTCGGAAAACGGTACAATTCTTGGATCATTTTTCATTGCATTCTTGTGGATCGCCAACACATAGTTTTCCCATCCGGCATTTCCAATCACTTTTCTGATATAATCTTTATATGCCAGATAGCGGGAATTTGGATTATCCATATCATACGGAAATCCATAGGCTATGATTTTGTGTCCCGTGCTGTTCAGATAATTCAGTGCGATTTCCATCGCTTTGTACATATCTGTTTCCACCAATGGTACCGACTTCGGAATGTCTGCCACATTACAAAAAGATGCACTTACTATCGGCAGATAATAATTTTTTCCACCTTTTTTCATATAGTAGCTTGTCATATCTTCATTCGGCATTATAATTCCATCAACCATGGTATCCTTGATGCGTTCAAATGCCATCACACCGCTTACAGTTACCAGATATCCTCTTTCATTTGCCGCCTGACACATTCCTCTGTACATATCAAGGTAATACTCATTGTTCAAATCTTTACAGTAATATAAAAGTTGTTTTGTTCTCCGTTCCTGTAGACTCATAGCCACTGGTTGTGGAACATAACCTAACCTTTCTGCTGTTGCTATGATTTTTTTTCGCTTACTTTCCTCCACATATCCGCTATTATTTAATGCTCTTGATACTACCGATATAGAAACCTCACATAATTCTGCAATGTCTTTTCTTGTAACTGGTTTCTTGTCCATATCTCTTCCACTCCTTGTCTTTTTGTGCACTTTATATAACAAGAGTTGGTTTTTACATCCGCACTAGTACTTTTGATGTCTTTATTTTATTTCACCATCGTCTTGTTGTCCATGTCGCTATATGTGGTCACGCGACCACAGTGGTTATTTTGTCATTTTTGTCATTTTATTCAATATTTTAAATATCAAAATAAAAAGGATATTTCCAACGTTTTCAACTGGAAATACCCTTTTTATTTCATTTATAGATGATCTTCGTTTGAATCTATGCGTTTCTTTCTAAAAGCAAAATAACTTCCTATGCAAACTGCAAGAAGAACTACTGGAATAACCCAAATAAAAATCGGTGTTTCTTTTTCTTCTACTTCTTTTTTCTCATCAGAAACTTCAACATTTACTTCCTGACCTTCTAAATTCTCTTTCTTGGCAACTGTAAGATCATTTACAGATAATGGCTCTGTCATAAAACGATATGCCATAATATTCTCTTGTGTTCCAAGTCTTGAATAAGGTAAAACTCCACTAATATCATTTAACATGAGTTATTATCTTCGTATGTAGACTGTTTTAAACTCTTTGCATTTGCAAGATTTGTATCTAATTTTTCATTAGATGCTTTTTCACCAGCCTCAATACTTTCTGATTGCTTTTTCGTATTGTCTTCAGAAGCCTTATAAACCTCCTCTACATAACTTTCATACTGCTTATTCTGGTTTTCAATCTTCTCTTCTACCTTACTCTGATTCTTATCTAAAGATTGTTCCAATTGTCCAAGTGCTTCTTGATTTAAATATTCTTGCGGAGTATACCTTAAAAGTGCTTCATCTAATTCATTTTTCTTCAAATCTGTATTATCGTAAGCTCCTCTTAAATTTGTTACCTGAGCTTTGATATTCTTATCTTTCTCTTGTAACTCATCATTTACTCCATTAAGAATGTTACCTCTATCTTGAGCATAAGCCTCAGACACTTTCATCATCTCATTCATTGCATTTCTTATAGCGTCTACATCCACATTTACATCCGAAAATTTTGGCTCTTCTATTTGATTTTTTAACCTATAATTTTTAATTTGAATTGAATTTAAATCTTCTACTTCATTTATATTAGGTTCTACTTCATAAATCGGTGCCGGAATTACACTTTTTATATAGTTCTCCCACTGTTCATCAGAAACTGGTAAATATGTCTCTGGTTCAATTGCTTCTAATTTTGAATATAACTTTTTGAAATTTTCTTTTAAGTCATTCAAAGCAGGATTTTTTTGAAAATCACTAATAGTATTATAATAGTTCGCCAAACCATTATTCTTTTCTATTATATGTTGATTTTCTAATGCCACTAATTTCTCATCTACGTCTTTTTTTCGATAAAAAGAATAGGTATTTTCTTCATATTCTACAGAATATCCGTCACACTCCTCTTCCGAAGAGGCACTACTATCAGCTGCACCCCATCTTTCTATATCGTTCTCATCCTTATTAATTTTAATTATAAATTTTGATTTTGCAATATATTCCTTCGTAGCACTTTCTATTTCTTTCAGTTTATCTGGAATCCCTTCTAACGCTTCAATACTACTATCTCTAATAACACCCAACTCTTTTTGTTCTGCTGGATTTGTATCTATATACTCCGGATACTCATATGGTGTCATGTGCATATTAAAAGCCTGTATCGCTTCATGCATACTGCCTTTTCCATATAACGTTTTGATTCAATTCGCCAATTTTTGAAGAAACATTTTTATATTCCTCATCGCCTTTTGTTCCACGCCTC
>ENA-OQAZ01001330-OQAZ01001330.1-human-gut-metagenome-genome-assembly--contig:-NODE-1330-length-12009-cov-8.062447_pt1 | contig 12009 bp, 19 predicted proteins | sample MGYA00242737_ERZ504531 | MGnify/ENA primary metagenome ERZ504531 (study PRJEB26092, sample SAMD00036244) | human gut metagenome | host: Homo sapiens | study: EMG produced TPA metagenomics assembly of...
TCAAAAAAATCTGCAAAAAAACTGTTGACAAACCCCGCCCTGCGTGATAAAATACATCTTGTTCCGACCGGAACGTATGCGTTGGTAGCTCAGCTGGATAGAGTGACTGACTACGAATCAGTAGGCCGGGGGTTCGAGTCCCTTCCATCGCACCAGAAAATGCCGTGAAATCGAAAGATTTCATGGCTTTTTTGTTTTGCAAGCCATGGCTGCACGGTTTCTGCACGGTTTTTGCACGGTCGGTGTTTTCCATGTCCGATTATGTAGGCGCTGTATTGCATTGCAATCAGTGCCTTTTTTGCATCAGGTGAGCAGTGCCAGGCGGAGTTTTGCTTTCATCTCCGGGTCGGCATCCTTGAGCAATTCCAAAAGAGCCGTCATGGAGATGGTGGGTTCGCCTGCGGCGGGTACAGCCTGCGGGCTGGAGGTGTCGGGCTTGGCATAGAAGCCGCTTTCAAACTTCTTGCCCAGCTCCACACGGGAGGATTGCTGGATATGGGCATAGGTGTTCACCAGCATATCCGCACTGGCGTGTCCTGTGGTCCCCTGCACCGCCTTGATGTCACCGCCGGAGATCATCACTGATAGGTCGCGCTGGAATGCCGCAGCCCATGAAAGACGATGCGGGGGAACTCCGGGTGTGCATCCTGCCATTTCAGGAACTTCTTGCGGATGAGCACCGGCTCCACCGCCAGACCGTTTGGCAGCCGCAGCAGCATCCCGCTGTTGCGGTATCGCTCCGGGTCGAGGGATTCTTCCCGTTTCAGGCGTTCCAGCCATTGCTTCAGCTCCTCCCGCAGGGCGGCGGTCATAAAGATGGTGCGGCAGGAGGCTTCGGTCTTGGTGTCCTTCAGGATGAGGGAGGTCTTGCTGCCCTCCAGCTTGTCCGGGAAGATGCGGAGGATGCAGCCCTTGTCCACCTGCGCCAGCGTGTCCTTCTGCACCCGCTGCATGGAGCGGGTGACCGTGAAGGTGCCCATGCCGTTGGCAGCATCAAAGTCGATGTCCTCCGGGGTCAGACCTGCCACCTCCCCTTCCCGCAGCGCACCCACCAGTGTGAGGTGCACCGCCAGATGCAGGATGGGGTCCTCCATGCTGTCCAGCGCTGACCGCATCTCGTCCACCTCCCAGATGCTGCGCTCTTGGGTGGTCTTTTTGGGTGCTTCCACCGGGACGGGGCTTTTGATGAGGATGCCCCACTCCACCGCCAGCAGAAAGGAATTGTGCAGCAGTTGGTGGACCTCATGGAGGGTGGTGCCGGAGAGGGTACGCTTCTGCTGCTTGGGCGAGAGGTCTCGCCGCTTGCCACCCACATACTGTCCGCAAGGGGTCTTGCTCAGAGTGTCGTACAGGCTTCGATGTGGTAAGGCCGCAGCTTCTGCATCTGCATCTCCGATATAAGGGATGATGAGGTTCTGGATGAGGGCCAGATTGGATTGGTAGGTTTTCGGTGCCCACTTGTGCTTGCTGCACTGCTTGGGCAGCCAGTCCATCAGGAACTCTGCCACCGTCACTGTGGACGGGATCAGGAAATTGCCGGTCGCCAGCTCATGCTCGATCTGCTTCTGGCGTTTGACCGCCTCCTCTTTGGTGGGAAAGCTCTCCCATTTGTCGCAGCTCTTGCCGTGCTCGTCCTGATAGGTGTAGCGGACACTGTAAGAACTGCCGCGTTTCGTGATATATGCCATAGATTTGCCTCCTTATCAAGCTGCCCGGTAGAGCCACGCATCGAAGCTGTCTTTCGGGATGCGGATGCTTCCGCCTGCCCGCAGGACACGGAACTCGGTGGTGCTGTTACACAGGTTGTAGGCGGCACGCTGGCTGATGGCCAGCATCTGCGCGACTTCCTTTACCGTGTACACCAGCTTTGTGGTCTCAGGGCTGCTGGTCGGAGACTTGACGGCATTGGTTCGAGTGACCACCTCCATTGTAGCCGGATCAGAGTCCGACTGCAAGGATTTTTTCGTATAATCTAAAGATTTCACATTCTCGTACATTTCATTACACATAGGCTTTTCTCCTTACTTATCGTGGCGCACCACAGGCTCCTGCGTGCGGTTCTCATAAAAACGAATGACCTCCGGCGGGATGCTGTCCAGCGTTTTCAGGGCGGCTTCATAGTCCTGCCGCAGCTTGGCATCCTCCAGACGCTTCAAGACGCTCCCTTCCTTCGCTTTGTCCAGCGAGGCAGAGAGCGTCTTATTCTTCTCTTTTAACTTTTCATTTTCTGCGGCGGTCTTGGTGAAGGCTACGTTGTACTTTCGCAGCTGATCCTTCATCCGTGCCACGTTGGGGATATAGCTGTCCAGCACTTTGCTGATCTCCGCCGCACGGCTCTTGCCGTTGAAGAGGTTGATACCCACCAGCAGGGCGTCCAACTGCTCCTTCTGCTTGGTCAGTTGGGTCATCTCCTTGAAGATGCGGGGCGGGATGTGCTCTCGCCCGGTCTGGCTGGCGCTTTCGCCCCGTTCCAGCTCCGGGTATTGCTTGACCATGTGCTGCCAGAACTCATCCTGCCACCTCACAAGATTCTTGCGGTTGCCAATGATCTCTTTCGCGCTCAGCCGTCCGTCAGCAGTCAGGGGCACGAAGCAGAGGTGCAGGTGGGGCGTTTTCTCGTCCATGTGGACAACAGCAGAGAGGAAGGTATCCGGGCGCTGTCTGTCCTCCAAAAATTTCAGGGCGTACGCAAAGTACGCCTGATCTCCCGGTTGGTCTTATCCTTGAAAAACTCTGGGCTGGCGGTGACAAGAGCTTCCACCACCCGCACGCTGTCCTTGCGGACACGGCAGTGGGCGGCAGCTATCATGCGGTCAGCTTCTTCCCGGTACCTGCCCTGCGGCTGCACCAGATGAAGGTTGTATCGGCTCCGGCTCGTGTCGATATCCGGGTTGCTGGCGTACTGCTCCTTGGTGCGCTCGTTGTGGGCTTCGATGGGCTGATGGCAGGCCCCTTGTACTTTTTGAACCTTAAAATGCCGTATTGGGCTTTCATAGATCACGCTCCTTCTTGGGGTGTACAAAAAATCTGTACGGACTTCAAATAACCTGTACGGTTCGTACGACGTACGGATAAACAAAATAAAAACGATAAAACGTTTAATTTAGCTTCAATTCGCCGTACAGATGCGTACAAGTACAGACCGTACAGGTTGTACGAACTTCTTCCGTAAAAAAATGCACTTTTTACGGGCAGGGGTGGACAAGCGGCTCGATGCCTACAAAACCCCGCACTCTGCGGCCACCGGGCAGATAGATGTTGTTGGTGGCTTCAAGGTTATAGCGGCGGTCATTCTGGCGCAGCTCTGCGCTGAAATGGATGGCCGATACGCTGTGACAGGCGTTGTCCTCACACCACTGCTTATAAATGTCGTAGAACTCCTTGGAGCTGATGGAGTAGTCCGCCTTGAAGCGGAAGTAGCCCTCGGACTCCATAAAGTCGATGACATTGTTGCTGCTGCGCTTGATGGTGTCCACGTTGGCGGCGGCTCGTTCGCTGACCGTGAAGCGGAAATCGTTCTGCACCAATCGGTGCAGTCCTTCCAGACACCAGAGCAGGATGCCCTCCAACTCGGCGCACATCTTCTCCACAAGGAAGGGGTCGTCCGTGCGGTCAGCAGGCTTGTCCTTGGTGGTCAGGATGAGTTGGCGGCGGAAGAAGCCATCCGAATGGTCATACAGCGATGTCAGCGCACCGTTGCCAAAGCAGAGAAACCGGGCGTAGATGTCCCGCTGGTAGCTCTGGACACCTTTGCGCTCCAAGTCCAACTTGCCTCGGCGGTCACGATGGTCTTGATATAGTTGGTCTTGGGCAGGGCGTTCATGTCCATGTCATCGTCGATCATCAGCAGGCGGCGTTCCAGATCGGCGCGGGCAAAACGGTTATTCTCCACTTTCTGGACGCTGCCGTTGCTGGCGGCATCTCCCATGAGCCGTTTCAGTACCAGCCCGATTCTGGATTTGCCCTCGCCGCCCTTGCCGACAATGAGCATCATCTTCTGCCCCTTGGTGCTGGGAATGAGGCAGTAGCCCAGATACTCCTGCAAGGTGGGGATGTCGGCATCGTCCAGCAGCTCGTGCAGAAAGGTCAGCCAGCGGTCAGGGCTGGCAGCTTTGGGGTCATACCTCACAGGCAGGCGGTTCTGGCAGAACAGGCGGCTCTCCTGAAAAGAGCCGTCCGGCAGATGGTACACGCCGTTCTGGAGGTGGATGCAGTCCTGCTCGATGGGGAACGGGTCGGAAAAGGCCAGCAGCTTGATGGTCTCCAGAATGTTGGTGACCTTTTTGGACAGGCCGGAGGTGACATATTCCTCGATGTTCTCCAAGATGCGCTGCTTGATCTCGCTCTCGTCCTCTACCGGGCCGTCCAGCGTGTACAGTGTACCGTTGACGCATTTCAGCGGCCACTGTTCCAGAAAGGCGCGGCCAAACTGGACTTCATCGATCTTCTTGCCGTTGTACCAGTCCGGCCATAAGGGGTTGCGGGAAATGTTTTTCTTCATGTGGTGGTTCTCCTTTAGAAAAGTGAAGTGGTGGGTCTCACCGTGAGACCCACCACTTCAGGTGAATAAATTATCAGGCGCACTTTGCCAGAGCAAGGCGGTCGGTGCGCTCCTCCAGCATCAGCAGGTACGACCCGGACAGCAGTCGTGCAGCGGCAACGGCCTTCTGCTGAGGCGTCCCAAATGCAATGCAGTCCGTCAGGTGTTCGATGGTCTCGGTCATGTGGAGGGCTTCCACGAACCGCTCGTCCAGCGGTTCTTCCGGGCTGGCGGGCTTGTAACGCTCTCGCCAGTCGTGCAGCAGGTCGAGATAATCGGTCAGCACCCGCAGACAGTAGGTGATGTCTGCCCACTGCTCGTCCGTCAGGCCACGCTTGGGCGGCGGCAGAGCGATGGCATTGGCGGGCGGCTTATCCGGGTCAAGCCCGAAGTCACTTGCGAGCTTCTCGGCGGCTTGCCGGGGGTTCAGGTCGAACAGCTTGGCGGTGAGGTCGATGGCATCTCCGTTGGCTCCGCAGCCAAAGCAGTAATAATAGGTGTCGTTCAGCTTCATGCTGGGGTCGCTGTCGGAATGGAATGGACAGCACACCATGCCATGGCGGTCGGGCTCCATGCCGTACATCTCTCCCACCTGCCGAACGGTGATGGCGGACTTGATCTTTTGATATAAACTCTGATATAAACTCAAAATTTCTCCTTTGCTCAAAGGCTCTGGCACGGATCAATTTGATCCCTGCCACGTTCAAAGCCGGTCTCCCTTGCTGCCTCCCGACAGGAAATCTTTTTGGACTCTGTGTCGGCCCCATGCAGGGCGCTCGCTCCCCCGATGGGAGGTCTTGGCGGTCTGGGCAGTTCGGACGGTCATTCTGTTCTCAAGGTCCTATAATGAAAGATATTTCAGAGGGCTTTCGCGGGAAGCCCTTAATATGTTCGCTGCTGGGGGGTTAATATGTTTTCTTTCTATCTATAGGATAGCACCGCAATGGCCGCTGTGCCGTATATCCATAATGTCGGAAAACAGGTGCAGAATCAGCAAAATTCCACGCTTATGGACAGGAACTGCCGGAAGTGGTATACTGTGCAAAAAACATCGGAGGTGCGACCATGAACATCAAGCTGACACTGGGAGAACGGCTCAAAGACCTGCGTGTGGAGCGGCATCTGAAGCTGGAAACGCTGGCAGAGCAGACGGGTCTGTCCAAATCGGCACTGTCGAAGTATGAGAGCGACGATGTGACCGACCTCAGCATTTATGCGGTGACAACGTTGGCTGAGTTTTATGATGTGCCCACCGATTACCTGCTGGGTGTGACGGAAAACAAAAAACGCCCAGATGCAGTCCTTTCGGACTTGCATCTGAGCGACGGCGCAGTGGACGTATTAAGGAATGGAAAATTCAATCATCGGCTGATGAGTGAGCTTCTGGAACATCCCGATTTTGCCCGGTGGATGACCGACCTTGAGATCTGTGTGGACGGGCTGGTCAGTGACCGCATCCGGGACATGAATACCATGGTAGAAGCCACCCGGCAGGAGCTGGAAAAGCGATACCATGCCGATACAGAGGACCTGACCATGCGGACGCTGAAGGCGGCGCAGATCAACGAGGATGAATATTTCGGGCGAATCCTCTATGATGAGTTGGCAGCGATTCTGAAGCAGATCAAAGCGGCACATGGAAACGATAAAACTACATCGGACGGTGCAGCGATTGAACAAGCAAGGAAGCAGCTTGAAAATGCGCAGAAGTTTGAAGGTTCTCCGTTGGAAAAGAAGATGAATGTCCTGATGGGACAGATCGGCATCGACTATTCCAAGCTGACAAAAGAAGAACAGATGACCCTACTGCGGGTGTTCAACAAATCCTCCATGTTGAAGCACCGCACAAAAGCAGGGATGCGTGGTAAGCACAGACGCTGATCATTTGCCCTGCGGCTTATAAGGGAAAACGCTGCTGCGGCAGGACGGGAGAATGTACACCATTGGTTCCTCTGCAAGCCTGCGCTGGGTGGGCAGAGACCGTCAACTGCCACGCCCATCCGCGCATCCTTCTGCCACAGAACAGGTGCTTGCCGGAGCCTTTCGCAGCCCTTTTCCGCATCAGCCGGAACCAAGGTGTAACACACTAGACTTTGCAAGCAAAGTCGTGTGCCAACGAGCGTTCCGCCGCTCTTTGGATTCTTCCCGGCAGGGCACTGGAAAATGGGGTGCCCTGTGCAGCACGGGGCGCATCCGTCACCTCGCACAAAAAATTGACTGCAAGTTTTACTTGACAATTCGCAGAATATGCACTATCATAGCCATAAGATGAATATAATGTTTATAACGATATACTCAATTTGAGGGTGAGGTATTCCATGGCAATCAATGATAGTGCTGTCGTCCCGCTTTACCAGCAGGTAAAGGATGACATTCGTGCCGCGATCGAGAGCGGCAAGTACAAAACCAACGAGAAGATCCCCCCGGAGCCGGAGCTGAGTGCAGAGTACTCGGTCAGCCGCATCACGGTGCGCCGTGCCGTGGAAGAGCTGTGCGCCGAAGGGTATCTGGTCAAAATGCAGGGGCGGGGCACCTTTGTCAGCAAGCCCCGCATCCATCGTAAGTTTGCCAGCGGCAGAGGAACTGCCAGCTTTACGGAGACCTGCAAAGAGTACGGCATGGTGCCGGGCGCCCGGCTGCTGAACCGTCAGATCGTGCCGGTGCGTAAGGATGAGGAAGCCTTCTTCATGTAGGCCCGGAAGCCTTGCTCATCTATATCCAGCGTCTGCGCACCGCCGATGGTCAGCCGGTGTTTCTGGAAAATCTCTTCCTGCCTACGAGCTACAAGAGCCTGATGAGCGAGAATCTCAATGATGTTTCCATGTTTAACACCATTGAGCGCATCTCCGGCTGCGCCCTGCAACGACCTCCTGCCAGCGTATCGAGGCGGTACGGGCTTCGGCAGAACAGGCACAGCTGCTCAACCTTTCGCTGGGCGAGCCGCTGCTGTATCTGAACGCCTACTTCCATGACCAATATGACCACCCGCTGTGCATCGGGCGGCAGTATTACATTGGAAGCCGGTATATGTTTGAGTTTTAAGCACCGATCAATTCCCTAAAAAGAGCGTCTTTTCCGTGCGGAAAAGACGCTCTTTTTATCGTTCTACGGAAGGTTATTGGTGAAACTGCTAAAATATAGGGGAAGTGCTTTGTGCACTTTACCAAAGTAAAGATTTTTTTAGAAAAACCTCTTGACGTCTGTGCAAAATGTGGTACTATGTACATGACGATTATGATGTCTATAACGAATAAGACGATACAGACGCCGAAGAGATGAAGAAAACACAAGAAAGGTCGTGGGTGCGTATGAACCGAATCATTCTTGCTTCGCACGGAGGGCTGTCTGCCGGAATGAAGGACACCGTGCAGATGATCCTTGGCGAGCTGCCGAACCTTTATGCCCTTGCTACCCTGCGGGATGAGACCGAGCCTATCACGGTGGCGGCACGCCGGCTGCTGGATGGCTTTGCGGCAGAGGATGCTGTGTACATCGTGACCGATGTGATGGGCGGCAGCGTGAACAACGAGATGCTGACCCTGCTGCCGGAGTATCCGGCGGTGCACCTGATCTGCGGCATGAACGCTTCTCTGGTGCTGACCCTTGCTTCCAACGACGAAGCCCTGACACAGGACGAACTGGCCGAGTGCATTGCAGATGCCAAGGCGCAGATCATTGATTGCAACCTGCTGCTGAAAAACGCAGCCCAAGATGAGGAGGATGACCTATGATCAAATTAGTACGTCTGGACTACCGCCTGCTGCACGGTCAGGTGGTATTCTCGTGGACCGGCCATGTGGCGCACAGCGTATCATCGTGGTGGACGATGACGCCGCCAACGACGAGATGAAAAAGTCCGCCCTGCTGCTGAGCAAGCCTGCCGGTGTCCGGGTGAACATCTTCACGGTGGACAAAGCCATCGCCAAGATGCCCAAGGTGGAGCAGCTGGACGAGAAGATCATGATGATCTTCGGCAACACCGCTGCCCTGCTCAAGTTCTGCCAGGCATACCCCAAGATCAAAGAGATCAACTACGGCGCTGTGGCAAACAAGCCCGGCTCCAAGGCCTTTGACCAGTCGGTATTCCTGACCCCGGAGGAGCAGGCAGACACCCAGAAGCTGCTGGATATGGGCATTAAGATCTACAGCCAGCAGACCCCCACCTTTAAGGTAGTACCCATCGATCACACCTGATCGTAAGGAGATAAGAAGGAGGAATTGACCCATGTTTGTTACCGCACTGCTTCTGGGTCTGGTTGGCGTGTTCTGTATTCTGGACTCGCGCATTCTGGGCCGCATGAACTTCGAGCGTCCGCTCATCACCTGCACCATCGTCGGTGCGCTGCTGGGTGATCTGCAGACCGGCCTGACCCTTGGCGCATCCATCGAGTTGATGAGCCTTGGCATCGTGAACATCGGCGCAGCAGCACCCCCGGACATGAACATGGCTGCCATCATCTGCGCAGCTTTTGCCATCCTGACCGATGCTTCTGCCGAGACCGCACTGGCGCTGGCCATTCCCATCGCTGTTCTGGGCCAGATGCTGGGCGTGCTGATGCGCACCATCCTGTCCAACCTGACCCACGTTGCCGACCACGCCATTGCAGAAGGCAAGTTCCGCAAGGCATGGAGCATGCACATCGTCTGGGGCACGCTGCTGTACAGCCTGATGTACTTTATCCCCATCTTCCTGTCCGTCTACTTCGGCACGGATCTGGTGCAGAAGATCGTGGCTTTCATCCCCGCATGGCTGACCGATGGCCTGAACCTCGGCAGTAAGTTCCTTACCGCTTACGGTATTGCCCTGCTGCTGTCCACCATGCTCAACCGCGACCTGACCGTCTACTTCCTGCTGGGCTTCTTCTTTGTGGGTTATCTGGGTCTGGATATCACCGCTGTGGCGATCTTCGCCGCAATTCTGGCTGTGATCCTGACCGGTCTGAAGTATGGCAAGGGCGCACCTGCCGCAGCCGCTGCCGGTGCAGCTGCTGCCAACCCGGACTACGACCCGCTGGAAGATGACGACGATCTTTGATAGGAGGAAGCTGAAATGAGCAACGCAACCAAGACTGCAAAGCGCAGCGACTTCAAGAAATACTTCCAGTTCATGTGGCGCTCCCTGAACATTCAGGCCTCCTGGAACTACGAACGTCAGATGAACATGGGCTTTTTGTACGGCATCGCTCCCACGCTGGACGAGCTGTACCCCGACGAGAACGACCCCGAGCAGCTGGCGCACAAAAAGGAAGCTACGAGCGCGAGATGGCGTTCTACAACTGCACCCCGCAGACCAGTGCCTTTACGCTGGGTCTGGCTGCCTCCATGGAGGAGCAGTACGCCGCCGACCGTGAGAACTTCAACCCGGAGACTATCAACGCCGTCAAGACTTCGCTGATGGGCCCCCTGTCCGGTGTGGGCGACTCCTTCTTCCAGGGCACTGTCCGCCTGATCGCTTTTGGTCTGGGCATCTCTCTGGCACAGCAGGGCAGCGTTCTGGGCCCCATTCTGGCTATGATCATCTCCATCGTCCCCTCTGTGCTGGTCACATGGTTTGCCGGTAAGCTGGGCTACACCATGGGCAGCAAGTACCTGACCAAGCTCAACGGCGGCATGATGGACAAGCTGATGTACGTCTGCGGCATCGTGGGTCTGATGGTCATTGGTGCCATGGTGGCAAGCATGGTGGGTTTGACTACCCCCATTACCTTCGCAAGCACCGGTCTGGTGCTGCAGGATGTGCTGAACAGCATTCTGCCGAACCTTCTGAACCTTGGCATCGTGATGCTGATGTACACCCTGATCCGCAAAAAGGTCAAGACCGGCTGGCTGCTGGGCATCTGCATCGTGGGCGGTGTTGCCATCAACGCCCTTGGTCTGTTGGTGTAACCGGGTTTCCGGCTTACATAGATATCCGTACGCCTGTAATTTGTGATTCATCAGAACAAAAAGAAAAATAATTTGGAGGATTGCATTATGTATAACATTGATCTGGCAAACGTCAAGTCCATCGTGGCAGACATCGTGGCAAAGCACAACGTGGAGAACGTGGCCTTTGTTGGCTGCGGTGCTTCCAAGGCAGAGCTGTACCCCGCAAAGTACTTCCTGGCAAACTGCAGCAAGAAGCTGCGTGTAGCACACTACACCGCCAACGAGTTCAACTACGATACCCCCGATTGGCTGGGCGACACCACCGTGGTCATCACCGCTTCTCTGGGCGGCAGCACCCCTGAGACCGTCAAGGCCAACAGCGTGGCAAAGGCTGCCGGTGCAACCGTTGTCAGCGTTACCCACGCTGCCGGTTCTGCCCTGACCAAGGAAGCTGACTACACCATCGTTCACGGCTTTGAGGCCAACTACGCCGCCAAGCTGGAGAAGATGGCTACGTTCTGGCACTGGCTGTGGAGATCCTGCAGCAGGTGGAGGGCTTCGACAAGTACGACAAGATGATCGAGGGTCTGACCAACGTGTTCGAGCTGCCGAGAACGCTGCCAATTCTGCCGCAAGTCTGCCAAGGAGTTCGCTGAGAAGTACAAGGACGCTCCCGTCGTCTACGTCATGTCCAGCGGCGCTTCCATGGAGGTCGCTTACTCCACCTCCATCTGCCTGATGATGGAGATGCAGTGGGTCAACTCCGGCTCCTTCCACAGCGGCGAGTTCTTCCACGGCCCCTTCGAGATCGTGGACAAGGACGTGCCTTCATCCTGCTGATGAACGACGGCAAGACCCGTCCCGTGGATGCCCGCGCACTGACCTTCCTGCACCGCTTCGATGCTCTGACCACCGTTGTGGATGCAAAGGATTACGGTCTGGGCAATGCTGTGGACAGCAGCGTCATCACCTACTTCAACCCGCTGATGCACACCGCCGTGTTCCGCGTCTATGCTGAGGAGCTGTCCTACGTCCGTCAGCATCCGCTGACCTGCGCCGCTATATGTGGAAGCTGGAGTACTAAGCGATCGACTGGGATCAATAGACCCATGCTTGGGGGAGGGGCTTGCCCCTCCCTTTTTTGATGAAGAGGGAAATGAAGAATGATTGAAGCAGTGATTTTTGATATGGATGGGGTGCTGGCGGATACGGAATACTACTACGAGAACCGCCGTAAAAACTTTCTGCTGGAAAACGGCATCCCCATCCCGGAGGGCAACTTCATCGGCTCCAACGAAAAAGCCATCTGGGAAGCCATTGTCCCCAACGACCCTGTGCGCCGTCAGGAGATGCTGATGGCTTATCGGGAATACCGTAAGGCTCGCCCCACCCCTTACGGCAAGCTTACCGACCCGCAGGCAGAGCCGCTGATGAATGCGCTGCGCAGCCGGGGGCTGAAGGTGGCGGTGGCGGTCCTCCAGCGCAGCACCGGACATCATGAAGATGCTCACGGAGGCGCTTGAAAGCCATGGTGGATTTTGCTTTCAGCGGCGAGGACTGCGCCGCCCGATAAGCCTGCGCCGGACATCTATCTCAAGGCA
>ENA-OQAZ01001331-OQAZ01001331.1-human-gut-metagenome-genome-assembly--contig:-NODE-1331-length-12008-cov-7.427321_pt1 | contig 12008 bp, 13 predicted proteins | sample MGYA00242737_ERZ504531 | MGnify/ENA primary metagenome ERZ504531 (study PRJEB26092, sample SAMD00036244) | human gut metagenome | host: Homo sapiens | study: EMG produced TPA metagenomics assembly of...
CGGCGTTTTCCGGCTCTCCCTTGCGGGGTCATGGCCGGGTATCCCATGCAGACGGTCATTCGGTTCTCAAGGTTCGATGAAGCTTGTAGAAAGCCTATCACAATCAAATAAGTATTTTTAGGACGTATCAGTCCGGTTTTGAGGGAGAAAACCGGACTTGGGAGGTCCGGTTCTTGTGAACGGCTCTGGATAGAGCATACCATAAAATTGCTCGATTTTTTAGGAAGTGATACTTCCGCTTCTTGCCTTCAAAACCGGAAGTAATAGTTCCGGTTTTGCGCAATATTGAATGAATCAACGACGGTTTTTCGGAAACGATTTTTTCTACAAGAAATTTGCTTATTCAGCGTCCGTTAAGGTGCGGAACTAGCGTATTCTTGTGCTGAATACCTGCTTGCTGTGGATGCAAACGCAAAAACCTCCTGAGCAAAAAATAACCGCCAGCTTCAAGGTGAACTTGAAAGCTGACGGTCCTGATTAGAAAATAATTTTCAAATTTGGAAAGCACCTTGAGAGGCTTCATAGCACCCGCAAGCAATGCAGACGTATATACATCTGCGAACTTGTTGGGGGCGAGGCCCCTCCATCTGCTGTCGCAGACCGTTCTGTCGCTTAAAAGCCCCACTGGGGCTTTCATTGCTGCGCTGCGCTCCGCAAACGCGAATTTTGCTCTGCAAAATACTTGTTGGGAGCACCCAAACCCTTGAACTGCATCCGATGGATGCAGGATTAGCGTCTCCAAATGAGAAAGTTTATGGCTCTAACACATTGTCAGCCATTGATAAACAACTTTTTCCAGTCAAAAAAGAAAATAGCGATGATTAAAGATGAACATTGCAGAAAAATGTGATACAATAGAAAATGAAAATCCAAACAACAGGAGGAATCCCCTCGTGGCCAACAACGTGAACGTCAAAAAACTGGAAGCTGACCTGTGGGAGTCGGCAGATCTGCTGCGTGCAGGCTCTAAACTCACCTCGAACCAATACTGTATGCCGGTGTTGGGACTGATTTTTCTGCGGTATGCGTACAGCCGCTTCAAACTGGTAGAGCAGGAGATCCTGAAAGACCGTCCCATGCGCGGCGGTCGGGTGCTGCCGGTGGAGCAAAGCGACTTTGCCGAAAAGAGTGCACTGTTTCTGCCCAAGGAGGCGCAGTACAATTACTTAGTCAATTTGCCCGCCAACATCCCGGAGCAGGGGCTGACCGGCATTGAGGGTAACCCGCTGAACAGTCTGGGCGAAGTGGTGAACAACGCCATGGAACTGGTGGAGCAGCAGAGCGAGCAGCTGCAGGGCGTCTGCCGAAGGACTACACCATCTTCTCGGATGAACTGCTGGGGGAACTGCTGCGTATCTTCAACAATGATGCGTTGGACGATGTGGGCGGCGATGTGATCGGCCGTATCTACGAATATTTTCTGAATAAGTTTGCCAAGAACGTGGCACAGGATGACGGCGTGTTCTTTACGCCGAAATCGCTGGTGAAGATGATCGTCAATGTGCTGGAGCCTGCCCACGGCGTTCTGTTGGACCGGCTTGCGGCAGCGGCGGTATGTTTGTGCAGACCGGCGACTTTGTAAACCATGCGGCATGATCGCCAACAACACCATGACCTTCTACGGACAGGAAAAGGTGGAGTACAATGCCAAGCTCTGCCTGATGAACATGGCCGTGCATGGCCTGACCGGCGTGATCAAGTCCGGCGATGAAGCCAATACCTTCTATCATGATGCCCACAACCTGAACGGCTGCTGCGACTATGTGATGGCAAATCCGCCGTTTAACGTGGATAAGGTCAAGTCGGAGTCGGCGCAGAGTGCCGGGCGGTTGCCCTTTGGCCTGCCCGGCGTGAACAAGGCCAAGGAGATCGGCAACGCAAATTATCTGTGGGTGTCCTATTTCTACTCCTACCTGAACGAGCATGGCCGTGCGGGTTTTGTGATGGCGTCCTCGGCTACCGACAGTCAGGGCAAAGACAAGGACATCCGTGAAAAGCTTATCCAGACCGGCCATGTGGACGTGATGATGAGCGTGGGCAACAACTTCTTCTACACCAAGAGCCTGCCCTGTTCGCTGTGGTTTCTGGATAAGGGCAAACCGGAACATCTGCTGGACACCGTATTGTTCATCGACGCCCGCAACTATTATACCGTGGTGGACCGCACTCAGAACGAGTGGAGCGACTGGCAGCTGAAGAACCTCAACGCCATTGTCTGGCTCTATCGCGGTGAAGAGGACAAGTACAAGGTGCTTCTGGCGGAGTATCACGCAGAGCTGGCAGACGACCGCCCCTTTGCAGAGATTCAGCCGCACTGGAACAAAACGTGCAGGCCAAGCGGGAAGAAGCCAAAGCCGCTGTGGAGGCAGCACCCCGCAAAGAGCGCAAAGCTACGCAGGAAAAGTTCGACAAGGCGCTGGAAGTCCTCAGCGAGAAGCTGACCGTTGCCAAGGAGGCCGTCTGGCTCACCGAAAAGTTTGGCGAGGGCGTTTATCAGGACATTCCCGGTCTGTGCAAGGTGGCAAGCCGAGACACCATCCTCAACGAGAAAGGCGCATCCCTGACACCCGGTGCCTATGTGGGTGTTGCACCCGTGGAGGATGACGGCGTGGATTTTGCCCAGCGGATGAAAGAGATTCACAAAGAACTGCTGGAGTTACAGGCAGAGTCCAACCGCCTGATGGAAACCATCTCGAAGAATCTGGAGGAGATGGGGGTATGAAGTGGGAAAAAGTCGCAATTAAAGATATTTGTACAGGTATTTATGACGGCCCTCATGCAACACCACCATTAAGCGATACAGGTGCAATCTTTCTAGGAATATCAAACTTTAATAATGGCCGACTGGATTTCTCTGATATACGATATATTTCAGAGGATGATTTGCCAAAGTGGACAAAAAGAGTTATACCTCAGAAAAATGATATTGTTTTCTCGTATGAAGCGACACTGAATCTTTATGCAATTATTCCAGAAGGATTTCGTGGATGTCTTGGGCGCAGAATGGCGCTTTTACGTGTGGACGAAACAAAAGCGGATTACAAATTTTTATACTACTATTTTTACTCGGATGCTTGGAGAGCAACAGTTAATGAAAACATTGTTCTAGGGGCAACAGTTGATAGAATTCCGCTGATTAAATTCCCGGATTTCCCGGTTGAATTGCCTCCGTTGGAAACTCAACATCGCATCGCAGATATTCTCTCTGCTTACGATGACCTAATTGAAAACAACCAGAAACAAATCAAACTGCTGGAAGAAGCCGCCCAGCGGCTTTATAAAGAGTGGTTTGTGGATCTGCGCTTTCCGGGGCATGAAAACATGGAAATTGTGGATGGTGTGCCGGAGGGGTGGAAAAAAGAGCGGTTGGTGGATATAGCAGAGATTCAGTATGGGTATGCTTTTGATGGTACATTGTTTAATGCGGACAAAAATGGAACACCAATAATTCGTATTCGCAACATTCCACAAGCAGAAACAATGGATTACACGACAGAGCATGTGAGTGAAAATTACTTAGTTCAAAACGGCGAAATTATTGTTGGAATGGATGGAGAATTTCATATCAATGCTTGGGCGGGTAATACGGCATATCTCGTTCAGCGAGTGTGTTGTATACGACCTAAAAACACAGAGATAAAAGGCTGGCTGTTGCAGGCAATCTATGAGCCAATCAAATTTTTTGAGCGGACAGTTGTAGGTGCAACGGTAGCGCATTTGGGAAAAAAACATTTGGATTCAATTTATCTTTTGACTTCACCGGAAGAATTCTATGAGCCATTCAAAACGTTTTTTTGATAAACGACTGTTACTAATGAATCAAAATCGTAAACTGCGAGAGGCACGGGATAGATTGCTGCCCAAATTGATGAGCGGAGAAGTGGAGGTGTGAATATGAAACGGAAAAACCTTGAGCAGATTTTAAAAGAGGAAAAGGTTGATTTAAAAAGAGAATATGAGAGATTATATCATTTATTTTATACTGAAAAATATCCAGATGCTCAAGCAAGATATTACTTTACACTCAGAGAATTTTGTGCTGGAAATTTTATGCAGATCCCGTTCCGTGGAACATGCTTGTCACTGGATGATTTTGAGGAATCTAAAAACCTCTATTTTGAACGTCATCCAAGAAAATTCAATTTGAATTATTTGCTTTTGTTCTGTGAATACTCTTATAATTTGGCATGGTGGCTATACCCTGAAAATCCAAGTATAAATCATATTGGAGCGCCGAGTCAAGAATATGTGAAACAGGTTCTTCTAGTTGTTGAAAAAATAGGATATACGAAAGTAAATCAGGGGAATATAGAAATATTTGTTCCTAAAGACCCGGCGGCGATGGCGGTTTCTGAAATTGTAGAAGATGACGTATCATATAGGGCTTTGGAATATAATCATTATAGCTTGAAGGGAGATGTTGCACGAAAAAGAGATATTCTTCGGATTTTAGCAGATAAATTAGAACCACAGAGAAAGCAACTTAAAGGTATAAACAGTAAATTAGAAGATGATGTTTTTACTTTGTTAAATAATTTGAATATTCGTCATAATAATTGTATGGAGGGAGATAAAAATTATAAAGATATAGTTGCAAAAATGACACAGGATGAATTGGAAGGTTGGTATGATGAAACATACCAGATGTGTCTGCTGGCATTTTTGGAATTGGACAATGTGGAAAGAACAAAGAAAGTGGCCCAACTGAAGGCGAGCTTTGGAAAATAAAAGGTATCTTGGAGAAAAAAACAAGGGCGTGATTTTATGGGAGAAAATACAGAAGAATTAGTGGTCTCGCTTGAAAATTCGCTCTCAAGTGATATTTGCGATACTGTGGGAGATTTAGCAGAAGTTGGACTTGATGCTGTAATGGATGATGGAATACTAAAGGATATTCCAATTCTTTCAACTGTAGTTGGACTTTATAGGATTGGTTACACGATTCGAGAGAGACATGAAATCAAACAACTTGCATTGTTTGTGGCAGAACTGAATAGAGGCTGCACAGACGAAAGCAAAAGAAAGCAACTGCTTGAAAAACTGAATAGTGATACACGGAAGAGTAAACAGGAAATTGAATATATTCTGGTTGTGCTGGACAGTTATCTTGAATATGAAAAGCCGAAGATGCTTGCAAAACTGTATATGGCATATTTGGAACAACGGATTGACTGGACGCAATTTTCAATGTATGCAGCGCTATTAAAAACACTTCTTCTACAAGATATTAAACTCCTTACAAGTCATAATTTTAAGGAGAGTCCATTGGTTTGCATGCAAATGGAAAGTGCTGGGTGGTTAAGATTACTGTCTGCCGGATTTGTATATGAACAATGGGTTATGCGCTTTAATGACGGTATGAAGAAAAATGAGAATTTCAATGTACCATATTCTATAACAGAAACTGGTCAAAAGTTTATTGACATTGTGGGATAAAATGAGGTGATCCTATGAGCCGCGAATACTCCGAAAATGTCCTTGTTCAGAACAGTGCAGGCAACTTGCTGCAAAATGTTCTGGGCTGGGAGGTTGTGCTGGCTTACAACTCCGAAAAGCTGGGGCCGGATGGGACGTTAGGCCGCACCAGCTATGGGGAAGTGCTGCTGACCCGGTATTTTCGGCAGGCGCTTTTGCGGCTGAACTCGTGGCTCACCCCGAACCAGCTGGACGAGGTACAGAAGAAATTCACGGCGCATGTTTCCACCGCATCCCTGATGCAGATCAATGAGGAAAAGTATTTTCTGCTGCGGGATGGCATCCCGGTGACGGTCAAGCGGCCGGATGGCCGCACTGAAACGCGGAGTGCGGCGGTGATCGACTTCAAAAACCCGGAAAACAACCACTTCCTCGCCGTAAAAGAAATGAAGATCCACTCGCAGCTGTACCGCTGCAGAACGGACATCGTGGGCTTTGTCAATGGCATTCCGCTGCTGTTCATCGAGCTGAAAAAGCCTACCGTGGATGTGCAGAACGCCTACATAGACAATTACCGAAATTATCTCGATACCATTCCGCAGCTGTTCTATTACAATGCCTTCCTTATGCTGTCCAATGGATTGGAAGCCAAGGTGGGCACGCTTGGCAGCAAGTACGAGTTCTTCCACGAGTGGAAGCGTCTGAAGGAAAGCGATGCGGGCAGAGTGGAACTGGAAACCATGCTGCGGGGCATCTGCGAGAAAAAGACCTTCCTCGATCTGCTGGAAAACTTCATTCTTTACGACCATTCCGGTGGGCGCACCACCAAGATTCTGGCCCGCAACCACCAGTACCTCGGCGTCAACGAGGCCGTCAGTGCTTACGAGAACCGCAAGCTGAAAGACGGCAGGCTGGGTGTGTTCTGGCACACGCAGGGGTCTGGCAAGAGTTATTCGATGGTCTTTCTGGCGCAGAAGATCCGGCGCAAGTTTGCAGGCTCGCCCACCATTGTGGTACTGACCGACCGTGACGAGCTGAACCGGCAGATCAGCGATACCTTTGAAAACTGCGGTCTGCTAGGCAAAACCAAGGCTTCGCAGTTCATTGCATCCAGCGGTGCAGACCTTGTAAAAAAGCTGCAGGGCAACCCCAGCTTTGTGTTTACCCTGATCCAGAAGTTCAATCTGCCCAAGGAGCCGCCCATCTACCCGGATCACGACATTCTGATTTTGTCGGATGAAGCCCACCGTAGCCAGTACGCGTTTTTGCAGACAACATGATGCACCTGCTGCCCACGGCGTCCCGCATCGGCTTTACCGGTACGCCGCTTCTGGCAGATGACCATATCACCGAGCGAACCTTTGGCGGGTATCTGTCGGTGTATGATTTCAAGCGGGCGGTGGAGGACGGCGCAACGGTGCCGCTGTATTATGAAAACCGTGCGGATAAGATCGCCCAGTTGGACAAGCCGGAAATCACCGGGCGGATCCTGGATGCCATTGAAGCAGCCGACCTTGATCCTTCGCAGGAGGAAAAGCTGGAACGCGAGTTTGCAAAGGAAATCCATATTCTCACCGCAGATGAACGGCTGCGCTCCATTGCAAAGGATTTTGTGGAGCATTACTCTGACCTTTGGACCAGCGGCAAGGCGATGTTTGTCTGCCTGAATAAGGTCACCTGTGTGCGGATGTATAACTATGTGCAGGAATGCTGGCGGGCAAAGATCGGGGAACTGGAAGCCCGGCAGGGTACAGCGACCCAGCAGGAAGCACAGGAACTTGCCCGCAAACTGGCATGGATGAAAGAAACCGAAATGGCAGTGGTGATCAGTCAGGAGCAGAACGAGGTGCAGACCTTCAAAAAGTGGGGGCTGGATATTCTGCCGCACCGTGCCAAAATGGAAAAGCGGGAGCTGGATAAAGAATTCAAGGACAGTAAGAATCCGTTCCGGGTGGTGTTCGTCTGTGCCATGTGGCTGACGGGCTTTGATGTAAAGTGTCTGTCCTGTCTGTATCTGGACAAGCCGTTGAAAGCCCATACCCTGATGCAGACTATTGCTCGTGCAAACCGTGTTTCGGAGGGTAAGAGCAACGGCTGATCGTGGACTATATTGGTATCGTAAAGGCACTGCGCAAGGCCCTGGCAGATTATACGGTCAGCAAGAACAGCCCGGCGGGCATTGACCCAACGGTGGACAAAACGGAGCTGATTCAGCGTATTTGCACGGTCATCGGAAAAACGGACGGCTTTCTGGCAGAACACGGGTTCCGGCTGCAGGAATTGGTGGACGCACAGGACTTTGAAAAGATGAACCTTGTACAGGATGCAGTCAACGTGATGTGCGAGACGTTGGAAACCAAAAAAACCTTCCAGACCTATGCGTCTGAACTGGCGCGGCTGTTCCGCTACGCAGACCGTGACGATGTGGACGATACCGTGCGCGCCCGGAAAAACGCAATTCTCGCCATCTACGAGGGCTTGCAGCAGAAGCGGAAACACGCGGACAATACCGACCTGATGGTGCAGATCAACGGCATCGTCAACGAGTACATTCATGTGGAAAAACCTGACCGGGAGGCTGCACCTTCCCGGCAGTTTGACATCAGCAAAATTGACTTTGACCTGCTGAGCCGGGAGTTTGCCCACACCTGGCGAAGAATCTCTTGCTGCGCGATCTGGATGAACTGGTGAATCAGCAATTGGCGAAAATGCTGTTTGCAAACCCGCACCGCATGGATTATTATGACCGCTATCAGGAGATCATAGATGCCTATAATGCAGAGCAGAACCGGGCAACCATTGAGAAAACCTTCATGGATCTGATGGAACTTGCAAATTCACTGGACACGGAGCAGCAGCGCTATGTACGTGAGGGCTTTTCCAGCGATGAGGAGCTTTCGGTGTACGATTTGCTGTTTTCGGAGAACCTCACGAAGCAGGAAATTGAAACGATCAAGAAGGTGTCTGTGGACTTGTTGACAAAAATCAAACAGCAGATTGCCAAACTCGACCATTGGACGGACAAGCAGGAAACTAAGGCAATTGTGGATAACCTGATTCGTAATACCCTTTGGCAAGAACTTCCCAATAGCTATGATGTAAGCGATATCCAGACCTACCAGAAGAAAATCTACGAATATGTATATATGCGCTACCCGGAAGTAGCATAACGCAAAAATCACCCCAGAGAGAACGCACAAGAGGCTATTCTCTCTGGGGTGATTGCGTATCAAATCATCTGAAAATGCTTTAATGCTTCCACAATTGCATCCTCTTTCTCCTTCGGACACTTGGGCTGCTTCGCATTTTCATTTTTCGCTTTATGGTGATTCTCTCGCTCAATAATGCCGTGTTTCTGCTTCACCTGTGCGATATAGAGATTAGAAACCTTGAGTTGATAGTGCTCCCACACATAATCCCGAATCTGATCGTAAGTCGCCTTGCTCTCCGCAGCAGTCACATCCAGTTCCTCTATGTTAACGTCCACTTCGATGTGTCGCTCGACATTGAGTTTGGTCAAAAGGAGAACCGCTTCGACAGTTGTTTCAGTTTCCAAGGGAAGTTCTTTCACTTCCTCACCATCAACAGGCACAGGAAAATTGAATACGATCTTCTTTATCCAGCTTCCGTCTTTCCTTTTCTCCGGGAACATCTCAATTCGCTCGATAAAGGCCTTCATAAACTCCTTCTGCTCCGCTTCCGTTGCGGAATGGTAGACTTCATCAAATGCCAGCAACAAGCGATAGATATTGTCTCCGGAAATCTTCTCCTGCTGGATGCTGCGGATCTGACTTTGCAATTCGCCAATCTGAACTTCGATTTCCTCTATGGTGTCATACTGCTCATCATAGCGGCGCTGCAAGTCCAAAATCTTTCTGTCATAGTGGGCATCATTGATGTCCAAGGTATCCATCTGACGCTCCAAGCGGCTTTTCGTTCCAAAGGCTTGCTTTAGCCGCCCTTGTAGGACAGCAATCTGCCGTTCCATATCTTCTGTATCAACTGCTGTTCCGATTTTCGCCTGAATCGCTTCTACAAACCGTGGATTGTTGACCATAGCGGAGATAACCTTCGCCACAAATTTGTTGATTTCCGTCTGCTCGATATTCAGACGGAAACTGCACTCATGCCCGGTAGGTGTTACCGTATTTTTGCAGTAGTAATAATACCGTGTTTTCTTGTCCTTGCTGTGCGCCTTGGCGATATTGCCGTACATACTCTTTCCGCAGCATGGGCATTTCAAGATACCGGACAGGATGTGTGCGTGGTCTGGATTGTTAACCTTTTCCCGCTTAAAAGAATTGATCTTGCGCTTTTCCTGTGCCAGATACCAATCCTCTTCGGAAATGATAGCTTCGTGTTGTCCTTCATAAACCGGGAACTCCGACTGCTCAACCACGTGCATCTCGTTTCTTGTACCCTGTTTCTTTTCTGTTCTTCGTCTGCCGTAAGCAATCTTTCCCATATAAACAGGATTGTACAATACATTTTTCACAAAATCTCTTGAAAATCCCGGAATGGTATTATTCTGTCTTAGTTTCTTAGTATAACCATTGCGGTTCAGATATTTTGCAACTCCTGCAACACCCTCATTAGTGTGAATGTAGCGTCATAAATGACACGAATTACTTCCACTTCATCCTCTGCAATGACAAGGTTTCCATTTTCCAGTTTGTATCCATATGGAGCGAAACCGCCGTTCCATTTGCCTCACGAGCCTTTTGCTCACGTCCTGCCATTGTCTGTGTGCGGATATTTTCTCGCTCAATCTCTGCCACCGCAGACAGCACAGAGATCATCAGCTTTCCTGCATCCTTGGAGCTGTCAATGCCATCCTCCACGCAGATCAGATTGACACCGAAATCCTGCATGAGTTGCAAAGAATTCAGAACGTCCGCTGCATTTCTGCCAAATCGGGACAGCTTAAAGACCAACACATAAGAAACATCATCTTTGCCGTCCTGGATGTCATTCAGCATCCGTTGAAACTCCTGCCGCCCTTGAATGTTCTTTCCGGAAAAGCCCTCGTCAGAATACTCCCCGGCAACGATCATATCCTCGTATGCCGCATACTTCCGCAGCTTGTCACGCTGGGCATCCAAGCTGTATCCGTCAACCTGCATCGAGGTGGACACTCTTGTATAAAGATAGCATTTAAGTTGTTTCTTTTTCAGAATCTCCACCTCCCTCATTCCTTCCTTTTACCATAAGTCCCTCGTTGCGGATATAATACTCCAAAAGCCACAGCACATAATCCGGTGCATGGCGGTTGTCCAATTCCCATTCAGTCATAGTCCGGTAAGGAATATGGACGAGCTTGCAAAAATCTTTCCGATTCAGTCCTGTGCTTTCACGCAACTTTATAATTCTGTTTTTACAATCCATCCGTCTTTTCTCCACAAAAGCAAAAAATACACGTTGCGTAATCATTATAGCATAGCCATAGCGAATACGCAACGTGTAAATTGCAAATTTTATGCAGCCTTATCCGTCAGAAGCTGCGCTTGATTACTTTCCTCGGAATGCTCCACTCCCTGCGGTGCGTCCTGTTCCAATTTATCCAAAACCTGATGTCCATATTTCTGGAGCATCTGGCTCATAACATCCACACAGCGGTCAAATGCCGCATTATATTTCGCTTCCTCATAATATTTCTTCAATAGGCGATTCCTCCATCAAAGTTCCATATCCTGTCCACGCTTCCGGGCAGGGTGTTCGTGTTCCTGTGTTTGCTTTCCTCTGATGAGGATAGAATTGATAAAAGCCCGAACCTTTTCGGATGCGATTTCCAGTGCATCCAGAAAGGGTTGGGCTTTCTGTTTGAGTTCCATATATTTTTCGTTTACCGCTTCATACCGCTGCTTCCAGATGGAAACCGTCTTTTCTGCGGAAGCCAGTTTTTCTTTCAGACGCTTGTTGTTAGCATTGGCGATAATGCCATTGACCGCATAGCGTTTGAGTGTGTCGCATTCATCCGGTGTCAGCGTGATATTGTTTCCGAATGTTGGCTTTTTGCCATTACTTCAATGTCCTGCACTGTCAGCGCAATGGTCTTTGCCGCCTTGGTTTCCTTTTGCAAAGATTCCAGTTTCTTTTTCTGTTTTGCTGTGGCAGCTTTGGCATCCTCCAAATTCTGTTCTGCCTGTGCCACCTGCCCGGTCACAGCTTCCAGCCGCTGCTGTTCTGCCTGCACCTTGAACTGGGTCACAGTCAGATGTTCCTCGGTGCTTCCACGTTCTCCACGCTCCACATCGGTATAACCGGCGTTTCGCATGAAATTGAAAAAGTCATCCTGCAACACACTGTAGGATGACTTCAAAATCTTTTTCCCTTTTGCGTTGAGCATGGGATTTCCGTCCTCGCCAAGCACCGGCTTGGACTCCCATTTCTTACTGCGGCTGACCTGTGTGATGACCTCCTTAACGGTTCCCCGGAGGCTTCATCCTTGCATCGCTTCGACCAAAGGATCTGCTTTTCCACCACCGGGATATAAACCACATGAAGGTGGTAGTGGTACACATCTTCGCCCAAAGCTTCGGACATTGCTCGGTTGCGCTCATCGGCGTGCATCACAGCGGAGAGGATATACTGCT
>ENA-OQAZ01001332-OQAZ01001332.1-human-gut-metagenome-genome-assembly--contig:-NODE-1332-length-12002-cov-2.080253_pt1 | contig 12002 bp, 12 predicted proteins | sample MGYA00242737_ERZ504531 | MGnify/ENA primary metagenome ERZ504531 (study PRJEB26092, sample SAMD00036244) | human gut metagenome | host: Homo sapiens | study: EMG produced TPA metagenomics assembly of...
TTTGAGTCCCATGGCGTGGATCTGTTCGGCAAGCGGTGCGAAACCGGTGCCCGTCTGCAGCGCTGGGGAATCGTTCAGGGTCGGGCAGTTGACGCCGTATTCGTCGAGGATCAGCGGCGCATTGGCATTGTAACCGTGTGCGCGGGCGGTCGGGTCATACCAGTCGATGTCGACGACGATCGTATCCCAGCGACGTCTTTCAGGTGTTCCGCCATGAAGCGCGCGTTGGCAGGACCTCCCGATCGGTGACGGTGGTGCCGTAGGAATCCCAGCTGTTCCAGCCCATTGGCGGTCGCCATGCTTTTGGCAGATCCTCGGTAGTCGCCATTGCCTTCTCCTTGTACAACGTTAGAAAAGCGTGCCGTTTACAGTATCTGACGTCATCCTTGACTTACTTGTTCGACTTCATCATCTTGGAAAACTTCAGATATGTACCGTTACATATTTTATAGCATATTTCAGAAATCACAATCATGATAGGATATCGGTGATTCTTTGAAATTTCAACGATTACCAGAAAATCATCATATATAATATCGTTACAGAAAAACTTGGCTGTAAGGAGCGGTGCATGGCAAACGGCAAACCGACATTGCGCGACGTGGCGGCGGAAGCCGGCGTCTCCCCCATGACCGCATCGAATGCGCTGCACGGCAAAGCCGGCGTCAAGGAATCGACCGAGCCAAAGTGCTGGCAGCAGCGAAAAAACTCGACTATCGCATCAATCTGACAGCCAGCATGCTCAAATCAGGTCGCAGCAACATTATTCACATCATCGTCAACGAATTCGATTCGCCGTTCTATTCGAAGCTGACGCAAACATTGAGCCGCGAGATCACCTCACGCGGACTCACGCCGTTCATCGAGCAAACCCAGTATTCGCCGGACGCGGCCGAACATGCGCTGACCAGCAATCCGTTCTCAGGGCAGCTCTTCGACGGTGAGATTCTGCACGCCACCGGATTGGGCACGAATCTACCGCTCGCCAAACTCAACGGCGGGCGCCCTCTCGTACTGCTCGACGCATGCGAGGAAACGCCAACCGTGGATGCCGTGAATTTTCCCAACGAGGAGGGCGAACGCGCTGCGATGCAGTATCTGATCGCCCAGGGATGCCGGAACATTGCGATTGTCGGGCATACGTTCGTGCCGCGCGCCGAGTTGGCGCATGCGCAGAACGCATTTGCATTGCGACTTCGAGGAGCGTGCGCGGCGTTGCTGGACGCAGGATTGCCATATGACGAAACCATGGTGTTCGAAGGCGGTCGCTCCGACGAAGGCATTACCGCCGGGCACGCGATCGCCGAACGGATCATGGCGGCGCGAAGGACGGGCTGCGGAGCCGGCGCGGGTGCTGGAGACCGCGAAACAGGCACGGCCGGAACCGCCGATTTCAACGATGCAAGCGGCAAGATTACGGCAGATCGATCGAAACGACCGACAAGATTCCCGCAATCGCGTTCGACGGAGTGTGCTGCGCCAATGATTTCGCCGCATTCGGCGTGATTCGCGGCCTCGCCGACTATGGCATCCATGTGCCGCAAGACGTGAAGGTGATCGGATTCGACGGCGTGACTTCCGGAACCTACGCCACCCCTTCGCTGAGCACCATCCAAGTGGATCTCGACCAGCTTGCCAAATTCGCGGTCGATATGATTGTCGAACGGATCGAACGCGGCGAAGTGAATGATAATTCCAGCAATGCCGGAAATTCCAATGATGCAGGCACGGTGCTGCCGCCGAGCCGCGCAACCATCGGATATCAGTTGGTCGAACGTGAATCCACGACCGCGATCATATAGCTATCGTGCGTTCCGCGCCCGATTGCAGCGGAACGCACGATAGCCGGAAATACGGCATTTCAGCGATTGGTTGGCTCAGCCCCGATCAGTCGCGGCGGCGAATGGCAAAGATGCGGGCGGAGGGTTGCTTGGAGGTGGCGGCGTTCAGGCGAACCGTTTCCGGATCCATGCGTTCGATAGTCCACGGTTTGGCATTGGGCGCATGGTCCGGTTCGGCAGGATTCGGGAACACCTGTTCGATGGTTTGATCCGCATCCAACGGCATGTTCACGGACGGTGTGCCGCCACGACGCCACACGATGATATAGTCGGGCTTATCTTCCGGCTGAGGTTGCTGATCGTTCTGCTCGGCAGCCTGCTCATTCCAAGCGGATTCGCCGTACACATACGCGTCACGCATATCCGTTTCGACATGACGCAAGCCGACGGCAAGCCAATCGCCGTCGAAGTCGGGAAGTCCGGACGGCCAGAACGGCACCATATGCTGCTGGTCGGCAAGTACACAACGATGTAAGGCGATAGCGTCGCGAACGAGCGAAAGACGCGGCTCCGTCATGCGATCGATGAAACCAGACAGATACAGCCTGCCGAGCACACCCGTAGCAAGCGTGAACACAGCAGTCTCATCATCCATCTCTTGCTGAGCGTAACCCCAATTACCCTGCTGTTCCGGCAGAATCGTCATACCTGCACCAGCCGCAATCGCAGCATAAATCAGAGGATCGCACTGGTCGGAAGTGGACTGCAAATCCAAGCGGGACAACTGCGCGTAATCGGCGCGCATGGCACCGGAACCGCAGTTTTCGATCATCACATCCGGATGACGGCGACGCAGATCGTCAAGCCAATCCACATATGCGCGGCAATGCTCGAGCAGGCCATCGCCAACGGACTCGGCATTCAAATCAGTGCCGACGCCGGGAATGGTGTTGTAGTCGAACTTGAAGAACACCGCACCGAAATCGTCAATCAAACGATCAACAGTACGCGTAACATGCTCTTGCGCTTCGGGAGAACGGAAATCAAGCAGATAACGACCCGAATCGCACACGCGAACACCATGACGCTGGAAGAACGCGGAATCCGGCAACATGCTCGCAAGCGGCGATTTCACGCCGATCACTTCAGGTTCGAGCCACAGTCCCAAGCCCATGCCATGAGCACGAATCGTGTCGGCAAGACCGCGCAGACCGGCGTCTCCGAAACGGTTGGTGGAGGCCTGCCATTCGCCGACCATGTCCCACCAGCCGCCGTCGGTGCTGTCGTACCAGCCGGCGTCAATGCAGAAAACATCCGCGCCAACGCTTGCCGCACCTTCAATCAGCGGCAGTTCCTTCTCAATACGAGGGTCACCGAACAGCGTATTCATGTAATCGTTGTAGATCACAAGACCCTGCGTATGCTCGAACTGATCGACGCGTCCCAACTCACGAGCTTGGCAATGCGCAGCGCACGACGCTGCAACGTCATTTCGGCAACAGCCTGCTGCCAATCGCCTGCGGCAATGGCAAACGACACAGGAATGGACTCGAAATCATTGCCTTCACCAAGATTGGTGAACCAACCATGATCCTTATATTCCGGACCGAACGCAGTGACGTGCAGGCCGGGATCGTCCTCGCCGACTTCCCACTCCCACGGACCGTTATGCTCGATCTGCCACATTACGGAAAAATCGCGGGCGCGGCGTACCGAACCTTCCACCTGCAGAATGCCGGCCGGCTCATGCTCTCCCGAGCTCCATGTAGAAGTCGAGCTCATGGCAAAACGCGAACTAGACTGACCAGGATTGATTTTCTGGTTGCGGTTACGCACCTGAGTGTCACGCAGCGGACGAACACGCCAATCGTTTTCCACAGCCCAAGCGGCATCGCCCCAGAAAATATTCGAACGATGCACCTTGCCGCAGTTGACGCGCATCGGAACGGTCAGATTCAACGATGACACCGCTTCAATCGGCAGTTGCCTGGCGGACTGCAGACGCGTGTAGGTGCGCACTGCGGAAAGATTCGGGAACGCCTCGAATACGGAAGTGACCACCAAGCCTGCATTGGAATCGGCGGAAACCGCCTCGGACGCGGAATTCGCGGCGGAATCGGCTGCGTCACGTTCGCTTGCCGTCGGCTCGAATTCACGACCTTTCGGTTCAAGATCGGCATACGGCGCGAACTGCGTGATCTCCAAACGGAACGGATCGGCGGAACCTGGTTCAGGTTCGGAAGCAAGCGCGGAAACGAATCGCAATTGGCTGCCGGCAACTGTGGCAATCAGCGTCAGTCGGTTGTCTTGCGAACCGGTATTGGCGGCACACACCTCAACAATCGGACGCGGATCCTTTTCAACCACTGGCTTTCCATCGTCAGACAAGCGACCATCGATCGGAACCATGTTGCGCCCTACAACGTTGCAGAGGCGAACGGGGGAATCGGCGGCAATGTCAAACAGCATGGAGACCACACCATTGCCCCATTCAAGCGCCCATCCTGCCGAGGAACAAGGGGAGTCATATTGCCGTTCTCCATTGCCATCTCCTTCGAATTCCGAATGCCGCCTATCCGTTGACGTGCATCGTTTGACGTACCCTCACTAGCTTAAGCGGAAAACGGGGCAACCGCGATGTGCGTGTCTACGCACATTCAGCAAATATTCAGCAACTGAAATGACCGTTCGAAGACCAGCAAATACCTACTCGAATTGCAGATATTCCACGAATTGAATCGGCATATCCTTGGATTCCGTGATATTGCTGAATCCGAGAATAACCCCTTCTTTCGGCAGTCCCTTCATGGAAGTCCATGTTTTCGAATGGGACAAGTCGAATCCGACAGCGTCGTTCACATCGGAAACCGGATTGCCTTTGGCGTCGACCAGCGCATCCTTGACCTGCTCAAGATCGGCGGCACTCATCACTTCCGCGGGTTTGGTGATGTCGCCGCGATCATTGACTTCGGCGAAAATATCGGTTTCGGCAACAATCATGTTGATCTGACCTGCCGAAACGCGAGCCGTCAACGATGCGGAACCATCTTGCGCGGCATTCTCGCTAATCGCAATGGAGGCATCCGTCCGCACGAGACGCTCGTCTTCAATACCTTGCGTCTTCACAAAATCAGCGCCCAACGCATCAATCTGTTCGGAATATTCCGCCATATCGACACCTTCAAGACTCAGCTCGGCCTCGGGACCTTTGGTCACATACGAGATGACGAAAGCAAGTACCAAGCCGACCACTGCGATAATGATCAGCACATCGGTCAGAAAGTTCTGCTTGAAGTACGGCCACTTGTCTTTCGGCGGCAGCTCGCGGAAGGTTTTGAATTTCGATTGCTTCGCATACACGTTGGTGGATGCGAGCGCTGCGACCGCATCTTGCTGCTCCTGGGTGAGAACTGGCTTCTCTACTGCCATACCAAACCTTCCCGCGTTGTTTCATCGACGCATTCACGCGTCATCTTCATGCGCAGCAACATGCGTTGCTTTCTGACTTCCCTATCTTCCGCCTCGTACCTGATAATTTGCGGCTAGCCGCCGGCCGAAAAACGACAAGCGGCTAGCAGGAAGGCTGATTTCAAGCCAATCAGTCCAAGCCCTAATCAGCCCATTTAGACCTTGATCATGGCGTATTGGGAGTCGTAGAGGCGATAGTAGGCGCCACGCTTGGCGAGCAGCTCGGCGTGGTTGCCTTGCTCCATGATCTGCCCATGATCGATGTAGCAGATCATGTCCGCGTTCTCTATGGTGGACAGTCGGTGCGCGATGATGAAGCTCGTGCGTCCCTTCAGCAGGTGGTTCAATCCGGCCTGAAGTGCCTCTTCGGTACGCGTATCGATATTCGACGTGGCCTCGTCGAGAATCAGAATGCGCGGATCGGCCAGCAGCACGCGGGCGAATGCAATCAGCTGACGTTGACCAGCGGAAAGCGTGGAACCGCGCTCCTCCACCACCGTGTCGTATCCGTTCGGCAAATCCATGATGAACTCGTGCGCATGCACCGCCTTCGCGGCCGCTTCGATCTCGGCATCGGTCGCATCCAACTTGCCGTAACGGATGTTCTCGCGCACATTGCCGGAGAAAATGAACGTATCCTGCAGCATGACGCCCATCTGCCGACGCAACGATTCCAATGTGACAGAACGCACATCATGACCATCAATTGTGACCGAACCTTCTGCAACGTCGTAAAAACGCGACAGCAGATTGATAAATCGTGGTTTTGCCGGCACCGGTCGGACCAACCAACGCAACGGTGCTGCCTGGCTCAACATGCAGATCAACCAGATTGAGAATATTGCGACCGTCAGGCTCGTAACGGAAAACTACATCGTTGAAATCGACGCGTCCTTCGATTTGCGGCAGTTCAGTCGCGTCAGGCGCGTTACGAATCTCCGGCTGCACGTCAAGCGTTTCGAAAATACGCTCAAGATATGCGGAACAAGTGATCAGCTGATTGTAGAAATTGCCGATGCTGATCACCGGATTCCAGAAATTATTCGCATAGCCAACGAACGCGATCAGCACGCCGGTGGAAACGTTCACCGCGCCGAAGCCCGTGACGCCACATAGTAGATGAATGCGATCGTCATGACGGAAATGGTTTGAATGCCCGGCCACATGAGGAACTGGATATGCACGGCCTTCATCCACGAGGTGCGCACGTCGTCTTGCTGCTCTTGGAAGGTTTTGAACTGCGCCGCCTCCTGGGCGAAGGTCTGCGTGGTTTTCACGCCGGTGATCGACTCGTGAATGAACGCGTTGAGATTGCTCTGCTTGTTCGACAACATCTGATACGCGCGGCGCTGGAAATGCTGCAATACCAGCACCCACGCGATCAGGAACGGGAAGAGCACCAGGCTGAACAGCGCAAGCCGCCAATCGACCACGAACATGACCACCAGCGTGATCAGGAAGGTGAATACGTCGGAAATCACATTGATCAGGCCGGAACTCAACGTGTCGGAAAGCGTGTTCACATAATTGACCACGCGAATCAGGATTTTGCCGTGCGGACGCGAATCGAAATAGCTGAACGGCAGCGTCTGAATATGCGTGAAAATATCGCGGCGCATGTCTTTCAACATGAGCTGACCGACGCGAGTAATTTCGACGGTACGATAACGCAATCCAAACTCATACATCACAATAAGTACGGCCATCAACCCCGTTAATTCACCAAGTAAGGTGAGATTTTTCGAAGGAATCGCGCTGTCAATCATGATTTTCGTCAAATATGGCACGACTACCGCAATGCAGCTCATCATGACGACGACGGCAAGAATGCGTATGATTCGTGACATATACGGCTTTACATAGACGCCGATGCGCAGAATATCATGCAGGTTGATCTGTTCTTCCAGCTCTTCATCTTCGCGGTATGTGTTACGTTTTGCCATGGGTTTTCCCCCTTTCCTGCTTTCCCGCGCCTAGCTTCGAAACCTTGCGAACGACCCGCCTGCAAGCCGAGCTGCCTGTAGTAGATCTCCCAATATCGGCCGTGCGCGGCCACCAGTTCGTCATGCGTGCCGCGCTCCACAATGCGGCCATGCTCAAGCACGAGGATCAGATCGGAATCTTTCACCGATGAAATACGGTGTGCGATGGTGACGATGGTTTTCTGTTCGTCCAGTTCGCGCAGATGGCGCTGGATTTCCGCTTCCGTTTCCATGTCGACGGCGCTGGTCGTATCGTCCATGATGAGGATCGACGGATTGTCGGCGAGCGCGCGTGCGAGGCTCAGGCGCTGTTTTTGGCCGCCGGAAAGGCCGACGCCACGCTCTCCGACCACGGTATCGTAGCCTTCCGGCATGCTGCGGATGAAGCCGTCCGCGCCGGCGATGGTGGCCATGCGGCGAATGTACTGTTCGTCGTATTCGCGTTGTTCGCCCGCGCCGAAGCTGATGTTGCCGCCGATGGTGTCGGAGAACAGGAACGTGTCTTGCGCCACGACGCACACTTGCGAGCGCAGTGTGGCGAGCGGCCAGTCGTCGCGCGTCGACGCCGTCGATGAGCACATGGCCTTCGGTGGGGTCGTAGAAGCGGGAGATGAGGTTGACGAGGTGGATTTGCCCGCGCCGGTTTCGCCGAGAATGCCGAGTTTGGCGCCTGCCGGAACATGGAAGTCGACGTCTTCAAGCACGGGGGTGTCCGGTTCGTCGGGGAAGGCGAAGCTGACATGCTGGAAGTCGATGCTGCCTGCGATGCGGGTTGTGTTGGTTGTTGCAGCGGTTGCGGCCGCTGTGCTGGCGTGATTCGCGTCGGCGCTGTCTCCCGGTTTTTCCGTATTTTCCGGCTTTTCCGTAATACGTGACTGAGCGGTGAGCAGTTTGCGGATTTTGATGCAGGATGCGTTGAATCGCTGCCAGTCGTTGATCAGCCATCCGGATTGGCGTACCGGCCCGTCGATCATCCACAGGTAGGAGTTGAACGCCACGAGATTGCCGAGGGTCATGCGCCCGGTGATGACCAGGAATCCGCCGAATCCAGCGTGATCAGCTGCAGTGAGAAGCCGAGACCGTCGAGCCATGGCATGTATTTGCGGCTGTTGTAGGCCTGGTCCATGTTGCGTTGCATGTAATCGTCGTTGTGTTTGTCGAATTTTTCGGTTTCATACGGTTCGCGCACGAACGCTTTGACCACGCGGTTGCCTTCGATGTTTTCTTCGACCATTGAGTTCATTTCGGCAAGCGAGTTGCGGATGGCGAAGAACAGTGGTCTTGCGTGCGTGGAGAGTCCGCGCGTAAGGATGAAAATGAACGGCGTGACGCATGCGAGCGCGAGCGCGAGCGCCAGTCGATGGTGAACATCATGGCGAGCGCGCCAATGAACATGACCACGCAGTCAAGCACCTGGTAGCTCACCCAGCTCAGCGCGTGGCGTATGGCATCGGTGTCGGAGGTCATGCGGCTCATGATGTCGCCGGTACGCGTGTGGTTGAAATAGGTGAAGTCGAGTTCGTGCAGTTTCTCGTATTCGTCGCTGACGAGACGGAATACGGAGTTCTGCCCGAAGCGTTCCATCCACATTTGGTAGCCGTAGCGCGAGGCGACGCGCACGATGGTGAACACGATCATCATGATGCACAGTCGCGTCAGTTCGTCGACTTGGCCTTGCACGATGACACGGTCCACGATGAGCCTGACAATAGCGGAATGATGAGCGCCATGGTGTTGTTGACGCAGAACAGCACTATCGCGCCGGCCACTCGTGGCAGGTCGGGTTTGCAGTATGGCAGGATCCATTTAAGGTTGCCTGCTTCTGTATTACGATTCGGATCGACGTACATACGTAGCGTTCCTTCGGATTGTTTGCTGGTTGTCTGGGTTTTCGTGGGTTGGTTTTGCGTTTTTGCGTTGCTTTACGGCCATTCGTTGCCGTTACGATTCACGTCCGTCGTTTGTCGAGCGTCCCGTTGCCATCTCTCTCGGTCGAAACCCCTGTTCGGATTCGCAAACGCGACTTATTCTATGCGAACCGTTTTTTGATGCAACGTGAGTGATTTCGGCGTGTCGCAATCGCAATAAAATCAACGCATGTACCGTTACATAAATTCGCTCTGGACGTAAAGGAATATAGGTGATCGCAGTAGCGCTTTCTATATCGAACCGGTACGATATATCGAGGTGCGGCATTCCGATGACGGAACGGCCGCAATCGCATGAACATCATGAAAGGACGGCGTCGATGACGAGCACACAGACCATTGAGGAACTCAGCGCACAATGCGCGGCAAAATATGGCATCACCCGTGAGATGATCGACCATGCGGAACGTTGGACGGAAACCGACGGCGATCTCGAAGGCCTTTCCGAAGAGCGCGTCCGCGGCATTCTCGACATGCGTTTCGGCGCGATCGCGGTTGACACCCCGCGTTCCGAACTGTGGCACACACCTGACACAATCGACGTGATCGAAGATATTCCATACCTGCCTGACGGTGGCTACGATACGGAAGCCGGGCAGTGCAGAGGCATTTGCTCGACCTGTATCTACCGCACGATGCGGTGCTGCGCTGCGGGCATACGCTGCCGGTGTACATCGATATACACGGCGGCGGTTTCACTTACGGATATAAGGAATTGAACCGCAACTTCAACGTGCATCTGGCCGAAACGGGCTTCGCCGTATTCTCACTGAACTACCGACCGGCCCCGCAAACCGATTTGAGGGGGTCAGCTGGCGGACGTTCAGGCGGCATTGCGTTGGATCAAGGCGCATTTGACTGATTATCCGGTTAATCCGAACGCCGTGTTCCTCACCGGCGATTCGGCAGGCGGCGCGTTGACCATGCTGACGTTGGCGATTGAAAACAATGCCGAAGCCGCGGCCGCATTCGGCGTGGATGAGCCTTCGGGCATTGGTTTCGCCGGTGCCGCTCCGGTGTGCGGTGCCTACAGTTCCGCATCGTTGGAAACCATGGGAAGCGAACTGACCGTAGCTACGATCCGAATCGCCGCACCGGACTCGAACAGATGCTGGGCGTCGAATTCTTCGACGGCATCGAAGCCGCCGACCCGAAGTTCCTCACCGCCGAAGCCTGGCGTTCAACGTCAACCTGCCGCCACTGTTCATCGTGACCTGCGGCGACGATTTCCTCGAGGCCGACAATCTGGCGCTTGCTGCCGCACTGGCCCGCAAGGGAGCCGATTTCGAACTGTTCGACCCGAAGCCACGCCGCCACGAAACGCTCGGCCACGTGTTCGTGATCGGCATGCCATGGCTTGACGAAAGCGTGGAATGCTTCGAACGCCTGCGCAGGTTCTCGTACGAGCGCTGCTGAATCACGAATGCCTGCACGCGACCACGCATAATCACCAGCATCACAAACGGCCGACCATGCATTACTCACGCATGGTCGGCCGTTTGTCTTGCAACTCTTTTCGGCAAAATCGCGAAACATAAATCGCGAATCGCACGAATCGCATGAATCGTGTTCAGAAAAGAAGAAAGCCGGCGGAAAGAAGGGCCGCCGGCTGAGAGAGAAGAGAGAAGAAGGGTTCAGTTATGGGGTTCTTCAGGAACCTCGCCAGCCGCCGTAACTGCTGACATGTTCTATATAAGCGCCCGAGTCTTGGAGGAATGATACGTGTTCCTGCCAATTAGCTGAGAAAAATGTATCAGACATGTGAGCGGCCATACACATTCGTGAATTCCGTCGAATGATCGCAACATTACTTCCGATTTGCCCAATCGCACGTCTATATCACTCACCCACTCCGCAAAAATCATCCATTTCACTGGACGATTCTGAAAAAACGCAAAATCATCCATTTCACCGGACGATATGTCGAGCTCAAGATGCTGCCGTTGTCTTTCTCGGAATACCGAAATGCATTGCAACCGACAGCAAATGACAATGCGCTGTTCGACCGGTATTTCACATATGGAGGTCTCCTCTACGTCACACAGCTCACCTTGGATACCATCGGGCTCGGCGACTACCAAGACATTCGACACCGCAACATCCTCGACTGGCTGCTCGAGTAGGACACACTCTCCCGACTGCACAATTTGCGTCCACGGATCACAAGGTACGAAAAATAGCGGGACCAAATAGTTCCTGCATAACGTGCGCCGTGTTCCACCTATGATGGATATATGAAACATTTCGAATATGAAATTTCCGGCACCGACGGCAGCGCAGCGAAATTCGTCGGATATTGCCTTGATAACAGCGAAGAAGTCGTTCCCGACCGTGTGCGTCCGTCTGTGCTTGTGATTCCGGGCGGCGGTTACGAAATGACGTCGGATCGTGAGGCGGAGCCGATTGCGATGCAATTTCTTGCGGCCGGTTTCAACGCTTTTGTGCTGCGATATTCGGTGAAGCCTTCCGTTTTTCCAGTTGCGCTGTTGGAAGCTGCCGATGCGATGACGATGATTCGTGAGCATGCCGCCGAGTGGCATGTCGATCCGGATGCGATTGCCGTGATTGGCTTTTCCGCAGGTGGTCATCTTGCTGCGAATCTCGCCACCTCCACCAGCGACGATGTTCTTGTCGCTCATGGTTACGATCCGGATGCGGTGCGTCCGAATGGTTTGATGCTCGCCTATCCGGTGATCACGTCTGGCCCGCTCGCCCATCGCGGCAGTTTCGATTCGCTGCTTGGTGAACGCCGCAACGATTCACAAGCGCTTGAATCCGTGTCGATCGAACGTCATATCGACGCCAAAACACCGCCGGTTTTCGCATGGCATACCGTTCCCGAC
>ENA-OQAZ01001333-OQAZ01001333.1-human-gut-metagenome-genome-assembly--contig:-NODE-1333-length-11994-cov-2.744249_pt1 | contig 11994 bp, 20 predicted proteins | sample MGYA00242737_ERZ504531 | MGnify/ENA primary metagenome ERZ504531 (study PRJEB26092, sample SAMD00036244) | human gut metagenome | host: Homo sapiens | study: EMG produced TPA metagenomics assembly of...
CTGGGTGGATGCCGACTACAGCCAGATCGAGCTGCGCATCCTTGCCACATTACCGGCGATGAGCACATGCAGCAGGCGTTTTTGAACGGCGAGACATCCACCGCAGCACCGCCTCAAAATTTACGGCATCCCGCAGGAAGAAGTCACCTCCCGGCTGCGCTCTTCTGCCAAGGCCATCAACTTTGGCATCATGTACGGCAAGGGCGCTTACAGCTTGCAAGGACATCGGCGTGAGTGTGAAGGAGGCAGATGCCTTCCTCAAGAACTATCTGGCCGCGTTCCCCAAGGTGAGCGGCTACATGGATAAGACCATTGCCGATGCCAAGGCCTGCGGCTATGTATCTACCCTGTTCGGCCGCCGCCGTGCTCTGCCGGAGCTGGCAAGCAGCAACTTCAATGTGCGTTCCAGCGGCGAACGCATGGCCCGCAACACCCCCATTCAGGGCACTGCGGCCGACGTGATCAAGCTGGCCATGGTGCGGGTATGGAAGCGGCTGCGGGACGAAAAGATGGAAAGCCGCCTGATCCTGACCGTCCACGATGAACTGATCGTGGAAGCACCGCAGGCTGAAGCCGAAAAGGCTGCGCAGATCCTGCGGGAGGAAATGGAAGGCTGCGTGCAGTATGCCGTGCCCCTGAGCACCGATGTGCACGCAGGCAAAAACTGGCTGGAGGCCCACTAAAACATGATTATTTTGGGAATTGAATCCACCTGCGACGAGACCGCCGCAGCTCTGGTGGAGGACGGCCGGCACCTGCTGAGCAACGTCATTTCCACCAGCGTAAAAGAACAGGCTCTTTACGGCGGCGTTGTGCCGGAGATCGCCAGCCGCCGCCACTGCGAGTTTATCAGTGCTACGGTCAAAAAAGCCCTGCTGGATGCAGGCAAGACCATCGACGATGTGGATGCCGTGGCCGTCACCTTTGCGCCGGGCTGATCGGTGCAGTGCTGGTGGGCGTGAATTTTGCCAAGGGTCTGGCCTACTCGGCCAATAAGCCTTTGGTGCCGGTGCACCACCTGCGCGGACACATTGCCGCACTGTACCTCACCCACCCGGAGCTGAAGCCTCCCTTCCTCTGCCTTGTGGCCTCCGGCGGCCACAGCCACATTGTGGAGGTGCAGGACTACACCCATTACCACATCCTCGGCCACACGGTGGACGATGCCGCCGGTGAAGCCTTTGACAAGGTGGCCCGCACGCTGGGTCTGCCCTATCCCGGCGGCCCCAGCGTGGCCAATGCCGCCAAGACCGGCAACCCCAAGGCCTATCGCCTGCCGGTGCCCCATGTGGACGGCAAGTACAACGTGAGCTTTTCCGGCCTGAAAACCGCCGTGCTCAATGAGGTGAACAAGGCCCAGATGAAGGGCGAAGAAGTGAATGTGCCCGACCTTGCCGCCAGCTTTCAGGACCGCATTGCGGGCATTCTGGCCGAAAAGCTGCTGCTGGCCGCAGCGGACACCGGCGCAAAGCAGGTGTGTCTGGCAGGCGGCGTTGCCGCCAACGGACGGCTGCGTCAGCTGGTGAACGACGGTGCCAGAAGCTGGGTGCAAAAGTTTATCTGCCGGAGCTGAAATTCTGCGGTGACAACGGCGCTATGATCGCGGCGCAGGGGTATTACCAGTACATTGCAGGCCACACAGCGGGCCTTGAACTGAACGGTCTGCCCACTTTACCCATCGACTACGAATAAGCAGTAAAAAAAGACCTGCCTTTCCGGGATCTCCGGAAGGACAGGTCTTTTTCTTATGCAAAATATTCCTGTGCACGCTTTGCAGCGTTGTTGATGCAGGCCCGCAGCTCATCCAGCGTATCAAACTTTTTGCTGGGGCTGAGGTAGGCGTGGAACTCCACCACCGGGTCGGTGCCGTAGAGGTCGCCGGAAAAGCCCGGGATAAAGGTCTCGCAGGTCACCTTGGTGGCATCATCATTGACGGTAGGGCGGCTGCCAAGCCGGTGGCCGAAGGATACCACACCCCGCCAATGTGGGTGCGGGTGATATAAATGCCGCTGCGGGGCAGCTGAAAGCCCTCGGGATACAGCTGGTTGATGGTGGGCACCCCCAGCGTGTGGCCCAGACCTGCACCGTGCTGCACCTCGAACCGGATGGCGTAGGGCATCCCCAGCATGGCGTTTGCTGCCGGGATGTCGCCGCCTTCCAGCGCGGTGCGGATGCGGGTGGAGGACACCGGCTTTTCCTCAAACTGCGCCATGGGCACCACGATCACCTCCACGCCCAACGGAGCGCAGAGGGTGCGCAGCAGCTCCGGGTTGCCGGCCGCTTTGGCACCAAAGGTAAAGTTTTCGCCGCAGACCAGCGCACGGGCATTGCAGTCCCGCACGATGCCCAGCACGAACTGCTCCGGGGTCAGGCCCTTGATCTCCTCAAAGTCCGGCGTGAGGTAATACTCCACGCCAAGGCTTGCGATCAGAGCATGCTTATCCGCTGTGGAAAGCAGGCGCTTGCCCTTCATCTTATTCACCATCGGCAGCTTGAAGGTAAACACCGCCGGGGCGGCATCGTGTTCTTTGGCCCACTGCACGGCGCTTTCGATCACCGCACGGTGGCCGATGTGGATGCCGTCAAAAAGCCATTGCCACTGCGGTGCCTTTTTTCGGCTGCGCCAGCGGCAGCGGTGCAAATTGTGAAATGATCTGCATGGGTTTTGTTTCCTTTTTCAATTACGTTCTACGAACAGTTTTTCCACCCGCAGCACACCCTGTACGATATTGGCAAGGCCCAAAAACTGTCCGGCGGCATTGCGCACCCGGTAGCGGCCATCTGCTGCCGGATACCGGCTGGTGGGGCAGCCGTTGTACAAATGCTGTTCCACCCAAGGCTCCACCACCAGCAGCGGTAGGCTTTCAAACACGCTCTCCACCGGCAGCATCAGCGCTTCCAGTGCGTCCATGCCCTGCTCTTTTGCGGCAAGAATTTCCTCCAGCGTGTGGGCATCGGCTTCGGTGTACACGCCCGCCGAGGTGCGGCGCAGTGCGCTCATGGTGCCCTTCTGGCCTATGGCGGCGGCAATGTCTTCCAGCAATGTGCGGATATAGGTGCCCTTGGAGCACGTTACATCCAGCACATACTCATTCTCTGCCGGGCTTCCGCCGTAGGTGATGCTGTAAATTTCAATGGGGCGCGCCTTGCGCTCCACGGTCACGCCCTCACGGGCCAGCTTATACAGCGGCTGACCGTTCAGCTTGATGGCCGAGTACATAGGCGGCACCTGCATCTGCGGGCCGATGAATTGTGGCAGCACGGCCAGCAGTTCCCCTTCGCCCGCCGTGACCGGAGCCGTTTCCAGCACAGTGCCGGTCACATCGCCGGTGTCGGTGCGCGCGCCCAGTTTTAAAACCGCACGGTAGCTTTTATTGTGGTTCAGCTGCAGGTCCACTGCCTTGCTGGCACCGCCGCAGAACACCGGCAGCACGCCGGTGGCCATGGGGTCCAGCGTGCCGCTGTGGCCCAGCTTGCGGGTGCCCAGCACGCCGCGCAGCTTTGCCACCACATCAAAGCTGGTCCAGTCCATGGGCTTGTCAACGATCAGGATGCCCTGCATTTATGCTTCCTCCTGCGGTGCGTCCAGCTCGGCTTCCACCTCTGCCAGAATTGCATTTTTTGCGTTTTCCAGATTGCCCAGCAGCTCACAGCCTGCAGCGCGGCTGTGACCGCCTCCGCCCAGACGCCGAGCCGATGGCGCAGGCGTCCACGCCCTTTGCGGTGCGCACACTGATACGGTAGCTGCCGCCGGGCTGCTGCCGCAGGGTCAGGCCCACCTTTACGCCCTCAATGCTCACAGCAGGCTGGTCAGTTCTTCCAGATCGGCCGGGTCCACCCCGCTCTGCTCGATCTCGTCCCGGGTGAGGTAGATGAGCGCGCACCGGCCATCCAGATAGTATTCCAGATGGTTGCGGGCAATGCGCTCGGCCTCCATGCGCTCACGGGGCTTGGTATCGAACAGCAGGGTGTTCAGCTCCTCCACATGGCAGCCCGCCTCAATGAGCTTTGCCGCCACGATGTGGGTGTTTGCCGTGGTGGAAGAGAACCGGAAGCAGCCGGTGTCGGTTGCAAGGCCGGTGTAAAGGCAGTCTGCAATATGCGGCGTAATGGCAACGCCCATGGCGTTGATCACCTCGTACAGCAGCTCTGCCGCCGCTGCGGCGCTGCCATTGAGCAGGGTGAAGTCGGCATAGCCGCTGTTGCCTGCATGGTGTCGATGCACAGGTCCACATGGCGTGAGAACTGCGTCATACCGTTGTTTTCTCCAAACAGCTGCACGCTGGCGACATCCACCGCTACCACCGTCTGCGGCTCAAACTCACCTTTGAACATATGTGCGTTGGTAAACGCATACCGGTTGGGAATGGCATCGGAGCAGAGCACTGCCACGTTTTTATCCAGTGCTTTCAGTGCACAATATAGCGCGCTGCCGCAGCCAATGGTATCGCCATCCGGGTTTTTGTGACACAGAATCAAAATGTTGTCCGCCGTCATCAGGCGCTGGGCCATCTGCTGCACATTCAACTGTTCTGTCATTCCATGATCCATCCTTTCCGCAGGCGGAATTATTCTTCGGTCTCCTCCGGTGCGCTGGCTTCGGTGTCAGCGTCGCCGTTCACGTTCAGCGTGCGGAGCAGCTCGTTGATGTGGGCTGCATAGGCGGCACCGTCATCCTCTACGAAGATGAAGCGGGGAGCCTTGCGGATGTGCATTTTCTTGCTCACTTCAGTGCGCACATGGCCTGCCGCGCGGTTCAGTGCTCGATGGCGGGCTTTGGGCCGTCCTCGCGGCCCATCACGCTCACATACACCTTGGCCACATCCAGATCAGGGGTCACATCCAGACGGGTGACGGTGAGCAGGCCGCCCTCCAGACGCGGGTCCTTCAGCCTGCCGATGATGGCAATGATCTCGCGCTTCATATCCTGCGCCAGACGGCCCATATTCTTCTGAGACATAGTATTTCTCCCTATAAAAGAAAACCCTCTCAGCTCGCTTCGCTCGGCAGCTCTCCCGAGGGGCGAGCTTTTTGCGTGGATACGGCAAACGTTCCGTTTCTCTGCAAACCTCCCACCTCGGGGGAGGTGGCATTGCGCCAGCAATGACGGAGAGGGATATTTCAGATCTTAATCGCGGTACTCTTCCATCTTGAAGGCTTCGTACACGTCGCCTTCCTTAACGTCGGCAAACTTTGCCAGAGTAACGCCGCACTCGTAGCCCTCGGCCACTTCCTTGGCATCATCCTTGAAGCGCTTCAGGGATGCGATCTCGTCCTCGGTGATCACGATGCCGTCACGCACCACGCGCACCTTGCTGTCGCGGGTGATCTTGCCGCTGGTCACGCGGCAGCCTGCAACGGTGCCCACATTGGAGATCTTGTACACCTGACGGACCTGCAGCTCGCCCAGAGACACCTCGCGGAACTTGGGAGCCAGCATGCCCTTCATAGCGTCGGTGACATCGTTGATGGCATCATAGATGACGCGGTACATACGCATTTCCACCTTGGTGGCAGCAGCTTCTTCCTTGGCCACATTGTCCGGGCGGACGTTGAAGCCGATGATGATGGCGTTGGAGGCATCGGCAGATCCACGTCGGACTTGCTGATGGCACCGACACCGGCATGGATGACACGCACGCGCACCTCTTCGTTGGAGATCTTCTCCAGACTCTGCTTCACAGCCTCGGCAGAACCCTGCACATCGGCCTTGACCACGATGGCCAGTTCCTTCATGTCGTTCTGTGCCATCTGGCTGAACAGGTTATCCAGCGTGACCTTCTGGAAGGAGGAGAACTGCTTTTCCTTGGCGGCAGCAACGCGCTGTTCGGCCAGCTCACGGGCCAGACGCTCGTCCTCAACAGCCTCGAACAGGTCGCCTGCTTCCGGCACTGCGGTCAGGCCGGTGATCTCCACAGGGGTAGAGGGGCCGGCATCGCTCAGCAGCTGGCCCTTGTCGCTGCGCATGGTACGCACACGGCCCACAGCGGTACCGGCAATGATGACGTCGCCGGAGTGCAGGGTGCCGTTCTGCACCAGAATGGTGGCAATGGGGCCCTGGCCCTTGTCCAGACGGGCCTCGACGACCGCACCCTTGGCGCGGCGGTTGGGGTTTGCCTTCAGCTCCATGACCTCAGCTTCCAGAGCGATGCGCTCCAGCAGGTCGTTGATGCCCATGCCGGTCAGGGCAGACACCGGGATGCAGGCCACATCGCCGCCCCAGTCCTCGGTGATGATGCCGTACTTGGTCAGGCCTTCCATCACGCGCTCGGGGTTTTGCGGTGGGCTTATCCATCTTGTTCATTGCCACGATAATCTTGACATTTGCAGCCTTGGCATGGTTGATGGACTCGATGGTCTGGGGCATGATGCCGTCGTCGGCAGCAACCACCAGAACGGCGATATCGGTCATGTTGGCACCGCGGGCACGCATGGAGGTGAACGCCTCGTGGCCCGGGGTATCCAGGAAGGTGATGAGGCTGTCGTTGACCTTGACCTGATATGCACCGATGGCCTGCGTGATGCCGCCGGCCTCGCCTGCGGTGACGTTGGTCTTGCGGATGGCATCCAGAATACTGGTCTTGCCGTGGTCAACGTGGCCCATGACGCAGACAACCGGGGGACGCTCCACCAGGTCCTCCTGCGAATCCTCTTCCTGCGTGAACAGGCGCTCCTCGATGGTCACATGCACCTCGTGCTCGACCTTTGCGTGGAACTCCTCTGCCAGCAGAGAAGCGGTATCAAAATCGATCACGTCGTTGATGGCGTGCATCTCGCCCATCTGCATGAACTTGGCAATGACCTTGCCGGCCTGCTGCTTCAGGCGGGCAGCCAGCTCGCCCACGGTGATCTCGTCGGGGATCATCACCTTCAGCTGTGCGCTGCGGGCCTTTTCCAGCTGGATGCGCTGCAGACGCTCGAACTCGGTCTCGCGCTTGCCCTTCTGGAACTGCTGGCGCTGGCGCTGACCGCGCTGGGTGAACTTTTGCTTGTTGCCCTGCGGGGTGGGCTTGCGGCGGTTCTCGGTGTTCTTGGTGGAAGCCAGATCATCGTAACGGGCATCGAAGCGGTCCACGTTCATATCCACAGTGCGGGTATCCACGGTGACCTGATTGTCCTCGCGGCGCACGGACACAGCCTGTGCCGGAGCAGCGGATGCCTTGGCACCGGTCTCACGAGCCAGCTCACTGAGAGAAACGGTCTTTTCCTCGCGCTTCTTGTGCTGCTCGTTCTTCTTTTCGTTATGCTTATTGCCGTTCTTATCCTGCTGGGCAGGCTCTGCCTTTTTGGCGGCAGGCTGCTCCGGCTTCTTTTCCGCCTTGGGAGCTTCGGGCTTTTTCTCGGCCTTCTTCTCGGCCTTCTTCTCAGTGGGCTTCGGCTCTTCCTTTGCGGCCTTGGCGCTGTTCAGGAATTCGTCCAGATTTGCCACGCTGTTATCCTTGCTGAACTTTTCCAGCAGGTAGTTCAGCTCGTTCTCTTCCAGATTGGAGCTGTTCTTCTTGCCGGTGCTGCCCATGGCGTTCAGCTCATCCAGGACCTTCTTGGCGGAAAGGTTCAGGTCCTTTGCAAAATCACTCACTTTATATTTTACGATCATTCGGTCATATCCTCCTCATTTTTGATTGCTCCGCAGTCCGACAGGCGGTCAAAGCAGAGCTTTGCGAGGTTGCGGTCAGTCACCGCGTAAACAGCCACAGGCTTGCGGCTGATATCGGCCAGTTTATCCTGCGTAAGCGGCATGGTGATCACATCCACCAGATCGCCCACAGAATAGTCGAGGCGCTGCACGGTCTTGGCGCTGGCATCGCTTGCCACCATCACCAGCCATGCCTTGCTCTTGACGCAGGCATCTTCCACGGCATCAAAGCCCATGGTCAGTGCGCCCGCCTTGCGGCACAGGCTCAGCGCCTGATACAGCGCTTCCTCCGGCGGCAGCTTGGGCTTTGCGGGGGTGTTATTCTTCTTTGCCATTTGCTGCTGCCTCCTTTGCGGCTTCGGCCAGCTGTGCGGCCAGAGCCTCGTAAACTTCGGCGGGAACCGGCTGCTCAAAGCAGCGCTCCAGCGCCTTTTTCTTTTTTGCCTTGGTCAGGCAGTCGGGGTTCGGGCAGAGATACGCGCCGCGGCCCGGCTTTTTGCCGACCAGATCAATGCTGATCTCTCCGCTGGGTGCACGCACCACACGCACCAGCTCCTTTTTGGGGCGGCTGGTCATGCACCGATGCACTGGCGGGAAGGGATCTTTTTCTGTGCCATCCGGTTTCCCTCCTTTGGCCATCTGCGCCGGAATTACTCGGTGTCGGTCTCGGCTTCCTTCTTCGGCTCTTCCTCGCATAATAGCCGCTCTCGGGGCGGATATCAATGTTGTAGCCGGTCAGGCGTGCGCACAGGCGTGCGTTCTGGCCCTTGTTGCCAATGGCAAGGCTCAGCTGCTGGTCGGGCACGGTCACACGGCAGGAACGGTCTCGCCGGGCACGCAGTTCCACCTTGACCACCTTGGCGGCTGAGTGCTGCGGAGATGAACTCGGAGATATCCTCGCTCCACTTCACAATGTCGATCTTTTCGCCGCCCAGCTTTTCCACAACAGCAGCTACACGGGCACCGTGCTCGCCGATGCAGGCGGAAACAGGGTTCACGTTGGGGTCCTTGCTCCAAACAGCCATCTTGGTGCGGGCACCGGCCTCGCGGCTGATGGCCTTGACCTCCACAGTGCCGTCAAAAATTTCGGGCACTTCCAGCTCAAACAGGCGCTTGACAAGGCCGGGGTGGGTGCGGCTGATCATAACGCGGGGGCCGCGCTCAGTGCTGACCACGTCCACAACGTAGACCTGCAGGGTCTGGCCCTCGGTGTACACCTCGCCGGGCACCTGCTCGTTGCGGGGCAGGATAGCCTCGCCGCCCTTGCCCAGATCCAGAGCAACGATGCCCTTCTCCGGGTCCACGCGGGTAACGGTGGCCTGCACGATGTCGTGTGCACGGGACTGGATCTCGCTCAGCTGCTGGCTGCGCTCAGCCTCGCGGATGCCTGACGGATCACGTGCTTTGCGGTCTGGGCTGCAATGCGGCCGAAGTCCTTGGTCTTGAGGGGGGTCACGATGCGGTCGCCACTTCGTAGCTCTTGCGGATCTTCTGTGCTCGGTAATGCCGATCTCAGAGTGCTCGTCGTACCAGTCCTCGTCGGCCACAACGTCCTGGATCAGGGCCACATCAAAGCGGCCTGCGGCGGGGTCGATATCCACCTTCACGTGGTCCTCTTCCACCTCATAGTTCTTCTTGACGGCAATGATGATCGCAGCCTTGATCTTTTCGATCAGGTATTCTGCGGTGATGCCGCGCTCGTGCTCCAGCATGGAGAGAGCTTCAAAAAATTCATTATTCGCTGCTGCCATTTTTCGGGTTCCTCCTGTAATTTACTCTCTATCTATGTTAGTCAAACAGGTCTTCATCGTCGCACAGGTTCACGCTGGATGCGGCGTTCACCTCAAAGGTGACAGCGCCCGCATCGGTGTTCACCGTAACGGTGCTGCCCTCGCGGCCTGTCAGGATACCGGAAAACTCACGCACGCCGTCTGCATTCGGGCGGATGAGCTTTACCCGGATCTTCTGGCCCTTGAGGGCTTCATAGTGCTCCGGGCGGGTCAGCTTACGGCCAAGGCCGGGGCTGCCCACTTCCAGATAATAACTCTGGTCGATGGGGTCTGCCTCGTCAAGGATGGGGTCCAGCGCATGGGAAACATCCGCGCAGGTGTCGGTATCCATGGTGCCGTCCTTGTCGATGAGCACGCGAAGATACCAGTCTGGACCTTCCTTTTCAAAAACCACATCCCACAGGCGCAGGCCCATGCCCTCCACGGTGGGGCGGACAAGCGCTTCGACTCTCTGGGCGGTGTTGCCGCCAGACTGCTTCGCCATAAAAAACCTCCAAACAAACAAGAAACGCGGACCTTGCGGCCCACGTTTCAGGTTAAACTATATCGTACTACTAGAATATACCATACATCCCGCGATTATGCAAGCATTTTCGCAGATTTTTTTCGCCGCAGGGTCTTTTACAGCACCCACACGCCGTCCCGGAACAGCTCCACGGTGCGGCCATCGCGGCATTTGCCGGTGATATGGCTGTCCTCTGCACCGATCATCACATCCTCATGCAGGCGGGACTGGTTCATGCCGCGGGCCAGCAGCTCTTCCTTCGTCAGCGCCGTGCCGCCCTTCGTGGTGCCGGGGTAGCTGGCACCAAAAGCGATGTGGCAGGCGGCATTTTCGTCAAACAACGTGCTGTAGAACAGCTTGCCGCTGCGGTTGATGGGGCTGCTTGCCGGCACCAGTGCCACTTCGCCAATGCTGCGGGAGCCTTCGTCGCCGTCCAGCAGACGGCCCAGCAGCACCTGCCCCTGCTCGGCGTGGTAGTCCACAACCTGGCCCTTCTCAAAGGTGACACGGAAGTTCTTGATGAGCTGGCCGTTGAACACATAGGGCTTTGTGCCGTAGACGATGCCTCTACCCTGTCCTTGTGGGGCGCAGTGAACACTTCCTCCGTGGGGATGTTGGGCAGGAACACCACGCCCTTTTCGCTCTTGCTGGCGGCGCTTTCCCACACAGCCTGATCCGCAAGACCCACGGTCAGGTCCGTGCCATTGCTGCTCTCAAAATGCACGCTTTCCAAGTCCAGCGCGTTCATTTTATCCCGCAGAGTGCTGAGCCGCTCCATATGGGCCTGCCACTCGTTCACCGGGTCGCCACCAGTGACCCGGCACACGTCAAAGATCAGCTTCCACAGCGCTTCCATGGCGGCATCCGCGTCCAGCTCCGGGAAGACCTTCTTTGCCCACGGCACACTGGCAGGGCCGCAATGGACCACTGCACCCGGTCGTTCATGGTGTACTCCTGCCACTCCTCCATAAAGGCGCGGCGGGCGGCATTCACCCGGCTGATCTTATTGCCGTCAATGCCCGCATACAGCTCCGGGTCGTCCGCAATGAGATGCAGTACGCACACGCCGCCCTCGCTTTCAGCATAGTCAAGATAGCGGCGCAGCTGCCATGGCTTGAGGTCGGTCAGGGCCTCCTCGCTGCCCAGCTCCATGCGGCGCGGGCCACAGCGTCATCGCTCCAGTTCACCTGCACATCCCGGGCACCGGCTTCGTAGGCACTGCGCACGCACAGCCGCGCCAGCGGCGCGCCCTCCAGCGGGCAGTTGATGATGAGGGTCTGTCCGGGCTGTGGGTTCACCCCCACCCGGACGATGAAATCGGCATATTTTTTCAGCAGTTCGTCAAAGTTTTCCACGGTAGAACCTCCTGCGGTGTAAAAATCATGTTTTTCTGTTTTTCAGTATACCCGGTACAAGCCGTTCTGTCCAGTAAAAAGAAAACAGACACCTCCCGCTGTTGAAAAAGCAGGAAACGTCTGTTATACTGTCTTTTGAAAGTGCTGTCTACATACGGCAGGCGGTCTATGCCTTTTCGGCCCTGCGTCGGGAAGACGAACATTTTTGTCGTACCCCAGACGCTTTGCAGCGAAGGGGGTGATGCTTCATGACGCTTTTAGAAACTCTGGCTCTGCTCACATTGCTTGCAACCGTGAGCTTTGGCATTTTCGATATCGCGTGGAAGATCTTCAACAACAAAAAATGACCGCCCTCAGCGTCCAAACCTGAGCGGTCATCTTTTGATTATCGCGCCGGAAAGGTACTGACCGTTTGCCAGACAGCACTTTCTTTATTTGTATTATAGCACAGCCCCGCCGAAATTGCAACGGCGGGGCTGTTTTTTATCGCCTGAAAGCGAATTTTTCTCAGAACTCGATCTTGCTCTCGATATAGCTTTCAGCTCGGAGATGGGCATACGCACCTGCTCCATGGTGTCGCGGTCACGGACGGTGACGCAGTTGTCGGCAGCAATGCCCTTGGCCTCGTCGCCCACGGTGTCAAAGTCCACGGTGATGCAGTACGGGGTGCCGATCTCGTCCTCGCGGCGGTAACGCTTGCCGATGGAA
>ENA-OQAZ01001334-OQAZ01001334.1-human-gut-metagenome-genome-assembly--contig:-NODE-1334-length-11990-cov-2.295962_pt1 | contig 11990 bp, 14 predicted proteins | sample MGYA00242737_ERZ504531 | MGnify/ENA primary metagenome ERZ504531 (study PRJEB26092, sample SAMD00036244) | human gut metagenome | host: Homo sapiens | study: EMG produced TPA metagenomics assembly of...
AAACTTCGATCTGAGACCGGCCGGAATCATTAAGATGCTGGAATCTGAGAAGACCGATCTACAAACAGACTGCAGCTTACGGACATTTCGGAAGAATGATCTGGATCTGCCGTGGGAAAAACTGGATAAAGTAGATGTTCTGAAAAAATATCTGTAAGATATTATTGCACAGAGTAAATATACAATATAAAGGTTGAGAGTAACGATTCAGTAGGCAGTATTTCGCGAGGGTACTGAATCGTTACGATTGAGAAACGAAACTGCCGCAGGAATTTTAACTTCCTGCGGCAATTTTGTTTTACTTGCATTGCATATCAATAATTAGAAAAGGGAGGGCCGGGGTTTTAGTGCCCCGGCAATATGAAAAAGTGTTTTGGCAGCTGGTGCAAACAGCTGCACGAATCTATATAAAAGGTAATTGTTTTTTGTCGAGGTCCGACAGTCACAGGGTTTGTAAAATATTCCGGTAACGATGTTCAGTCTTTGTTACCGGCTCTGGCTGTCATCATCTGCATCCGCCGTCCTCTTTGTTTTGATACTGTAAGTATACATGGAGTTTGTGTCCATTTTATGGAAATGAGATAAAGGATTTCTAAACTCTTTTAAGAAATGTTTAAAATATCTGGAAGAGTTTCCGGTGGTCTGGTAAGATAGATGGGAGTGAATAGAAAGAGAGAATGCTGATTATGGGCAAATTGTTTTATATTATGGGAAAGAGCGCATCGGGAAAAGATACGATTTATCAGCGCCTTTTAAGAAATCCGGAGTTTTCTCTGGAACGTCTGGTGATCTACACCACCCGCCCGATCCGGATGGGGAACTGGATGGCAGGGAGTACCATTTTGTGACGGAAGAGGATTTTCAGAAACTGAAAGCAGAGGGAAAGATTATCGAAGACCGGGGGTATGAGACGGTTTACGGGCTGTGGCGGTATTTTACGGCGGATAATATGAATCTGGAAGAGAAAAGCTATCTGGGAATCGGAACACTGGAATCCTATGAAAAATTAAAGGCATATTATGGAGAGGAAAAGATCCGTCCCATTTATATAGAAGTGGAAGACGGAGAACGCCTGAAGCGGGCAATCGCGAGAGAAGAAACCCAGGAAGTACCGAAATACGAAGAAATGTGCCGGAGATTTCTGGCGGATGCACAGGATTTCAGTGAGGAAAAGATCCGGCAGGCAGGAATCTCCCATAGATTTTCCAATATGGACGGGGCGGGAGGCTACTCTGAGATTGAAAAGTATTTGAGGAGTGTGCTATAATAATGATATTCCGCAGACAGAGTACAATATAATATAGTATTCTTTTGCGCAGAGATATTGTGAAAAAAGCAGCTGTGGAAGCCTGTGGTGATAAAACCAGAGATTACCACAGAAAACAAAAGAACACAGGAGGTGATTGTATGGCAGGATTTCATGAGATTATCGGACATGATGATGTTGTAAATCATTTACAGAATGCCATTCAGATGGGGAAAGTTTCACATGCGTATATTTTTAACGGTGAGGTAGGAGCAGGAAAGAAGATGCTGGCTTCTGCATTTGCCATGGCACTGCAGTGTGAAAAGCATGGAACAGATCCATGTATGGAATGTGACTCCTGTAAGAGAGCGTTAAGCAAAAATCACCCGGATATTATTACGATCACACATGAGAAACCGAATTCTATCGGTATCGAGGATATTCGTATCCAGCTGATTGATGATGTATCCATCAAACCTTATACAGGTCCTTATAAAATCTATATTCTGAACGAAGCGGAAAAACTGACACTGCAGGCGCAGAATGCATTGTTAAAGACCATCGAGGAGCCACCGGCTTATGCGGTGATCCTGCTTTTGACCAGCAATGCGGATTCGCTGCTTCCTACGATTTCTTCCCGGTGCGTGACTTTGAATCTGCGTCCGGTGAAAGAGAGTGATGTGAAAGAATATCTGATGGAGCATATGCATCTGCCGGATTATCAGGCGCAGATCGACGCGGCATTTGCCAGGGAAATATCGGGAAAGCAAAACAGATCGCAGAATCTACGGAATTTGCCGAGATGGCGGAGAGAGCTTTCCGACTTCTCAGAAAGAGCAATGAGCTGGAGCTGTACGAACTGGTGGAGCTGATCAAAGAACTGACAGCGGAAAAACAGAATATTTACGATTATCTGGATCTGTTTACCATGTGGTTCCGGGATGTACTGTTGTTTAAGGCGACAAAAGAAGTAGATGGTCTGATATTTAAAGACCAGTATAATTATATTAAAGAAAGAGCAAAGAAAAGTTCCTATGAGGGTATAGAAAATATTATTGATGCCATAGGAAAGGCCAGAGAGCGTCTGCATTCCAATGTAAATTTTGATCTGGTTATGGAACTGCTCTTCATGACAATCAGGGAGAACTAGAATGGTAAAAATTATCGGTGTCCGGTTTCGGAATGTAGGAAAGATTTATTATTTCAATCCGAAGAGTTTTCAGATGAAACCGGGAGATCATGTAATCGTGGAGACAGCCCGCGGTGTGGAATACGGCACGGTGGTACTGGGGCCGAAAGAAGTAGACGACAGGCAGGTGGTACAGCCTTTAAAAGATGTGATACGCATGGCTACACAGAAGGATGATGCCAAAGAAGAGAGTAATCGTAAAAAAGAGAAAGAAGCATATCAGGTCTGTGTCAAGAAAATCCGTGCGCATCAGCTGGAGATGAAGCTGATCGATGTGGAATATACCTTTGACAACAACAAGATTCTCTTTTATTTTACCGCAGACGGAAGAATCGACTTCCGTGAACTGGTAAAGGATCTGGCGGCGATCTTCAAAACACGTATTGAGCTGCGTCAGATCGGTGTGAGAGATGAGACGAAGATTCTCGGAGGTATCGGTATCTGCGGCCGCCCTCTGTGCTGCCATACCTATCTGTCAGAATTTGCTCCGGTATCGATCAAGATGGCGAAAGAGCAGAATCTGTCACTGAATCCGACCAAGATCTCAGGTGTCTGCGGCCGTCTGATGTGCTGCCTGAAAAATGAGCAGGAGACATACGAGTACCTGAACAAACAGCTGCCGAATATCGGAGATCAGGTAATGACACCGGAAGGTATCAAGGGTGAGGTACAGAGTGTCAATGTACTTCGTCAGTTGGTAAAAGTGATCATGGATATTAACGATGAGAAAGAGATTCATGAGTATAAAGTAGAAGAGTTAAAATTCCGTTCCAGAGGATGTTGCAGGAAAGAGAAGATGAAGCTTTCCAAAGAAGAGCAGAAGATGATGAAGGAACTGGAATAATGACAGGAGAAAAAGATGAATATCCCATTGAAGGAAAATGAGCGTTTGGATGATCTGCAAAATGGCTACCATATTATCCAGAATACCAGGGATTTTTGTTATGGTATCGATGCGGTGCTGCTGTCTGACTTTGCCAGGGTGAAGAAAGGGGAACAGGCGTTGGATCTGGGAACCGGAACGGGAATTATCCCTATTCTGTTAAAAGCAAAGACGCAGGGAGAGCATTTTACCGGTCTGGAGATTCAGGAGCAGAGTGCCGAGATGGCAGGGCGCAGTGTGGTGTATAATCATCTGGAGGATGCGATTACCATCAGAACGGGAGATATCAAAGAAGCCACTGCCATCTTTGGCAGGGCTTCTTTTTCGGTAGTTACCTGTAATCCTCCGTATATGCATGGCAATCACGGCCTGATCAATCCCCATCTGCCAAAGGCAATTGCACGACATGAGGTTTTGTGTACGTTGGAGGATGTGATCTCTCAGACGGCACAGCTGTTAAAGCCACGGGGGCGATTCTATATGGTACATCGACCGTTTCGTCTGGCAGAGATCATGGGACTGATGATGCAATACAAACTGGAGCCGAAGCGGATGCGTCTGGTGTATCCGTATGTGGACCGGGAGCCGAACATGGTTCTGATCGAAGGCTTCTGGGAGGTAATTCAAGAATTACAGTGGAAAAACCGCTGATCGTATATGAAAAGCCGGGCGTGTATACACAGGAGATCCGGGCAATCTACGGGGATGGAAGATAGGAGGATACCGGTACTATGGCAGGAAAATTGTATTTGTGTGCGACACCGATCGGGAATCTGGAAGATATCACCTTTCGTGTGATCCGGACGTTAAAAGAAGTAGATCTGATCGCGGCGGAGGATACGAGAAACAGTATCAAACTGTTGAATCATTTTGAGATTTCAACGCCGATGACCAGTTATCATGAATATAACAAGATCGATAAAGGTCATTATCTGATCGGTCTGATGCAGCAGGGACAGCAGATCGCGCTGATCACGGATGCAGGAACGCCGGGTATTTCGGATCCGGGTGAAGAACTGGTAGCGATGTGTCATGAGGCAGGGATTCCGGTGACTTCTCTTCCGGGACCGGCGGCGTGTATCACGGCGCTTACGATCTCGGGACTGTCGACGAGAAGGTTTGCGTTCGAGGCGTTTTTACCGACGGATAAGAAGGAGAAGCAGGCGATTCTGGAGGAGTTAAAAGAGGAGACGAGAACGACGATTCTTTATGAAGCACCGCACCGGCTGGTACGGACGCTGGAAGAACTGGTGGCTGCGCTTGGAAACCGGAGGGTGACGATCTGCAGGGAGCTTACGAAGAAACATGAGACGGCGTTTCTTACAACGCTGGAGGATGCACTGGAGTATTACCGGCAGGAGGATCCCCGTGGAGAGTGTGTGATCGTGATGGAAGGCAGAAGCCGGAGAGAGATGATCGAGGAGAAGCAGCGGGCATGGGAAGAGATGTCGCTGGAGGAACATATGAAGATCTATGAGGATCAGGGGATTGGACGGAAGGACGCTATGAAGATGGTGGCGAAGGACCGGGGGATCTCGAAGCGGGAGGTTTATCAGGGGTTGCTGGATTAAATTAAGTTTTTGGATAATGGGACGCCCGGAGTGAGAAAAACAAGGGGTGGAGGCAGCGTGCAGAGCGACTTTAAGCTATCTGCCAACTACGACTATATTTACGAGGGTCAGCTGACCCTCGCAAAAGTCTACGTAGGCAGAGGATCTTAAAGCTCACTCTAAGCGGCACGCAAAATACCTCCACCCCTTGTTGTTCTCACTCCGGCTGGGTACTGGTTGAAACTTAAGTTGGGTATGGAGTTCACTAGTGGCAACACCTGATAGGTGGGAAGGGTAGCTGAAAGTTGTATATGAATGAATATAGCTTAAAAATGATAATGCATTTTGCTGACATATAATAAAACCCCCTCGGGAGATGTGCTCCGAGGGGGTTTTGAAGAGTAGATTGTTAGATTGTATCCATAAGGTCTGCGCCGCTGATGATGCGGTGCCAGAGGTTTTCGCGTTTTGGGGGTTCCCGGGAGGAAGTAGGGGAGGCGGTCGGCTTCCAGTTCTTCCAGGCGCTTTACTCTGCCGTCGATATAGTAACGGAGACGGTAGCGGGTGCTGGTAAGGCGGGCGATGACGCCGGAGAGTTTGATGTCTACGAGTTCATAGCCGAAAGGTTTTGCATCCTGCATCCAGAGGTGTTCGCGCAGAAGTCTGGTTGTGGACAGATCGTTGATGATTCCGGGGATAACTTCTTCGCAGATGGTCTCCAGTGTGGATAAGTCATGGGCATCGTATGCTTTTTTCAGGCGGACGCCAAGGTCGGCCTTACCGGCGAGCGTGCTGGCGAGACTGTGATAGAAAGCAAACAGCGTATCATAAGCCGGAGTATGTTTTCGGCAGATTTCCAGGCGGTCTGCCAGATCCTGATAATAACGTTCAGTGTCCAGATCCAGATCTTCGATATGGCGGTCAAAGATGCCGAGAAGAGGATCCTGATACAGCAGATATTTGGACGGATTATCGGTGTCCAGATTCGGCTGTCCGTTCTGGAACAGGGAGTCCAGTGCATCCAGTTCCAGGAAGTCGTTCAGGTCGGCACCGGTCACGTCGTGGAATTCTTCTGCCAGTGCTTTCTCATCGAAGTCTTCATGGAAGCCAAGATGAGCAAACAGCACCAGACCGGCAGAACGGCATCTACAGGGGTTTCTGCACCGTTATCCATCCAGGCGGTACAGAATACTTCCGGCAGATGATATTTTTTGCATGCGGCAAGTCCCGCACGGGTGCAGGTAAAGGTCTTGGAATAGTTTGGTGATATTCCGTTCCAGATCCAGGAACCTCCGGCAAAGATGACTTTGTTGGAAAGCTGCTGATGAACGCGGATCATTTTTTCATAGATTTCCTGATCCGGGTTATAGTAGTCCCAGTAAACCAGTCCAAGCTCCGGATCCGGTTTTTCCCAGTCACTGCAGTCTGTATCGTCGGCAACATCATAATAACTGCCGCCGGTGTTGGCAGTGATATACATATCGCTCCAGATCATCGGTTCCAGTCCCAGCTTTTTGCAGATTTCAACGCGGCACTGTGTTCGCGAATCAGGACGGAACTTTTGGTATATCCGTTTTCCCGGAGGTATTTTCCAAGGCCGAGCTGTGCAGCTTCGTCCATGCCAAGATGTACCCGTTGGTGGAAAAGGACTCTTTTACGGAGCAAAGCATTTTTTCAATAAGGGTGTAGACTTCTTCTTTCCCTACCTGAAGAATGTCGGCGGTGTCCTTAACGGTTTCTCCAAGCGGCCATTTCAAAGCATTGTGAAGATGGGCCAGTGTCTGGATACACGGAACAAGTTCAATGCCGAATGTTCTTGCATAAGCATCCATCTCGCGGATCTCATCCTGGCTGTAGCGGCACGGTAGGCACCGAAATAAGGTTCATCCGGTACGGTGTAAGTCTCTTCAGTGTAGAGCATCAGGGTGTTCATTCCCAGTTTCGCCATGATACGAATAAAAGATTTTACCTTTTCTACGGTAAATACTGCATTTCTGGAGCAGTCCAGCATCACTCCGTTTTTTGAAAAGTATACAGGTTCACTTTTCGTGTTCCAGGTATCCTCCGGATGATGTACCGCCCAGTTCAGTCCCCGATAATAATGTGCCGGTTCCTGACAGGTAATATGCAGGTGATCGCCGTTTCGTGCGATGGTAAGCGGAACATTTTCCTGAAACTCCACCTGAATCTCCAGTTCCTTTTCTGATTTGATATCCCCCAATAAAAGTTGCGTTCCTTCTTCCACTTTTTTCAGGTCAGTGGAGGAAGGGGAAAATGAAAATTTCATAACCTTCTCCTTTCTTCCGAAAAGTTTTCGGACAAGCTTTTGCTTTATGATTTATTGTAACGAATGGAGGGGGGAAAGTAAAGATAATGGGGGAGAAAGAAGTTTCAGAAATAAAAAATATACGTGTGATTATAAAAAGCTGCTGTATTACATGAACGGGAATATCGTCGCAGCAATGCTTTTTCAACATTACAGCATTTTCATAAAGAACGGTAGAGCAGTTACGTATATTTTTACGATGCAGGGCGTATACATAATAGAATCCAACAAAAACGGAGCAGCTTTTTATGAATTATCTCTGGGGCGGTATGATTCTGATCGGGATTATCTACGGGACAGTGACCGGACATCTGGAGGAAGTATCAGAGGCGGCGATTCAGTCTTCGAAGGAGGCAGTGAGTCTGTGCGTGGTGATGGCTGGGGTTACGGCACTCTGGGTGGGGATGATGCGGATTGCAGAGAAGTCCGGACTTCTGGAGGCAATGGAGCAGAGAATGCAGCCGGTGCTGAACTTTTTGTTTCCGGAAATCCCCGGGAATCACCCGTCGAGGAAATCGATTGCAACGAATCTGCTGGCGAATATCCTGGGACTCGGCTGGGCGGCGACACCGGCAGGACTGAAGGCCATGGAAGAACTGGCAGATCTGGAGGAAGAGCGGCGAAGGAAAAAGCAGCGGGCAGTGCCGATCGGTGCAGCCAGCAACGAGATGTGCGATTTCCTGATCCTGAATATTTCCTCCCTGCAACTGATTCCGGTTAGTATTATTGCCTTCCGGACGGAATACGGAAGCGTGGCACCCACAGCGATTGTGGGACCGGCGATTCTCGCAACGGCGGTCAGCACAGGAATTGCCATATTCTATATTAAAATAAGAAAATACATATATAGGAAACTGTTTGACAGATAGATAAGAATACGTTATCTTTTATGATAGAAGAAAAAAATGAAAATAAAAAAGGTGTCAGGGAGACATCTTTTTTTGACAGGGAAATATGAGATGAGAATGGTATATGGCGTTGCAGCAGGAGCGGAAATCCTGTTGTTGGTAATATGTGCGCTTCGTGCACCAAAGAGAAAAAGTGACCTGGCCAAAATTGTATGTCTGTATGAATGGGCAGTGGTTTTCTGTGGACTGTCCTACTGCACTTTCCTTTATGCCAGACAGGTAGAAATAGCAGAGATCGGAAGAAGTATGATGTATATCTGTCTGGACTGGGTGTTGTATCTGTTTATGGCATATACACAGAGATACACCAGTTTGTTCGAGCCGAGGCCATGGATAAAAAGGAGTATGTTAGCATGGAGCCTTGTGAACACGGGCATGTATATGTGCAATATATGGACGCACCATATTTTCCGGGTAACCCTTCAGGGAGCGGAGAACAGAAATATCCAGTTTGGAAGAGCCAGGTGGTGGAACCACGTGAATATGATGTATTGCTGTGTGCTTCTGGTGCTGCTTCTGATCATATATGGATTGATGCTGTTTCGAGCATCCCGTCTTTATCTGATCCATTATGAAGCAATTGGATGTACATTGCTGCTGGGGTGTATTTTGCGTATCCTGCCGGGAAGATTTATGACGATTTATGATATGTCTTTTCTGGTGTTTGGACTGATGTCACTGTTTATTTATTATTTTACTTTCTGCTATGTATCGAATGAACTGATGGAAAATGCCATTTCTGTGGTGATCAATGATATGAATAATGGTCTGATCTGTTTTAATAATATCGGGAAGTGTATCTACTGCAATCAGAAACTCAAAGAACTGTATCATATAGAAAATGGCACAGAGCAGATGGAAGAAGAATTCATTAAATGGAAAGAAAAGGAAGGGGCGCAAAGAAAACATACCATACAGTATGAAACTACGATTCTGGAGAATAATGTGCAGCGGACATATGATGTGAGCTATAAGTATGCCTGTGATAAAAAAGGAAATTATGTCTGCGATTACTTTATGTTTCATGATAAAACAGAGCAGTTGAAGAAACTGGAATGGGAACGTTATCGTGCATCTCATGACAGCCTGACAGGCCTGTATAACAAAGAGGAATTTTATCGCCGGGTTGAAAGATTACTGAAAGAATATCCGGATACAGAATTCTACATATTATGCAGTAATATGAAAGACTTTAAGTTTGTAAACGAACTTTTCGGCATGAAAAAAGGAAATGCGATCCTGCGCAAACAGGCAGAACAGATGAAGCAGCTTCATGGATCTTTTGCAAAAACTGTCTGTGCCCGAATACAGGATGATCATTTTGCCACCTGTATTCCCAAAGCATATTTTAACGAAGATAAGATTGTTGAGAAGATCCGCAATATGCAGAAAGAATTTACCAACAGTCTGTTTCATCTTCACCTGTATATCGGAGTATATGAAATCACTAACAGAGAAGAGCCGGTGAGTAAGATGTGTGATAAGGCAAATCTGGCCAGTGAAACGATAAAAAATGATTACAAGACCTGTATTACTTATTATGACCGACATCTGCTGGAACAGTCCATTGCCGAGCGAAAGATCATCGGTGAGTTTGAAGAAGCACTGGAAAAGGAAGAATTTGTCATGTTTCTGCAACCGCAGACTAACGAACAGGGAAAGATGTTGGGGGCGGAAGCTCTGGTACGCTGGCAACATCCGGGACGGGGGCTTCTGGGACCGTATGCTTTCATTGATGTGCTGGAAAAGACCGGTCTGATCCATGAGCTGGACAAATATATGTGGGAACAGGCAGCAAAGAAGCTGGGAGAGTGGAAAAAAGAGGGGAAAGAAGAGTATCATATATCGGTTAATATTTCTGCAAAGGATTTTTATTTTATCAACATTTATAAAGTCCTGGTGGGACTGACAGAAAAATATCAGATTTCTCCGAAAAAGTTAAAACTGGAGATTACAGAGACAGCGTTGATGAGTAATTTTGAGAAAAATATTGCTGTACTGAACCGCTTGCAGGAATATGGATTTTGTATAGAAATTGATGATTTTGGAAGCGGATATTCTTCCTTGAACATGTTGCGGAATATTCGGGCAGATGTGCTGAAAATTGATAACGGATTCCTGCGGGATTCGGAAAATGAAGAACGGGGAATGGAGATTCTTGAGAGCGTGGTTCTTCTGGCCAGGAAGATCGATATGGAAGTAATCGTGGAAGGTGTGGAGACGAAAGAACAGCTGCGGATGCTCATGGAGATGGGCTGCCGGATGTTCCAGGGATACTATTTTTCCAGACCGATTCCGGTGGAAGAATTTGAAGGAACTTATATGTGAAAAAGGTAACAATGATTTTACAAAAAATAGTATTGAAAAATGAAAAAGCATCGCATATAATGGGTGAAAGTAAATAATGTGATAAAGATCCCGGGGCTGTGTCCCCGGATTTTTATCGCGCAAAATGAGGAGTTTTTATGAGAGGAGGAACTTTATGGAGAGAGATATGACGGTGGGAACACCGTGGAAGATTATCCTGAATTTTACGATCCCAATTGTTATTGGAAATATTTTTCAGCAGTTTTACAGCATGGTGGATACGGTCATTGTCGGTAAGTTCGTGGGAACGAAAGCACTGGCAGCTGTCGGCTCGACCGGAACGATCGGGTTTCTGATCCTGGGATTTCTGATGGGACTTACGGCAGGTTTTACGGTGCTGACCAGTCAGCGGTTCGGTGCCGGAGATATGCCGGGGATGCGAAAGACGGTCGGGTCTGCGGCAGTGCTTTCGGTGATCGTTAGCGTGGTGATGACGGTGATCAGTATGGCGTTTATGAAGCCTTTGCTGATTCTTATGAATACACCGGAGGATATTTTCCAGGATGCGTATAAGTATATTATGATCATTTGTGCGGGGATTTTTACACAGGTTATGTATAATCTGTTAGCGGGTATCCTGCGTGCGCTGGGGAACAGTAAGACACCGTTGTATTTTCTGCTGTTTTCCGCAGCACTGAATATTGTGCTGGATCTGGTACTGATCATTGTGTTTCACCTGGGAGCAGCAGGAGCGGCGTATGCGACAGTTATTGCGCAGGGAGTTTCGGCGCTGCTTTGCCTGATCTATATTATTAAGAAAGTGCCGATTCTGAAACTGGACCGCTGGGATTTTAAACTGGATGGTCATCTGGTACGGCAGCAGCTGGCCATCGGTTTTCCGATGGCATTGCAGTATTCGATCACTGCGATCGGTGCGATGATGGTGCAGGCTGCACTGAATGTGCTTGGTTCTGTGCATGTGGCAGCGTTTACTGCGGCAAATAAGATCGAACAGGTGGTAACACAGGTTTATGTGGCACTGGGTACTACGATGGCTACTTACTGTGCACAGAATATGGGTGCGGGTAAGGTGAAGAGGATCAGCAGGGCTTCCGGGCAACAACGATCATGGGCAGCATGTATTCGGTCGTGTTCGGAGTGCTGGTGTTCTACTTTGGTAATATGCTAACCGGACTGTTTGTGTCTGAGAATCTGGATCAGATCGTGGGTCTGGTGGATGTTTATATGAAATGCGTGGCGCTGTTCTTTGTTCCGCTTAATGTGGTAAATGTGTATCGAAACGGTATCCAGGGAATGGGATATGGATTCCTTCCCATGACGGCGGGGATTGCAGAGCTGGCAGGACGAGGACTGACGGCTGTGGTTGCTTCGCATTATAAGAGTTATCTGGGGATTGTCTGGCGAGCCCGGTGGCGTGGATTTTTTGCGTCTGCACTGCTGTTGGTGATGTATTTTGGGATTATGAATAAGTATAGAAGGCTGGGAATTCGGGAGGTAGAGGTTATGTCGTAAAAAGGGACGCGGCAGACTCCTGGCTTCCTGGTCTGGCAACGTGGGCAG
>ENA-OQAZ01001335-OQAZ01001335.1-human-gut-metagenome-genome-assembly--contig:-NODE-1335-length-11961-cov-2.056617_pt1 | contig 11961 bp, 14 predicted proteins | sample MGYA00242737_ERZ504531 | MGnify/ENA primary metagenome ERZ504531 (study PRJEB26092, sample SAMD00036244) | human gut metagenome | host: Homo sapiens | study: EMG produced TPA metagenomics assembly of...
TTTCTGCCTGATTCTTTCTGATATACTTATGTTATTGGATGCGATTATGATTTTTCAACTTCCCACTGACATAAGCATCCCCCTCACCCACCGCTTAGTGCTCTGCACACTTGAAGCGGGGGAATGCTTCTCTGCGTTCAATCTGTGATCAGTCGTTGTATCCATTTGGATTCTGGCTCTGCCATCTCCAGGAATCTGCACACATATCTTCGATGCCGTATTCTGCTTCCCAGCCAAGCTCTTTCTTTGCTTTTTCCGGTGCACAGTAGCATTTTGCGATATCGCCAGGTCTTCTCGGTTTGATCTGGTATTTGATCGGATGTCCGCATGCTTTTTCGAATGCATGTACAACCTGCAGAACGCTGTAGCCGTTTCCAGTACCTAAGTTGTAGATGCTTACGCCTTCTTTGTCAGCCAGTTTCTGGATTGCTTTTACATGGCCGCGTGCCAGTCTACCACGTGGATGTAGTCACGTACGCCTGTTCCGTCCGGTGTATCGTAGTCATCACCAAATACACCGAGGCATTCCAGTTTGCCGATCGCTACCTGTGCAACATACGGAAGCAGGTTGTTCGGGATACCTTTCGGATCTTCTCCGATCATGCCGCTCTTGTGTGCTCCGATCGGGTTGAAGTAACGAAGCAGGATCACATTCCATTCCGGATCTGCTTTCTGGATATCGGTCAGGATCTGTTCCAGCATCCATTTTGTCCAGCCGTATGGGTTGGTGCAGGTGCCTTCGGGCATTCTTCTGTGATCGGGATCATCGCCGGATCACCGTATACGGTTGCGGATGAACTGAAGATGATGTTCTTTACGCCATGATTTCTCATGACATCGCACAGTGTCAGTGTACCTGCGATGTTGTTCTGGTAATATTCCAGAGGTTTTACGGTAGATTCTCCTACTGCTTTCAGTCCTGCGAAATGAATGACTGCCTGTACATCTTCTTTATCAAAGATAGCATCCATTGCTTCTTTGTCGCAGATGTCTGCTTCGTAGAATGTTACTTTTTTGCCTGTGATCTCTTCTACACGATCTACTGCTTTTTTATTTGCATTGTACAGATTGTCTACGATGACTACTTCATAGCCTTCGTTCAGCAGTTCCACACAGGTGTGGCTTCCAATATATCCAGCTCCGCCGGTTACCAAAATTCTCATAGTATTTACCTCCTGATCAATTTGATAAATAGTTTCTTTATATTTATATTTTCGTGATAACAAGGTTAAACGATGCCATACGAATTGTTCCGTACTTCGTACTCTCACAATTCTGTCATCACCGTTTTACAGTGTTTCGATAAATCTCATAAAGGCTTCTCTTCCTTCCGGTGTACATTTGTATACACCGGCATCTTCCAGAACGCCTACGAATACATGTCCAACTTCTTCTTTGAGGATATCCATCACATTATCTTTGTTCAGTTCCGGATGTTTCGGCAGGAAGGATTCTACCCAGTCTGCATGTTTTTCCAGAGCTTCGTTGGAACGGATGTCTTTCTTCTCGATGATATAATCTGCCAGATCCTGAAGCTCTGTTTTCAGTCGTGCCGGCAGGATTGCCAGACCCATAACTTCGATCAGACCGATGTTTTCTTTTTTGATGTTATGTTTCTCTGCATGCGGATGATATACGCCAAGCGGATACTCATCTGTCGTCAGGTTGTTTCTCAGAGCCAGATCCAGTTCAAACATATCGCCGACTTTTCTTGCGATCGGTGTGATCGTGTTATGTGGCTCTCCATCTGTCTCAGCAAAGATGTTTGCATCGGCGTCGGTATAGCCTCTCCATGCACCAAGTACATGGTCAGCCAGATCGATCAGACGTTTCTCGTCTTTGCAGCGAATACGCAGTACGGACAGCGGCCATTTTACGATGCCGGCTTCCACATCCTCGTATCCCGGGATCTCAACGTGTTTCTCGATCGGTGCTTTTGCCATTGCAAACTGGTAATTGCCGCCCTGATAGTGGTCATGGCTTAAGATAGAGCCGCCTACGATCGGCAGGTCTGCATTGGATCCGAGGAAGTAATGTGGGAACAGTTTGATAAAGTCAAACAGTTTCACGAACGTTGCTTTTTCGATCTTCATCGGGATATGCTCTCCGTTGAATACGATACAGTGCTCATTATAATATACATACGGTGAATACTGGAATCCCCACTGTGTTCCGTTCACTGTGATCGGATGATCCTGTGGTTCTGTCTTGCCGGATGGTTGACACGTCCTGCATAACCTTCGTTCTGACGGCAGAGCAGACATTTTGGATAACCGCTCTGTTTTGCCAGTTTTGCTGCTGCGATCGCTTTCGGATCTTTTTCCGGTTTGGATAAGTTGATGGAAATATCAATGTCTCCGTACTGACTTGGCACTTTCCAGCGAATATCCTTTTTGATACGATAACGGCGGATGTAGTTGGTGTCCTGGCTTAATTTATAATAGTAGTCTGTTGCTTTTACCGGTGACTCTTTGTACAGCTCTTTGAACGTTCCGATCACCTGTGCCGGACGCGGAACTAGGCAGTTCATGATCTTTGTGTCAAACAGGTCACGGTAAACAACACTGTTCTCTTTTAATACGCCTTTTTCAACTGCATAGTCCAGCAGCTCTTCCAGAACTTCTTCCAGATCCACATCTTTGAACTCTGTCTCCGGCTCGGTATATTCTTCCTCCCCAAACAGCTCCAGCAGCTGGTTGGTGGTATAAATACGTTCTTCTTCCGGTACCAGTCCGCTCTCTATGCCATACTGTACCAGACGTTTTACATTTTCATCAAATGTCATGACGTTTCCTCCTGCTTAAATTTCTTTTGCTCCGTCTCCGATTTCCACTACATAGAATTCAGCTTCATGTCCTGTCTTTTCTTTGTAAGCTTTGCCCAGTTTGTCGATGAAGTGATCTACTGCATCATTCTTTACGATACTTACGGTGCAGCCGCCGAATCCGCCGCCTGTGATACGGGAACCGATCACGCCTTCGGTCTCCCATGCCAGATCTACCAGTACGTCGATCTCTTCGCAGGATACTTCATAGTCATCTCTCAGAGATACATGTGAAGCATTCATCAGTTTACCGAATTTCTCTACGTCACCTGCATTCAGCGCTGCTACAGCCTGGATAGTTCTCTGGTTTTCGTATACGGCATGATGTGCTCTCTTCTGGCGAACCGGATCTTTGATGCATCTTTATATTTTTCGAATTCTTCTTCGCTTAAATCGCCAAGTCCTTTGATATCTACAACTGTCTGCAGCTCTTTTAATGCTGTTTCGCATTCGTTTCTTCTGTCATTGTAAGCAGAATCTACCAGGCTGTGTTTTACTTTACTGTTTGTGATAACGATCTTTGCATTTTCCAGTTTTACACTTGCATATTCATAGCTAAGATCGCTGGTATCCAGGAAGATCGCATGGTCTTTTTTGCCCATTGCCACTGCGAACTGATCCATGATACCGCAGTTGCATCCGTTGAAGTTGTTCTCAGAATACTGTCCGATCAGTGCCAGATCGATCATGCTGATTCCTTCGAATCCAAACAGATCACGTACTGCAAGTCCTGTCAGTACTTCCAGAGATGCGGAAGAAGAAAGTCCGGAACCGTTCGGGATCGTGCCGTAGATCAGGATATCCATACCGGTCGGGATCTTGTATCCTCTGCCTTCCATTGCCCACATAACTCCCTTCGGATAGTTAGTCCATCCTGCTTTTTCAGAATATACCAGATCATCCAGGCTTGTCTCGATCACGCCTAGTTTGCTGAAGTTTTCAGAATAGAAACGGATCGTACGGTCTTCACGTTTGCGGACGATCATGTAAGTTCCGATGCTCAGTGCACATGGGAAAACGTGTCCTCCGTTGTAGTCTGTATGCTCTCCGATCAGGTTTACACGTCCCGGTGAAAAGAATGAACGGATCTCTCCACCTTCCCCATAGATGGATACAAATTTTTCAATCAGTTTTGCTTTCATGTCACTTCTCCTTTTTCTTATTAAATGTATACTGTCACGAACTGCTTCTTCTGTAAAAATCGCAGCTCAAAAACATTCCCGGTTACGTCCGGCTCTGTGTCCTTGACGTTCACGCTAATATAAGTATAATGAGACTTACAGAAAAAATCAACAAGTATCATAATAAAAACTATAATTATATTGAGGTATTCTATGCAAATCCAGACCAATCAGAAACAACGTGAACTAAAAGACCACGGAACGTTTGCTTTTCCGGTAAATGTAAGCCATGAAAACCTGTTTTCTTTATGAGCGAAGTTCCTTTTTCTGGCACTGGCATCCGGAGATTGAGCTGACTTTGATCGTATCCGGAGACATCAATTATCAGGTAAATGACAAAACTTATCATCTCACCACCGGCGAGGGACTTTTCTGCAATGCCAACATGCCGCACACCGGACACATGTATAATAAGGAAGACTGTGTTTATATTTCCACGACCTTTGACCCACGTATCATTTATGGCTTCGAATCCAGCCGCATTCAGACAGCCTATGTCACACCGCTGACACTGGACGACCGTTTTTCTTCCATCAAATTTTCCCCGGATGTCGCATGGCAGGCAGAAATCCTTGCAAACCTGACAAAAATCTGGGAAATTTCTTCTTCCAAGGCTCCGTGCTGGGATTTTCAGATCCAAATCCTGCTCTCCAGGATCTGGCTGACCCTGTATCAGAATACTGAGCCACAGACCGAAACACTTCCTGCGGTACAGCGTGACCGGGAACGTCTGCTGGTGCTGCTCTCCTATCTGCACGACCATTATCAGGAAAAAATCTACTCGAGCAGGTTGCCGCTCAGATCAATATCTGTAAAAGCGAATGCTGCCGCTTTTTCAAAAGTCATATGAACGAATCGCTTTTTGACTACCTGCTGCATTACCGCATACAGAAAAGCCTGCCGCTTCTGCAAAACACCAACAAAAGTATCACTGATATTTCACTGCTGACAGGCTTTTCCAGTCCCTGCTATTTTTTCTAAAATTTTCAAATCCGAAATGGGATGCACACCGCGGGAGTATCGCAAAAATGCACTCAAGACTCCTTCGCCGGAAGCTGAGCCAGAATGATCGCCGCAAACATGGCAACACAGCCAAGTCCTTCCCGTATACTTAAGGTCTGGCCAAGCAGCAGCCAGCCAGCAAGCACAGAAATGCAGGACTCCAGGCTGAGGATCAGCGATGCAATGGTCGGATTCATCCTTTCTGACCGACGATCTGAAGGGTATAACCGACACCGCAGGACATGATACCGGCATAAGCGATCGGTTTCCACGCCAGAAGCACTGCGGATAACTGCGGCTGTTCCGCAAAGAGCATCGCAATGCCGGATAACAGACCGCACACTAAAAACTGGATGCAGGACATCTTCACACCGTCCACCTTCGGCGAAAAATAATCCACGATCAGGATATGTACCGAAAACAGAATCGCACAGACAAATACCAGAATATCTCCGTATCCGATTGAAAACTGTTCGTTTATGCAGAGCAGATACAAACCCACAACTGCCAGAAGCACCGACAGCCAGATCATCGGACTGCATTTCTTCTTCATAAAAAGTCCGATCACCGGAACGATCACAATATAACATGCTGTGATAAAACCAGCCTTTCCTACCGTTGTATATTGGATGCCGATCTGCTGGAAATTCGTTGCCAGGCACAGTGCGATACCACAGCAGATCCCGCCGGTCAGCAGTGTTTTTTCGCTGTGCTCTTTTCTCTTCTGCACTGATTTTTTCTGCTTCTGTTTTTTTCCCCCGGTTCAGGAAGAAAATACACGGGATCAGAACCAGCCCTCCCAGAATACTTCTCACAAAGTTGAACGTAAACGGTCCGACATACTCCATCCCCACGCTCTGGGCAACAAACGCCACGCCCCAGATGCATGCCGTCAGTAAAAGCAATGCGGAACTTCTCAGATTTCCTTTTTTCATTTTTACAATTCCTTCTTTATTTCATTAGCTTTCATCATATTCTTTTCTTTTTCGAAAGTCAATGGCGGATTTCTTTATGTTTTTCAACGAAATATCATAAATTTTTATATTTTCTTTTATTGGGAAATATGGTACAATGACTGTCAGTAGGGTCTCAATAATTGTGAAAGTTGCATAAATACCGGCATCTTTCACATCCCAAAATCACTATAACAGAAAGAATATGAGGTGTACACAAATGGCAATAGATAACAGCTTTATCATCAAAAAACTTCAGGACTTCCAGAGATGTTCGTTATTTTCTCCCAGTCCACCAAGCATCCTTATGTAACCTGTAACGAAGAATCTTTCGATGACCAGATACATATCTTCTCAGACGCTGAGGCAGCACATGCTTATGTTGTTGCAAAAAATGAGCAGGAAAAAATCCCGGTGGTATCCGTAAGAGTAGCAGCAGAGCAGTTCCTTCATTTCTATGGTACACTCTACGCTCTCGGTGTCAACGGCGTGGTACTGCATGACAATGATACGGAAACCTCTCTCGCTCTTGAAGCGATCGTTCACAGAAGACATAATCCGGACGAACTTCCGGAAAAACAGCGTCCTGTCATCAATCCGGAGCTGATGCTCACTTCCCTGTATTTCCTGCAGGAGATGCGTCGTCCGGTCAGCGAGGAAGAAAAAGAAAAAGCTGATCTGCGGGCAATGGACGAAGAACTGGTTGCCAATCTGGTACGCGGCCGTTTCTTAAGCGGTATTATTGTAGACGAAAGCGAAAAAGATGCTGACAGTAAAGCAGAAAATCCTGACGGCAACACGGAAGATGGAAACATCGAAGAATCCAAAGAATCAGAAGCAGAAGAAGAACAGCCAAAGAAAAAAAATAACATCCGTGTTCCGTATGTCAACAATCAGAACGGCGAGATGTATCAGGCTATCTTCACAGACGGATACGAGCTTCAGAGGTTTGATCCGAAGAAAAGACTTCGTCCGGTTGTCGTGAAATTTGATGATCTGGAGAAGTTCCTGGTGAAAGATGCAAAAGGTTTTTTTGTAAATCCGACCAGTACTGCCCTGCCGCTTCGCCGTGAGCAGCTGCCTGCTTTCAAAAAAACGTATTGATGGTTAACTGAAAAAAGGCACAGGAGTAAAATCCTGTGCCCTCTTTTATTTCCTGTCTGCGGTTTGCCGGACTTCAGCTCTCAGATCAGAAAATCTTTTAATCGCTTACTTCTGGACGGGTGACGCAGTTTCCGCAAAGCCTTGGCTTCGATCTGACGGATACGCTCACGTGTTACGTTGAACTCTTTTCCGACTTCTTCGAGTGTTCTTGCTCTTCCGTCTTCCAGACCAAATCTCAGTTTAACAACCTGACGCTCTCTGTCTGTCAGAGACTCCAGTGCTGTTGCAAGCTCTGCTCTGAGCATGGAAAATGCTGCGGAATCTGCCGGTGAAAGTGCGGAATCATCCTCGATAAAGTCTCCCAGATGACTGTCATCCTCTTCTCCGATCGGAGTATCCAGTGATACCGGATCTCTGGAGATCTTGAGAACTTCTCTTACACGTGACACAGAGACATTCAATCTCTCTGCAACTTCTTCCGGGGTCGGTTCACGGCCAAGCTCCTGAAGCAGCGTTCTGGTCATACGAAGTGTCTTGTTGATGGTCTCTACCATATGTACCGGCACACGGATCGTTCTTCCGGTATCTGCGATACCTCTGGTGATCGCCTGACGGATCCACCATGTCGCATAGGTACTGAACTTATAACCTTTGGTATAGTCAAACTTGTCAACGGCTTTCATCAGTCCCATATTTCCTTCCTGGATCAGATCCAGAAACGGCATTCCACGACCGACATATTTTTTGGCAATGCTGACTACCAGACGAAGATTGGCTTCCGTCAGCTGTTTCTTTGCTTCTTCATCTCCTGCTTCCACACGCTTTGCAAGCTCTACCTCCTGCTCGGTGGTCAGCAGCGGCACGTTTCCGATCTCTTTCAGATACATACGCACCGGATCTTCTGTGCTGACACCTTCCAGCACATCCACATCATCGATGATCTCAACCTCGTCCTCGTCATCCAGAATGATATCATCATTGTCGAGGATCAGATCTTCTGCATTGTCCACGCCAACTTCGGCATTTACAATATCAATTTTCTGCTTTTCCAGATACTCCAGTACCAGATCCATCTTATCTTCGGTAAGTTCCAGTCCTTTAAAGGCATCATTAATCTCACCGTACTGTAAGACATTTTTCTTTGTCTTTGCTAAATCTACAAGTCCAAGCAATGCTTTTGTAAACTGTTCCTGCTGTAATTCATCCATACTACAATTTCTCCTAATGCTCTTGCCTTCTGGCAACTCATTTTGCTGCATTTAATAAGATACCATTTTTGACATCTTCTGTCAACTTTTCCGGAGCATATTCCAGAAAATCACAAGAAATCCTCCCAAAAAGATAAACATATCTGCCAGATTAAACACTACACGTTCCAGTTTTCTGCACTTTGTGTGGAAGCTGAAATAGTCAACCACATATTTTCGTGTGATACGATCCCAAACGTTACTCCATGCTCCTCCAAGGATCATCCCAACACCTGTCTTCAAAAACAACTGTTTTGGTTTCTTTATAAGATAAACGTAAAACGCCGTCATTCCTGCTGTAACAACTGTTGTAACACCTGTGAGCAATTTTGGAGTTTTCTCCATGAAGCTCAGTGCAGCTCCCCGGTTATGCAGCTTCTGAAGGATGATATGCCCTCCGAGCATTTTTTCTGGCGCCTCCTCCTCATTCCAGCTTTCCGCTCTCTTCTTCATAATATAATCCGCCGTAAAAATGCCTGCCGGCAATAGCATCCACTTCATACTATTCCTCCAGTGCCGGCACACCTCTCATCTCAATCAGAGGTCCGCCTTTATGTTCAATATAATCCTTGTGATCGTAACTTTGCCGATGCTGTCATCTTTCGGGATCTCATACATGATATCCAGCATGAATCTTCGATGATCGCCGCAGTGCCCTCGCTCCGGTTTTTTTCTCCAGAGCTTTCTCTGCGATCGCCTCCAGTGCTCCATCCTCAAAAACAAGCTGCACTTCATCGAGTGCCAGCAGTTTCTGATACTGCTTGAGGATGGCATTTTTCGGCTCTTTCAAGATCTTGACCAGCATCTCTTTTGTCAGTCCCCTCAGTGTAAAGACGATCGGCAGTCTTCCGATAAATTCCGGGATCATGCCGAAATTGCGGATATCTTCCAGTGTCACTTTTTCGAGGATATCCGGATCGTTGTCATACTTGTCCTTTAAATCTGCACGAAATCCGATGGATGCCTGTTTGTTCAGACGCTCCTTGATAATATCCTCCAGTCCCGGGAAAGCTCCGCCGCAGATAAAAAGAATATTTCTGGTATTTACTGTGGCCAGCGGCACCATCGCATTTTTGCTGTTGGCTCCGACCGGTACTTCCACATTGGCACCTTCTAAAAGCTTTAACATACCCTGCTGGACCAGACTCTCCGCTGACGTCTCTCTGATTGGTGTTCTTTTTCTTTGCGATCTTGTCGATCTCATCTATAAAAATAATGCCCTGTTCTGCTTTTTCCACATCGTTGTCTGCAGCTGCAAGCAGCTTGCTGACAACGCTCTCGATATCGTCTCCTATGTAACCTGCCTCTGTGAGCGAAGTCGCATCGGCGATCGCCAGCGGCACATCCAGAAGTTTTGCAAGGGTCTTGACCAGATAGGTTTTACCGCTTCCGGTCGGTCCGATCATCAGCATATTGGACTTTTCAATCTCAATATCATCCATCGTGCCGGTCGCCACACGTTTATAGTGATTGTAAACGGCAACAGAAACCACTTTCTTTGCATAGTCCTGACCGATCACATACTCATCAAGTTTTGCCTTGATCTTATGCGGTGCCGGGACAGATTTCAGATCAAATGCCGGTTTTGCCTCTTCTTTGCTCTTCTTTTTGCGAATCTTCTGTTTCTGTGGAATGTGATCCTGCAGATCCGACAGATTGATCATGCTGATATTCGGCATATTTGACATATCCTGGAAATTCATACCGCCTTTTTCCCATGGAATCAAAAACCTTCTGCATACAATTCTGACAGATATGGATATCGTTCGGCAAATGTACCATCTTTCCTACTTTGCTCTCCGGTCTGCGGCACAGAAAGCAAATATCTTCAAAATCTTCTTTCTTTTCTTCGTCTACTACATCAACATCAATGTTTTTTTCATCTGGCATTGTCATAAACCTCCAGTAATTTTACTGTTCATCATTATAGCTCATATGTTCGCAAGAAACAAGTAAACTTTTTCGAAAGAAAATGGAAAAACAATTATACCAGTCCCTGTACTTTCAGAAGATAGAGCCATCCGGTCAGTGTAAATGCACTGAGCAGCGTCGTCAGCATGACAACACTGGAAGTGAGCACGCCTTTATGCCCCATATTTCTTGCCATAACATAGGAACTGTCCGTTGTCGCCGAGCCGAGCGGCGTTGCAAGCACTGCTACATTTTTTACTGTTTTTCAAGGATCACCGGCATCGGAAGTTTTAAAACAGACCACACAACGCCCGTCAGGATCCCGACAATGATCGGATTGGTGATGATCCGTGTAATGTTTTGCGTATCAGTGCTCCGTTTATCCTGCCGCGTTCCGGCCGCATTACAGTCAGTACTACAACCGCCATAATGTTATAAAGCGGCACACTTGCCACAATCATCAAAGGTTCCATGCCTGCCTCACCGTAAATATTCTGGATAAAGGCAATCCCGAAGATCGCCGCACTGCTCCGGTAAGATGCCTGGATAAACTCACCCTGCAGGCTCTTATCTTTCAAAAGAAAGGACAGTAATGTTACCGCTGTAATACTGATTAACGTAGCAAAGAAACAAAACACTACAAATTTCCAGTCCCAGGCGTGAACTACCCATTGTCTAAAGCCAATGGGCTTCCTGCTTCGCAGACCTCGTAACCTACTATCTCCACAGGCGTTCATTCGGGCAGTCCCTGCCTATATTGTTATTTTTATGCTATTTGTCTTAATCCTTCTTCCAGTATATTTTTTGCTGCGTTGATATCCCTGTCATGATTTGTTCCACAGACAGGACATGTCCATTCCCTTACTGATAGATTTTTTGTCTCTGTATTTTGGTATCCACAGACTGAACACAGCTGACTACTGGCATAGAATCTATCTATTTTGACATATTTCCTGCCATTCCACTTTGCCTTATATTCTAACTGTCTTGTCAGCTCATACCATGATACATCACTTATAGACTTTGCCAAACGGTGATTTTTTACCATGTTTTTTATCTGCAAATCTTCCGAAACGATCACTTGGTTTTCGCTGATAATCTCATGCGACATCTTGTGCAGATAATCTTTTCTGGTATTTGTTATTTTTTCATGGCATAATGCTATCTTTTTCTTTGTTTTGTAGTAATTTTGACTTCGTTTCTCTTTATGGCTAACTGCCTTTGCAGTTTCACCAGTTTCTTTTCGTATTTTCTGATGATTTTTGGATTTTCGTATTTCTTTCCAGCAGAAGTAATACATAACTCCTTAATACCTAAATCTATTCCTGTATTTTGATTTATATGTGGCAGTTCCACGTGTTCTGTTTCCACTAAAATTGATACATAATATTTTCCACTCGGAACTTGTGATATCGTTGCCGATTTTATCTGTCCGATAAAATTTCTATGCAGTTTTGCTTTTATTCCTTTTAATTTAGGCAGTTTTACTCTATTGCACCCGAAATCTACTGTTATATTTCCATTCGTAAAATTTGTTGTATATGACTTATGATTATCGTGTTTACTCTTAAACTTCGGATAACCTGCGTGTTCCTTGAAAAACTTCTGGTATGCAGCATCCATGTTGTAAATCGCATTTGTCAGAGCAAATTTATCCACTTTCTTTCAGCCATTCATACTCTTTCTTAATTGTCTATTGCAATAATTGTTACAAGTTCGGTTTACTAACTTGATTTTTC
>ENA-OQAZ01001336-OQAZ01001336.1-human-gut-metagenome-genome-assembly--contig:-NODE-1336-length-11946-cov-2.140790_pt1 | contig 11946 bp, 16 predicted proteins | sample MGYA00242737_ERZ504531 | MGnify/ENA primary metagenome ERZ504531 (study PRJEB26092, sample SAMD00036244) | human gut metagenome | host: Homo sapiens | study: EMG produced TPA metagenomics assembly of...
TTTTTATATGATACTATATTACCTGGACTTTTTTGTGAAAGGAGAAGATACTGTGAAAGTTAGATCATCAGTAAACCAATTTGCGAAAAATGCAAAAGTCATTAAAAGAAAAGGGATTGTCAGAGTTATCTGTGAAAATCCAAAGCACAAACAGCGTCAGGGATAATGATTGGATTGAAAGTGAATGATTAGATATTGTTCACTTGTTTGTGCGTCTATAGTTATGCATAGTCATAACTTTATGAAGATGCGGCTGCAGTAACGAAAAAGTTACTATCAAATATGTAGGGAAAACCTACCTGCCAACCACTTATATATTGCTGAAACAGGTTGGCCAATTGGGCATAGTTATGAGATAAGAAGTCAAGTAGTTATCTTATTATGCCGGATGACGAAGAAATTATACTTCGTACAGAAACTAATAAAGTATATGAATAATATGGGTGCGTACAACATTTCAGACGTGGTAACACGGGCTACGTAATTTATATATTCATGCAAATTAACTAATGGAGGTTATACACATGGCTCGTATTTCAGGTGTTGATTTACCAAGAGAAAAGAGAGTTGAAATTGGCTTGACTTATATTTATGGTATCGGTCTTACAAGCTCAAAGAGAATTTTAACTGAAGCTGGTGTTAATCCAGACACACGTTGTAAGGATTTGACAGATGATGAAGTTAAAAAGATTAGCGATGTTATCGATGCAAGTCAGACAGTTGAAGGTGATTTAAGAAGAGAAATCGCATTAAACATTAAGAGATTACAGGAAATTGGATGCTACAGAGGTATCCGTCATAGAAGAGGACTTCCAGTTCGTGGTCAGAATACAAAGAACAATGCCAGAACAAGAAAAGGTCCTAAGAGAACTGTAGCAAACAAGAAAAAATAGTAGAAACCCATAAGGAGGTTAGTTTAGAAAATGGCTAAGAAAGTTACAAAGAAAGTGACAAAAAAGCGTGTTAAGAAAAACGTTGAACACGGACAGGCACATATTCAGGCATCATTTAACAATACAATTGTTACATTAACAGATGCAGAAGGAAATGCTTTATCATGGGCAAGTGCTGGCGGTCTGGGATTTAGAGGTTCAAAGAAATCTACTCCTTATGCAGCTCAGATGGCAGCAGAAACTGCAACTAAAGCAGCTTTAGTACACGGTTTAAAAACAGTAGATGTTATGGTTAAGGGTCCAGGATCAGGTAGAGAAGCAGCTATTCGTGCGCTTGCTACATGCGGTCTTGAAGTTACAAGCATTAAGGATGTAACACCAGTTCCACATAATGGATGTCGCCCACCAAAACGTAGAAGAGTCTAATTTAGGAGGGAATAATTAAATGGCAGTAAATAGAGTTCCTGTTCTTAAAAGATGTAGATCACTTGGTTTAGATCCAATTTATTTAGGAATAGATAAGAAATCAAATAGAAATTTAAACAGATCTAGCAGAAAAATGAGTGAATACGGACTTCAGTTAAGAGAAAAGCAGAAGGCTAAATTCATTTATGGCGTGTTAGAAAAGCCTTTCAGAAATTATTATCAGAAAGCACAGAAGAAACCTGGTATGACAGGTGAAAATCTTATGATTATATTAGAAACTAGACTTGACAATGTTATTTTCCGTATGGGATTTGCAAGAACAAGAAAAGAAGCTAGACAGATAGTTGATCATAAGCATGTTTTAGTAAATGGTAAGCAGGTTAACATTCCTTCTTATTTAATCAAAGTTGGTGATGTTATCGAAATCAAAGAGAAATGCAAAGGTTCTCAGAGATACAAAGATATCATCGAAGTTACTGGTGGAAGAACAGTCCCAGCATGGTTGAAGTAGACCAGGATAATCTTAAGGGTGAAATCAAAGAACTTCCTAAGAGAGAAGAAATTGATGTACCTGTAGATGAAATGCTTATTGTCGAATTATATTCTAAATAATATATATTTATTTATATTATTGTTCCCAATAAGTTTAAGCAATTCCCAAAAAAGGAGGGGCTATTAGTGTTCGATTTTGAGAAACCAAATATTTTAGTAGAAAAATCAGATGATGGAAGATACGGTAAGTTTGTAGTAGAACCACTTGAAAGAGGTTATGGTACAACACTTGGTAATGCTTTAAGAAGAATTATGCTTTCATCATTACCGGGATCTGCTGTAAGCCAGATTAAGATTGATGGAGTTCTCCATGAATTTAGCTCAGTGCCTGGTGTAAAAGAAGATGTTACAGAGATTGTATTAAACATCAAACAGCTTGAAATCAAGAACAATAGTACAACAGATGAACCTAAGGTTGCACATATTGATGTAACAGGAGACTGCGTAGTAACTGCTGCAGATATCCAGGTTGATTCTGATATCGAGATTTTAAATCCGGACTTAGTTATCGCAACACTTAACGGTGGTGCAGATAGCAAGCTTAGTATGGAATTAATCATACTAAGGGTAGAGGTTATGTAAGTTCAGAAAAGAACAAGAATGATAGCTTACCAATCGGTGTTATTGCAGTTGATTCAATCTACACTCCAGTAGAAAGAGTTAATATGTCAGTACAGAACACTCGTGTTGGTCAGGTTACAGACTTTGATAAACTTACATTAGACGTTTACACAAATGGTACATTAGATACTGATGAAGCCGTAAGCTTAGCGTCAAAAGTTCTTTGCGAACACTTAAAGTTATTCATCGATTTGTCTGAAACTTCAAAGGATATTGAAGTAATTGCAGAACCGGTTGATGATGAAATTGATAAAGTGTTAGAGATGAACATAGATGAATTAGAGTTATCAGTTCGTTCATACAATTGTTTGAAGAGAGCAGGTATCAATACAGTTGAGGAATTAGTAAATAAGACTTCAGAAGATATGATGAAGGTAAGAAACCTTGGTCGTAAGTCATTAGAAGAAGTACTTGCTAAGTTAAAAGAACTCGGCCTTGGATTGAGACCAAGCGACGAAAACTAATAAATGTCAGTTTGTTAAGGATAGTTACTTAATATCCTTAATAAATACTTATGACATGCCGCCGACTAATAGTAGGGGGCGTTACGAAAATTGGAGGTAAAAAAATGGCAGGTTATAGAAAACTTGGAAGAACTTCAAGTCAAAGAAAAGCTTTAATTAGAGGTCAGGTTACAAGTCTTTTAAATAACGGTAAGATTGTCACAACAGAAGCTAGAGCTAAAGAAATCAGCAAAGTTGCTGAAGGACTTATTGCATTAGCAGTTAAGGAAAAAGACAATTTTGATGAAGTTGAAGTAACAGCTAAGGTTGCTCGTAAAGACAAAGATGGCAAGAGAGTTAAAGAAGTTGTTGATGGTAAGAAAGTAACAGTTTTCGATGAAGTTAAGAAAACTATTAAGAAAGATCAGCCTTCACGTCTTCACGCTAGACGTCAGATGAACAAAGTTCTTTACACAGTAACAGACAATACTGGAAAGAAGAAAGACACAAAGAAAGTTGACTTAACAAACAAGTTATTCGATGAAATCGCTCCTAAGTATGCAGACCGTAAGGGTGGCTACACAAGAATCGTTAAGATTGGCCAGCGTAAAGGTGATGCAGCTATGGAAGTATTACTTGAATTAGTATAATTTATGAAATAATCATAAACAATGTTATATACAGATAGGCAGACAGTATTGTTTGCCTAATCTTTCTTTTTGAAAAAAATGATTAGTTAAGATAAAAATGATTAAGATGTTAAAAAAAGATTACACAGATTATGACTGGTTTTAAACTTTTACAATCCTGTAATCTTAAAAAATTTGCTTGCATTTTTTAAATTTACTTAGTATAGTGTAATACGTATTTACTTAAGAGAGGTTAAAGAATGTATATATTAGCAGTTAATTTGTTTGGAAGTCTTGCAGACATTATGAGTAGGGCATATGGACCGGCATTGGCTATTTCAGGAATGATAGGCACATTAATGGCCTTATTTGTTATTCAGGACAAACCATATAAAGTTTTAGGACTTTTCGTAACAAGAAAGTTTAAAAGAGCAGAACATAACCATAAATATGCAATATTAATACCGGCACGTAATGAGGAAACCGTAATTGGAAACCTTATTAATAGTATAAAGAAGCAGGATTATCCACAGGACTTAATTACTATATTTGTCGTGGCAGACAATTGTACTGATAACACAGCACAGATTGCAAGAGAGAAGGGTGCCATTTGTTATGAACATCATAATCCTGATGAGAGGACAAAAGGGTTTGCCTTAAAATACTTATTTGAGCAGATTCAGAGAGATTATGGCATTACATCTTTTGAAGGCTATTTTATATTTGATTCAGATAATCTTTTAAAGAAAGATTACATATCAAGAATGAATGATTCTTTTGACGCAGGTGAGAAGATTATAACTTCTTACAGAGCAACAAAGAATTTCAGTGAAAACTGGATTGCATCAACATATGCATTACATTGGTTAAGGTCAATACGAACAAGACATAGAGCAAGATCATTTTTACATTTGGCAACAAATATTCAGGGAACAGGATTCCTTTTTGCCAGTGAGATTGTAAAAGACGGATGGAAGTATACTTCATTAACAGAAGATAGAGCTTTAACAGCAGACTGTGTTGTTGAGGGCTATGAGATTTCATATAATGATGAAGCAATATTTTATGATGAACAGCCGGTAAGCTTAAAAGTAGCTTTAAGACAGCGTTTAAGATGGTCTAAAGGTCATTTGCAGGCATTTGCCGAAAGTGGATGGGGATTGTTTAAGAATATCTTTATTGATCCTCATACCCAGAGATATGAGGATGACAAGTGGTATAATTACACATGGAGAACAATTAGACACAGATTTATGTCTTTTGATACATTTGCCCAGTTATTGCCTAAGAATATTATTAATATATTCAGATGGATTATTGTATATCTTATATTTTATCCGTTCTTCTGTTCTCAGTTTGGACTTGATAATATAAGAATACTTTATAACAGCACATGGCTTGCTCATGGAATCACTCATATTTTCGGAGATATAACGGTTTCATTGCCTGCGGGAGCGGAAACCTATGTATTAACCATTTTAATTGAAATATGGGTTAGAATTTATTATAGAATAGGATTGTATTTCTTTAAAACATTAGAAGCTGTATATTTATTTATAATAGAAAACAAGCGTATGCCAAAGATAAGCATATGGAAGAAGATTTTGTATTGCTTTACATGGCCTACATTTGATATTATCGGAAGATATACTCAGTACGTAGCTTTGTTTAAGAAAGTTGAATGGAAACCTATTCCACACAAAAGTGAAATCACAATTGACGATATATCGCAGGATTAAAATAATTATTAGTAAAAGAACTAAGACTAAAATTATTGCGTAAGAGATTATTAGAAATAAAAGAAGTAATAAAATAATCAACATAAAAAGAACCGATTGGAATTTGTAAGTTCCATCGGTTCTTTTTATGTTATCATTTAACAGAAATCAATAGTTGAATATTAAGTCTATTAAATAAATTTATTGTAAAGAACTATTTTGATTTGAAATAGTCATATTTTAGCGTCAAATCGTTCTTTTTATAACATTAGAAATCAGATTGTTCATTGAATCAAGCTTGTTCTTACTCATTTTTTGCCATTTGTAATCTGCTGATTCTCAACGTATACTTTTCCGTCATACCATGAGTAATCGGAGAAGAAAGCATATCCTTTAAAATCATTGCTTAAAATATCATGACCAATATAATTATTGCTGTTGTAGTCAATACCGAAAAGATTTAATACAGTAGGCAAAATATCCATCTGCATATTAACTTTGCTAATACTTGTTAACTGGCCTAAATCACTGCTCCAAATAAAGAAAGGAGTGTGGTTGATTAAGTTGTTTGAAGTTTCTTTATATTTATCAAGTATTGATTTATCATCAAGTGTGTATAAGTAATGGTCAGCGTAAGCAACGATTACAGTGTTGTCATATAAGCCATTATCTTTAAGTGCCTGAATAAGAAGACCAACCATATTGTCGGTTTCAGATGCAGCCATTTTCGCACAATCTTCTTCAGATAATTTTGGAATATTGCCCTTACCATATTTTTCTTCAGCAAGAATTTTTCCAACTTCCTTTTCAGTAGTGAAAGGAGTGTGTGGTGAGTAAGTTATAATATAGTTAACAAAGTTGCCTTGCTGTTTAAAAATCTTATTATAGAAAGTTTTGTTTAAAATCAACTCTCTGTCAAGAACATAACGTTCATCATTGTACTTCTGAATATCCTGTAAGCCGTAATAATTATCATAGCCCCAGCTTTTTGTAGTTAATATCTCTTGAATAAAACTCACCTTTATTCATATGGAAAGCATTTACGCTGTAATTCTGTTCCTTAAACAATCTTGCCATAGTATAAGGAAAAGTATTTTTGCTAAAAGAGTAAACATTTTCTATGTATGAAATAGGAGTTGTAAAACCTGTATTAACTGCAAACTCTGAATTAAATGTTGAACCGCCACCTGTATAAATTGAATAATGATTAGAAAAATCAATTGAATGTTTTCTAAGATTATATAAGTTAGGTGTAGTCTTCTTTGTAAGCATCCATGTATCCATTCCTTCTAATTGAAGGAAAATAAGATTTTTGCCTTTAAACTTGCCTGTATAAGCATTTTCTTCTTTAGTATCCTCTGCTTTATAAATACTATCAAGGAACTTCTGGTCTTCATCACTTATTTCTTCTTCCGGTTTTAAGAAAGTGAAATAAAAGTTTCTAACACTGTATTCATATAAACCAGAAATCTTCAAGCTCTTGTTACAATCACTAAAGTTGTTATAAATATTTCTTGCGTTCTTAAAATTGTTCCATTTTAGGTTGTTGTTTGCATGTCCCAACAGGAAAGGTGTGAGAGTGTGTAAAACAAGGAAAAATTACAAAAACTTTAAGAAAGCGTTTAGGCTTACATTTGTCATTAACAGGTAATTTCTTCCCTGTAATAATTCCGATTACAATTAATGCTATTGCAAATACATATATCAAAGGGTTGGTATTAAGGATTGTGTCCAAAATATAAGAACTTCCCTCGTCCCTCAATTCCAATAAGTTAAAACCGAAAACAAGTGATGTCATTGAATAGTAAATGCAATTAGTAAGGAACAGGGCAAAACTTATTATAAAAAATATCCAATAGGCTATTTTTGAACCCTTTCCTTTTAAAGAAGTGATTATTCCCATAAAAAGCACTATCCACAATATGGTGAATAAGTTTGGCACCGGATAATATGCAGGGTAATAGTCGACTTTGTATGCCCATAATCGGGTAATTAAATCCATAAGAAAAAATGGAATGACCGGATAAATATACTGACGGTGATTAGAAATATAAAGTCCGGCTTTTTTTAGTATATTAATTAATTTATTTTTTTTCGTATTCACTTCATTTACCTCCTCAAATAAAATAGCATAAAAGTATTTTAAGTTCAAGAAATACAGTAAATAATAATAATATAAACAAAAACAGACTAATATATTAAAGTTGCAAAATTTATGCAAATACAATACAATGAATGAGTTAAGATAAAGTAATGGATTTTAAAATAAAAACAGGAGAAAAATCTTGGGAATTTTAAAAATAAAAAATTTAATTCATGATTAACATTGATGAAGAAGAAGACTCAAAGTTTAGGGCAATTGATAATGTAAGTTTTGATGTTGAGGCAGGACAGTTTATAACCATATTGGGACATAACGGTTCAGGTAAATCATCATTGGCAAAACACATTAATGCGTTGCTTATGCCAACAGAAGGTTCAGTATGGATTGACGGCATAGAGACAACTAATGAGGAAAGAGTTTTGGACATCAGACAGACAGCAGGAATGGTATTCCAAAATCCTGACAACCAGATTGTGGCGACTATGGTTGAAGAGGATGTGGCTTTTGGACCTGAAAACATACAGGTGCCTACTGCTGAAATATGGAAAAGAGTTGAAAGAGCTCTTGGAAGTGTAAATATGACAAGGTTCAGACATAAGTCACCACTTAAACTGTCAGGTGGACAGAAGCAGAGAGTGGCAATTGCAGGAATTATAGCAATGGAACCTAAATGTATTGTTTTGGATGAGCCTACGGCAATGCTTGATCCTGTTGGAAGAAATGAGGTAATAGACACACTTCACAGCCTTAATGAAGAAAAGGGGATAACAATTATTCTTATAACTCATCATATGAATGAGGCAATTAAGGCGGACAGGGTTTTTGTTATGGACAAGGGAAAACTTGTTATGCAGGGTAATCCAAAGGAAGTTTTTTCACATGTTGAAAAGCTTAAAAGTCTTGGCCTTGAAGTACCACAGGTTACAGAATTGGCTTATATGCTTAAAAAGAGTGGTCTTAATATAGAAGACGGAATTTTGACAGTGGAAGAATTAATGATGCAAATAAACGAAAACAGGTAAGGAATATGTCATTAAAATTAGAAGATGTAAGTTTTGTTTATGGAGCCGGAACAAGTTCTGAAACAAAAAGCATTAAATAATGTTAATTTAGAAATTAATAAAGGCGAGTTTGTAGCTATTATCGGTCACACAGGATCAGGCAAGTCTACATTAATACAGCATTTTAACGGTTTAGAGAAAGCAACATCGGGAAATGTTTATTATGATGGAAAAAACATTGCAGATAAGGGCTTTGACATAAGAGGTTTAAGATGTAAGGTAGGACTTGTATTTCAGTATCCTGAACATCAGTTATTTGAGGAATCAGTTATAAAAGATGTTTGTTTTGGACCGCTTAATCAGGGCTGCACAAAGGAACAGGCAATAGAAAAGGCAAAAGAAGCCTTACAGCTTGTTGGTGTACGAGAAGAATTGTATGAGAAAACTCCTTTTGAACTGTCAGGTGGTCAGAAGAGACGAGTGGCAATAGCGGGAGTTCTTGCAATGAATCCGGAAATACTTATTTTAGACGAACCAACAGCAGGACTTGATCCGGCAGGTAGGGATAAAATATTAAATCGTCTAAAAGAGCTTAGAGAAAAAAAAGGAATAGGAATAGTCCTTGTTTCTCATAGTATGGAGGATGTAGCTAACTACGCCGAAAGAATTATTGTAATGAATAAGGGGCAGGTTATGTATGATGATGCCCCACATAATGTTTTTAAACATTATAAAAAGTTAGAACAAATAGGTCTTGCGGCTCCTCAGATAACATATATTATGCATCAGCTTAAGGAGGATGGACTTGATGTTGATGAAAATATTATTAATCTGGAAGAAGCAAAGGAAAGTATATTGAAAAGTTTAGGAAGATAAAATGGCAGATATAACAATTGGACAATATTATCCGGAAGATTCAGTAATACATAACTGGACCCAAGAGTTAAACTTTTTGGAACGTTAGTTTTTGTAGTAATGGTTTTTATGATTAACAATGTAATTGGTTATGGACTGATTACGTTATTTCTGGGAATAGTAATAAAGATGTCAAAGGTACCTTTTAAGAAGATGATGAAAGGCATAAGAGGGATTATTTTTATTATGCTGTTAAGTGTAGTTTTTAATATTTTTCTTACGCCGGGAGATGTGATTGTCCATTTCCTTATTTTTACAATAACAAAACAGGGAATTATAAAAGGTGTTTATATGGCGATAAGACTTGTGCTATTAGTAGTTGGAACATCAGTTATGACACTAACAACAACACCTAACGATTTAGCGGACGGTCTTGAAAAATCATTTGGAATTTTGAACGTAATCAAATTTCCTGTACATGAAATAGCTATGGTAATGTCTTTGGCATTAAGATTTATTCCTACTTTAATGGAAGAAACAGACAAGATAACTAAGGCACAAAAGGCAAGAGGTGCCAGTTTTGATACAGGAAATATATTGCAGAGGGCGAAAAGCTTAATACCTATATTAATACCGCTTTTTGTATCTTCAATTAGAAGAGCTGCTGATTTGGCAACTGCAATGGAAGCAAGATGTTATCACGGCGTGAAAGAACAAAAATGAAACCTTTAAGCTATAATAGACATGATGCATATGCATATGTTGTATGTTTTTTGATTATAGCAATAATTTTAGGTACTAATTTTATGGTTAATAACATTACAACCATAAATATGTTAATATTAGTTGAATAAATGTTAATAAAGGAACGCAAATGAAGAGAGTAAGGTTAACAATTGCTTATGATGGAACCAATTACTGCGGTTGGCAAGTGCAGATTAACGGAATAACTGTTGAAGAAGTTCTTAATAAAGCATTAAAAGATTTATTAAATGAAGAAATTGCAGTTATAGGTGCAAGCCGTACTGATTCAGGGGTACATGCAATGGGAAATGTAGCTGTTTTTGATACGGAAACAAGGATTCCTGCAGAAAAAATATCTTTTGCACTTAATCAAAGATTGCCTAACGATATTAGAATCCAAAAATCAGATGAAGTCCCACTTGATTGGCATCCACGATACAGAGATAGCACAAAACATATGAATATAAGATCTTAAATAGAAGATTTCCTGATCCATTGCAAAGGTTTTACACACATTTTATGTATATGCCTTTGGATGAGCAGAAAATGAAAGAGGCAGCAGAGTACATAGTTGGAGAACACGACTTTGCCAGCTTTTGCTCAGCAGGAAGTCAGGTAGAAAGTACTGTAAGAACGGTATATTCTCTTAGTGTAAACAAAAGAGATGATGTAATATCAATTAGAATTACAGGAAATGGTTTCTTATATAATATGGTAAGAATAATCGTTGGTACATTAATAAAGGTAGGACTTGGAGTTTATCCGCCGGAACATGTAAAGGAAATAATAGAGGAAAAAGACAGATATGTTGCAGGCCCTAAAGCTCCGGCGTGTGGTCTTACACTAGTTGGAATAGAGTATAGTGAATAAGTTGTACAAAATATTCATAGATGACAATAAAGTATAGTGAGTAAGCTATATATAATTGTTCATAAATGATAATAAAGCGTAAATAAAGAACTTTTATAAAAGCTTTAATAAAAGGATAAAAGAAAAGCTTAAATAAACGCAAAAAGAGTCTTGACAGCAAATATTAAATACCGTATAATCATTTATTGTGACAAGGTATGCACGATAGTTTTATGCCCTAGCCAAAGCCCCGGTACGGACATTTAACACATAAATTTTTTTAGAAAAGCAAAATTTCAGGAGGTAAACCAATGAAAACATATATGGCTAGTCCATCAGATATTGAAAGAAAATGGTATGTAGTTGACGCTACAGGATATACATTAGGTCGTTTGTCATCAGAAGTTGCTAAGATTTTAAGAGGAAAGAACAAACCACAGTTCACACCTCATATCGACACAGGTGACTATGTAATTATTACAAACGCAGATAAAATCACAGTAACAGGTAAGAAATTAGAACAGAAGATTTACTATCGTCACTCAGACTACGTTGGTGGTATGAAGGAAATGACATTAAAAGAAAAGCTTGATAAGAAGCCTGAAAGTGTTATTGAACTTGCAGTTAAAGGCATGCTTCCAAAGGGACCTTTAGGAAGAGCAATGATTAAGAAACTTTTTGTTTATGCTGGACCAGAGCATCCACACGCAGCTCAGAAACCAGAAGAATTAACATTTTAGTTAACTGAGAGGAGGAAATAACAATGGCTACAGAAAAGTATTATGGAACAGGTAGAAGAAAAAGCAGCATTGCAAGAGTATATGTAATGCCTGGTAAAGGAAATATAACAATTAATAAGAGAAGTATTGATGAATACTTCGGATTAGAAACATTAAAGGTTATCGTACGTCAGCCATTAGCAGCAATCGATGCTGTTGATAAGTTTGATGTAATCATCACAGTACACGGTGGTGGATACACAGGACAGGCTGGTGCAATCAGACACGGTATCTCAAGAGCATTACTTCAGGTAGATTCAGATGCTTACAGACCAATTCTTAAGAAAGCTGGATTCTTAACAAGAGAATTCAAGAATGAAAGAAAGAAAGAA
>ENA-OQAZ01001338-OQAZ01001338.1-human-gut-metagenome-genome-assembly--contig:-NODE-1338-length-11940-cov-2.536020_pt1 | contig 11940 bp, 21 predicted proteins | sample MGYA00242737_ERZ504531 | MGnify/ENA primary metagenome ERZ504531 (study PRJEB26092, sample SAMD00036244) | human gut metagenome | host: Homo sapiens | study: EMG produced TPA metagenomics assembly of...
CATGGTTTAAGCCCGGGATTCCATAGGGATTATGGATCCAAAAGAAACAGAATTCTCTTTATAAACAACAATTTCCTTTTTATATCAAATTAAACCAGACTAACTAAAAAAGCAGTTGGAATAATTTTTATACACAAGTTACCTGGGAATGTGATTTTTAATATGGGCCGTGAAAAGCGCAACTACTGGCACCGCTACAGCAGCTATTCTACAAATGGCGGAGATATCGACCTTTTCCTTATTGAAGGACCTGCTATGCGTCAGGTTGTAGAGCGTTATACAGATCTGACCGGAAAGTCTGCCATGCTTCCCAAGTATGCTTTAGGATATCTTGGATCTTCCATGTATTATCCTGAACTGGATGCAGACTGTGATGATGCTATTGAAGAATTTATCGATACTACTAAAGAAGAAGATATCCCTGTAGATGGTTTCCAGCTCTCTTCCGGCTACTGTGCCATTGAAACTGAACAGGGCATCAAGCGTTGTGTATTTACATGGAATAAAAAACGTTTTAAAGATCCAAAAGACTTTTTGCCAGATGAAAAAGAGAGGCGTCTGCGTTTCACCAAACGTAAAACCCGGTATTCTCCTGATCCATCCAAAGCTGGAAGAAATGAAGGCAAAAGGAATGTTTGTTAAAGCCAGCGAAACAGAAGAACCTGGTATTGGAACCTGGTGGGGCGGCAAGGGTATGTTTGTAGATTTTACCAGCCAGGAAACCAGAGATAACTGGAAGGAAATGTTAAAGGAAAATGTCCTTGACTACGGTACCAGCTCTGTCTGGAACGATAACTGTGAATATGACAGCATGGTTGACAAGGACTGCCGCTGCTCTTTTGAAGGAAAAGGCGGTACCATTGGACAGTTAAAATCTGTTATGTCCAATATTATGTGCCAAATCACCAATGAAGCAGTTCATGAAACATTTGATAATACCCGTCCTTACGTAGTATGCCGTTCCGGTCATGCAGGTATCCAGCGTTATGCGCAGACCTGGGCAGGTGACAATTTGACCTGCTGGGATTCTTTGAAATATAATATTGCTACCATCCTTGGTATGGGATTATCCGGCGTTGCAAACCAGGGATGCGACATTGGCGGCTTCTATGGAGTTTCCCCGGAAGCTGAGTTGTTAGTCAGATGGATCCAGAATGGTATTTTCCAGCCTCGTTTCTCAATCCATTCTACCAATATTGACAATACAGTCACCGAACCATGGATGTACAGCAACTGTACGGAATATATCAGAACTGCTATTAAATTCCGCTACCGCCTGTTCCCTTATCTGTATTCCTTAATGGAACGTGCACATGAAACCGGACTTCCTATTATGGAGGCAATGTGCAGTGCGTTCCAGAATGACCCTAAATGTTACGAGGAAGGCGTAGACTTTATGTTTGGTGATTCCCTGCTGGTAGCAAATGTAGTAGAAAAAGGCGCAAAAACCCGCAAGGTTTATCTGCCGGAAGGAAATACCTTCTATGATTTTTATACAAGAACTCCATATAGTGGCGGACAGACCATTGAACTTCCTGTAGATCTTGGAAGTATCCCTCTGTTTGTAAAAGGCGGCGCCATCATTCCTATGGCTTCCAACCAGATGAAGAATCTTATGACTGAGCAGCTGCAGGAATTTCCATTCTCTGCGCTCCTGACTGCGATGGTTCCTTTACCTTATATGAAGATGACGGTGTTTCTATGGATTATGAAAAGGGCTGTTACTTAAAGACTTTTATTTCCATGACTGCTGGGGAGCGCACCGTTCTCACCTTTAAACAGGAAGGTTCCTATGTTACTTCTGTAGAAACTATGGCTTTAGATATGATCCACCGCGAAAAAGCCCCATACTGGGTAACTGTAGATGGAAAAGAAATCCCTCATTTCCTTCACAGAAGAAAATTTGAAGAGGCTGAATGCGGTTGGTATTACAGCCAGACTTTAAAATCCGTACAGGTAAAATACCTGAATCCTAAAAAGGATCATCAGGTTGTAGTTTCCTTTGAACAGTTTGACCTGATCGGCATGTAATAATGCAACATAGAAAGGGGATAAAATACGATGAAAAAATTGGCAGCAATTGCAGCGCTGTAGGACTGGCCCTGTTCAGTCTTACAGGCTGCGCTCAAAGCGGAGTAAAAACCAGTGCAGAAGCTACACCGGAAAACCCGATGGTGCTTACACTTGCCCACGGCCTTAGCGAAACCCATACAGTCCATATTGCAATGACAGAGTTTGCTGAGAAAGTAAAAGAACGCACCGATGGAGGATACAGATCCAGATTTTCCCAAATGGCCAGTTAGGATCTGAAAATGAAAACATGGAACAGCTGATGTCCGGTGTTATCTCCATGACAAAGGTGTCTGCTCCTGGTCTTGCAACTTATAATGAATCCTACCACGCATTCGGACTTCCTTATATTTTTGACAGCACAGAAGATTTTTATCATGTCATGGATTCCAGCCAGATGCATGATTTCTTCCTTTCTTCCGAAAATGACGGCTTTGTAACACTGACTTATTACACTTCCGGAGCACGCTCCTTCTATACGAAAAATAAAGCCATCCGTAAGCCGGAGGATCTGAAGGGATTAAAGATCCGTGTCCAGGATATGAAATCCCAGACAGACATGATGAAGGCTCTTGGAGGCATCCCGGTAGCTATGTCTTATGGTGATGTTTATACTTCTTTACAGACCGGTATTATCGATGGAACCGAAAATAATGAAACTGCCCTTACTACCGGTAAACACGGTGAGATCTGCAAGGTATACTCCACTGACCAGCATGCCATGATCCCTGATGTTATGGTCATGAGTCCAAGGTATGGAAAAACATCAGCCTGAGGATCAGCAGATCATTCTTGAAGCAGCCCGTGAATCCACAGAAAGCCATAAAATTGCCTGGGACAGCGCGATCCAGCAGGCGATCGAAGAAGCTAAAACTACAATGGGTGTTGAATTTGTCAATGATGTAGACAAAGAAGCCTTCCGTGAAGCTACAAGCGGTATGATCGACGATTACTGTGCGCAGTATCCAGGTGTTAAAAAGCTTCTTGATATTATTGATTCTGTAGAATAAGGAGGACCGTCATGAAAGAATTTTTATCGCTGATCAAAAAATGGATGACCCGCCTGTTAGCCGGTATTGCTACTGTCCTTTTATCCATTATGACACTGCTGGTATTATATCAGGTTATTTACAAGATATATTTTAAATAGCCCGGCTGCATTTACAGAAGAACTTGTCCGTTATTTCCTGATCTGGACCAGCTTTATCGGTGCTGCCTATGCTTTCATTACAAGAGAGCATATGTGTCTGATACTGGTTCGTGACAGCTTAAGTCCTTCCGGAAAACGGATTTTAATGACTCTTATTGATATCCTGATCCTGATCTTTTCTATTTTTGTTATTACCATCGGTGGCTTTAAGCTGGCTTTAAGTGCACAGAAGGTATTTTCTGCACTTCTTGGTATCCCAAGAAGCCTGGTATATGCTATGGCTCCTATATCAGGATTATTTATCGTTCTGGCTCAGATCATTAATATTTATGAAGATGTAACCGGAACTGCCATTGACATTGAAGGAGGAAATGAATCATGAGTATCGGACTTACAACGGTTATCTTGTTTGCAGTTTTTGGAATCCTGCTTTTTTTAAGCTGCCCCATTTCCGTAAGCATCGTGATCGCATCGATCGTTGCTGCCATGTCTTCTCTTTCATGGGATCAGATCACGTTTATCACTATGCAGAAAATGAACAGCGGTGTTGAAAGCTTTTCCCTGCTTGCCATCCCACTGTTCATCCTTGCAGGAAACATTATGAATAACGGCGGTATTGCAAGACGTCTTGTGAATTTTGCTAAGATTTTTGTAGCTGGATCCCAGGTTCACTGGCACAGGCCAACATTGTAGGAAACATGCTTTTTGGTGCCCTCTCCGGTTCTTCTGTTGCTGCTGCATCTGCTATGGGCGGCTGTATTTACCCGATCCAGAAGGATGAAGCTACGATCCTGCATTTGCAACTGCTGTTAATATTGCTTCTGCTCCTACAGGCCTTCTGATCCCGCCTACCAGTGCATTTATCGTATATTCCACAGTAGCAGGCGGTGTATCCATTTCCACCTTATTCATGGCTGGTTATATTCCCGGTATCCTCATGGGAGTTGGTCCATGGTCGTAGCTTTTATTTATGCCAAAAAGCATAAATATCCTACCTCTGGAAAGACACCGATGAAGGAAGCTCTTAAAGTAACATTGGAAGCTATCCCAAGTCTGCTTCTTATTATCATTGTTATCGGTGGTATTGTAGCTGGTATCTTTACTGCTACAGAAGGTGCAGGTATCTGTGTGCTTTACTGCCTGATCCTTTCTGTCTGCTACCGCAGCATTACTGTAAAATCTTTCATGAAGATTTTAGTAAGCAGTGCCTGCACCAGCGGCATCATCCTGTTTCTGATCTCTGCCTCCTCTGCCATGTCCTTTGTAATGGCATACTCCGGGATCCCGGCAGCTATCTCTAACGGAATTATGTCCATTTCAACTAACAAGTATGTGATCTTTTTCCTGATGAATGTGATCCTGATGGTAGTTGGCATGTTCATGGATATTACTCCTGCGATCCTTATTTTCACACCTATCTTTCTGCCGATCGCACAAAGCCTTGGTATGAGCGATATCCAGTTCGGTGTTATGCTGATCTTCAACATGTGCCTTGGAAACATCACACCTCCTGTAGGTTCTGTTCTGTTTGTAGGCTGCGGGATCAGTAAGATCAGTATTGAAGACGTTACCAAGACCCTGCTTCCTTATTTTGCAGTGCTGTTCCTTCTTCTTTTAGCTGTTACCTATATTCCTGCACTGTCATTAGGTGTACCAAAATTAATGGGATTGATCTGATCACCAAAATCTGTCACAACAACGCTGAACAGACCGGCATTCCTATTTCTTTGAAAAATCTCTGGTAATCTCTTATAAAGTAGGCTATAATAAAGCGAAAAAACATTTAGTAGCTGAACAGACTTAAAGAAAGAGGGTGAAGGAAATGCACAAATTTATGCGCACCATAGGATTTAGCGGCTGCGACAGTGACCTGGAAATAGATAAGATCATGCGAAAGCTGGCAAAAACAGCTACAAAAACGGCTGTATTGGAAAGAAACGACCACCCCGGTCTTTATGAGCTCCGTGCGGAACTGGCACCGGGAATGGGGATCGTCATGATCGGTCAGATGACAGAAAAAGGAACTTTTAAACGGGAATATGCATTCCCTTATGTAACCGGCAGCGATATTTCATCTTCTGCTGAATGTTCCATCCAGCGCCATGCTGAACGTGAAACCTATGCCGGCCTTTTAGATGAATACCGCGTAGGCATTTCCCTTATCTTTTATATAACTAATTCCATAGAATATAGAAGCCGCCGGTCAAAGCGACTTCCGGTACTGGCAAAAAATATATGCCTGTCCGGACTTGCTTCCCAGGGAAAGGTCCTGCTGCCAGTAAAAAAGACTCCCAAGCAGGCTGCCGACCTGAAACAGGCCGCCAGAAAACGAGGAAATCTCTTAGAGCTGCCCGCCGGGGTGATACGGACGCTATTGAAACCCTGACTGTAGAGGATATGGATCTGTATTCAATGGTCACAAGGCGTATTATAAAAGAGGATATGTACTCTATTATCGAAACCAGCTTTATGCCAAGCGGCATTGAATGCGACCAGTATTCCATTATCGGAAATATCTTAAGCGTAAACCTGGTGGAAAATGAACTGACAAAAGAAGAAATCTACCGTCTGCGTGTAGAATGCAATGATATGGTATTTACTGTTGCCATCAACAAAGCCGACCTTTTAGGTGAACCAGCACCTGGCAGACGTTTTAAGGGTCAGATCTGGATGCAGGGACTTGTTGATTTTGGTGTAAATGATATGTTGTGTTAAATGAATTTTCCTATATGCTTTGCCCCCGCATATGCGGGGCGTTTTTGTATACATAAAAGACTTGCATTTTTCATGGAAAAAGGTTAAAATATCTAAGGATTGTATTTCAATTTTATTTTATATTATATTTGCGTCAATAGCTCAGCAGGATAGAGCGTCCCCCTCCTAAGGTTGCGTTACAACGGCCACCTCAAAAAAAACTAAATAAGGGATTGCAGTTCGACTTTGATCGGGCTATAATCATATATCAGACACGTCCATATAGCTCAGCTGGATAGAGCACACGCCTCCTAAGCGTGGGGTCGGAGGTTCAAATCCTCTTATGGACGCCAGTGAACAACGCCGAAAGCCTTTGTTTTCAAGGGTTTTCGGCTTTTCTTATATAAAAAGCTACGAAAAAGCTCTTTCACTGTATGAGATAAAATTCTACTCCAAAATTTGATTTTTGACAACCCCTCCAGAATCGAACGGTTGTTATAAGACAAAATCGCCAGCTAATTTTTAGCAGAAAACGGGCTGTTCTTGCTAATGAAAATGCCCTTCCTGCTAATCAGCCCCAAAATCGTGCCAAAAATCCAGCTAATCAAAAAAGGCGGATGTTTTGAATACCATGCAGTTATAGCAGATAAAATTAAATATCGTTATGTACATAGAGCGTCTATTTGCCCCGCATTGGGGATGGATAGGCGCTCTTTTTTTATGCCCAAACCCATGGGCAAATACAAGAGATTGGAGGTGTTTTATTTGAGCAAGCCTGTTTATGCCGCAGACAAGCCGAGCGACTGTCATTACTGCTACTTCTGGACGAATGGCAGAAAGGGCTGCCGTCTGGGTAGAAATAATTGCTACTACTTAATCTCTTTGCCGCCGAAACCCAAGTCGGAATGTGATGGCTGTCCCTATGGGCGAGATCACCCGTGCATTGGTTGGTGTACGAAGAAGGTTATGCGTGAAGTGGGGCTTCGTTGATATGGATGTGTATGAACAGGAATACCGCTTCTACTATTTTGCCCGATGTCCTTACGAAAAGACGGATACGACTTTCCGCAGCATTCCGCTGACAACAGAAAGTTTTCCGCAGAAAGAAGGTGGTGAAGCCGTGTGAGTTTTGATTATTTTTACGGTCAGCAATCCGATCTATTCACATTCTATCGAGTTCCGAAGGTGTTGTTCACGAACGAGAGGTTCTGGAATATTTCTGCCGATGCCAAGATGCTGTATGGCATTTTGCTTGACCGCATGAGCTGTCTGCCAAGAATGGTTGGATAGATAAAAACGGTAGAGTGTATATCATTTTTACAATCGACGAAGCGAAGATGGCTCTGAACTGTGCTGAACAAAAGGCTATCAAGCTGCTCAGTGAACTTGAGAAGAAAGCAGGATTGATTGAACGTAAGCGCCAGGGTTTGGGAAAGCCCAACCTGATCTATGTGAAGAACTTTATCTCTGCTGTGGATTCACAACTCTTGAATTGTGAAAATCACAATTCTGGAACAATGGAAATCACAACTCAAGAACTTCCGAAATCACAATGTAATAATACTGATATTAAAAATACTGAATTTAGTGATACTGATTCTATCTTTCCTTCCGGAATGGTGGAATGATGGACGAGAATGACCGGTATCAAGAATACTTTGATTATTTCTCGGATCAGCTCAGTATTGATTTGTTGAAGAAGGATTACCCTTACGATTCCGAAATGTTGGATAACATTCTGGAGTTGATCGTTGAAACAGTTTGCAAGAAGCGACCATTGATTCGCATTGGTGCAGAGGAACGTCCAGCAGAAATTGTCCGCAGTCGGTTTATGAAACTGAATGTCGAACACATTCGATATGTTATGTCCTGGAGGTACATTAAAGAAGAAAGACATTCACTGGAGAGAAACAGTAATCTTGGTATATATTTTGATAGGAATCCGCTTCTATAAATGAATACACAGTACTGATTCCATAGAATATCACTACACATAGCAAATGATTTGCTGCTTTTTATTTTTATCAGGGTAGTCCATAGTGGGCTGCCTTTTGTTATACAAAATGGAGACAATCAGGGAATCTGTAAAAAGAGGCATGGGCGGCGCAATTTACGGTATTGCAAGTGTTACTATATTTGTTAGATTTTTACAAATATACCCTGTACACAAAAATTTCACTTGTAATCTGGCAGGATATCGGCTACACTTTACTCATTCCAATCTGATAGGAGGATAAGAAAGAGTATGAGAAAGAAATGGATTTTTACCGGAGCGGCATTTGCACTTGCAATGACCTTGACCGGATGCAGAGATAATGCGGCAGCCAGTATTCCGCAGCAAAGCAGCCAGGAGCAGACGAAGGAGCAGACACAGATGATCCCTATGGAGGAGGCACAGGAAGCGGCGTTAAAAGCAGCGGATATTGAAGCGGCAGATGCAGACATTTCAGCCACGACCTTAAGTGAGGTGGCGGGAGTGGCCTGCTATAAGGTGGAATTTACTTCCGGAGAGTATGCCTACTCCTACACGATCAATGCACAGACAGGAGCTGTCATGGAAATGAGCAGCCAGGAACAGAATGCACAGACTTCCGGGACGCAGACGGAAACGGCGGACCCCGCTGCCTCGGCTCCGGCACAGACCTCAGGTTAGCCTCAGCCCAGGCACAGACCTCAGCCGCTGCACCGGCACAGAATGCAACAGGTACCGGAACCGTGGATGAAGCAGCAGCACAGAAGATCGCACTGGAGCATGCCGGAGTGAAGGCAGCGGACGCAACGATCACCAAGTCAAAGCTTGATTATGAAGACGGACGTCAGGTATATGACATTGAATGGTATGCAGCGGTGCCAAGTATGACTATGAGATTGCGGCAGACACCGGAGAGATCATCAGCTCCGCATATGAAGAAAAAACGATGGGAGCAGACAGCAGGAACGTTACGGTCAGTGAGGCAGATGCAAAGAAAACAGCCCTTGACCGTGTAAGCGGTGCAACAGACAAGAATCTCTACGAATGGAAGCTTGATTATGATGACGGACGCCCGGAATATGAAGGAAAGATCATCTACGGTGGAACGGAATACGAATTCACGATTGATGCAGCGACCGGATCCGTAATGGAGTGGGATGCTGAGAAGGTCCGTTAAGACAGACAGGAGAAGTAGTTGTGTACAAAGATTATCAATGACCAGTTAACAGATTTATTTTATAACTTTATCGAGATGGAAGACCGTATTGCGGCCAATGACCGGTATGCAGACTTAAACAGCTCGGATATGCGGTTTTTGTCCGCCGTAGGAAAAGGGAGCCACCCAAGGACCATCACCCAGGTCGGTGATACCTGCGTGTCGGGAGACAGACGGCACACCATGCATCCAGCAGCCTCATCCGGAGAGGATATCAGAACCTGCGGAGGCAAAGCGTCTGCTCATCTACCGTGGCAGGGGCTTACAGGGAGCGAAGACCAAGGCATACCGAAACGGATATAAGGGAGCCATGTATCCCTGGGAGGCTGCCAGACCGGAGTACGGGGAGACCACCCCGGAAAGAGGCATGGCAGATCCGCAGACAGGGGAGAGAACCGCCATCTATACCGGGAAAAAGGAACTGCATATCTCAGCAGATATCAGCCATGCCGTATGGAAATATTATCAGGCTACCGGTGATGAAGAGTTCATGAAGCAGTGGGGCGATGAGATCCTTCTGGCTACTGCAGTATTCTGGGCAGACCGTGTGGAATGGGACGAGGATGGCAGGGTATGCCATATCCGTGATGTGATCGGACCGGATGAGTACAAACAGCGGTTGACGGACAATACCTATACCAACTACATGGCACGGAATAACCTCCGCCTGGCGGTGCAGATCGCAGAAAGACTGGAAAAAGAGGATCCGGAATATCTGGAAGAGCTGAATAACCGCTGGGAGATCTGTGAGATGCTGCCAAAGATCCGCAGGGCGGCGGAAGGAATATATCTGCCGCCTGTGGGAAAGGATGGCATCCTTCCCCAGTTTGCCGGTTACGGGAAGCTGCAGGAGATGGATCTTAGCTACTACAAGAGCTTTGGAAAAAACGCAGCCGCCGAAATACGGAAGGAACATACCGTTATGGAGCTTGAGAGCTTACGGGTGCATAAACAGGCAGACCTCGTCCTGCTATTGCAGCTGTTCCCGGAACTTCCGGAAGAAGCCGGTGGGACACAGCGCAGGCAGGTACGGGAGAAAAACTACGAGTTTTATGAAAAACACACGCTCCATGAAGCATCCTACAGCTTTGCCACCCATTCCCTGATGGCAGCTTCCCTGGGAAGGACACAGGAAGCCTATGAGCTGTTCCGCCAGTGCTGCGATGTGGATTTAAGCTCCGATGGGGAGAATGCACCGGCAGGAATCTATGCACCTGCATGGGCGGCATCTGGCAGTGTGTGGTAGAGGGCTTCTGCGGGGTACGGATCGAGGAAGATGCCCTGCGGATCGATCCCTGCCTTCCCGAAAAGTGGGAAAGCGTGAAATTCCGCATCTGTTACCGGAAAAGCACCCTGGATATCAAGGTAACGAAGAATGCACTGACCGTCAATAACAGGAGCAGCCACCCGGTACCGCTTAGCTTCCGTGGGGAAGCGGTGTGTCTGGATGGCACCGTGAGCAGGATCTTCCCGCTCCATTCCCCGGAATAAAACAGCATGACAGAACGCAGACAGGAACAACCTGTGCACTCTAAGGAGTGTACAGGTTGTTTTGCTTTGAACACTGCTCATGCGCAAAGAGTCCACAGGCAAACTCGTTATTGCTGGAAAAAGGATAGGAATCCACCATCCGGTATACCATAATGTGGACAGGAAGACCCGGGTAGAACCGGACGGAAGGAGACTGGTGAAAATGACAGAAATCGGAGAAGAGACACTGAAGCAGTACAGGGGATATCTGGCGGATCGGGAAAAAAGCATCGCCACCATTGACAAATATCTGCGGGATATCCGTACCTTCCTGCAGTGGATGGGAGAAAACCGGAGCATTACCAAGGAAAAAGTGATCGCCTACAAGGCATGGCTGCAGGAGCATTACAAAACGAGCAGTGCAAACAGCATGCTGGTAGCCCTGAATGGATTTCTGGACTTTATGGGAGAAACGCAGAGCCGGGTGAAGACGGTAAAGGTACAGAAGCAGATGTTCCGTTCCACAGAAAAGGAAATAAGCAGGGCAGAATACAAAAAGCTGATCGAAAAGGCTTACCGGATGGGACGGGAGCAGACCGCACTCATCATGGAGACCATCGGAGCGACCGGGATCCGGATCAGTGAATTGAAATATATCACCGTAGCCGCTGTGAAAAGCGGGAAAACAGAGGTTCCTGCAAGGGAAAGAAAAGACAGGTGTATCTGGTGAAAGAGCTGAGGGAGAAGCTGCTCAAAATACTGCAGAAAAAAGGATCTGTAAGGGAAGTGTGTTCGTCAGCCGCTTCGGGAATCCACTGGACCGCAGTAATATCTGGTCGCAGATGAAAGCCATCGGTGCCGCAGCCGGAATCTGTCCGGATAAGGTATTCCCCCATAACCTCCGCCACCTTTTTTGCCAGGGTGTTCTGGGAAAAATGGAAGGATCTTTTTTACCTGGCGGATATACTGGGACACAGCAATGTCAACACGACCAGGATCTATACCATGACCACTGTTAAGAACCATGGAAGACGGATGCAGGTGCTGGGATTAGTAACATAAGCTTACCGATCAGGTCTGAATCAGAGCGGAATAAGAGAAGAATCAGAGCAGATGTGAGAAAAATCGGGGCAGAAAAACAAAAATACCACATAATCTGCATTATGTGGTAGAAATGGTATCCAAAAGCGGTGTCTATACATAATGGTATGTTTCCTTACTTGGAAATACTGTCCAAAAGTACCATAATTTCTCAACCGTAATTCATATATACCAAAAATAAATTTGTATGTCAATGATACAATTCGACTTTTTTCGCAGAAAATTGTGCAGAATCTGATACAGAATCCGTAAAGGGTCTATTTTCAC
>ENA-OQAZ01001339-OQAZ01001339.1-human-gut-metagenome-genome-assembly--contig:-NODE-1339-length-11939-cov-1.795039_pt1 | contig 11939 bp, 21 predicted proteins | sample MGYA00242737_ERZ504531 | MGnify/ENA primary metagenome ERZ504531 (study PRJEB26092, sample SAMD00036244) | human gut metagenome | host: Homo sapiens | study: EMG produced TPA metagenomics assembly of...
ATCGTGTCGAAGGCTGCCTGCTGGGCAACGGCGAGCGCACCGGCAACGTCGATCTGGTCACGCTTTGGTCTGAACTTCCTCACGCAGGGCATCGATCCGCAGATCGATTATTCCAACGTTCCTGAGATTCGCAAGACGTTGAGTACTGCAACCAGCTGAAGATTTCCGAGCGTCACCCGTATGCCGGCAATTTCGTGTTCACCGCCTTCTCCGGTTCTCACCAGGATGCCATCAAGAAGGGTCTTGAGGCTCGTCAGGTGGCCGCCGATCGTGCCGGTGCCGATTTGGACAGCTTCGTGTGGCTGGTGCCGTACCTGCCGATCGATCCGAAGGATATCGGCCGCACGTACGAGGCCATCATCCGCGTGAACTCCCAGTCCGGCAAGGGCGGCATGGCCTACCTGCTGAAGACCAACCACAATCTTGATCTGCCGAAGCGTCTGCAGGTCGAGTTCGACAAGGTTGTGCAGGCGTACGCCGATGAGACCAAGAAGGAAGTCAAGGACGAGGATATTTGGCGTCTGTTCAAGGACGAGTATCTGCCGGTCGAAGAGTCCGGCGCTACTGCGGCTGGTGCCGTGGTCGGCGACAGCAAGGACGACTCCCTCGAGCAGTGGGGCCGTCTGAAGCTGCTGAAGGTGTCGGTGTCGTCCGGTGAAGATGGTTCCGATACCGTGCTGAAGGCAGGATTCTTGACCGCGGCGTGAACGTCGGCGTTGATGAGCCGGTGGAGCGTGAGGTTTCCGGCATGGGCAACGGCCCGCTTGCCGCTTTCCTGAACGCGCTGAGCAACTTCGGCATCGAGGCTTCCGTGATGGATACGTGGAGCACACCATGTCCGTCGGCACCGACGCCATGGCCGCCTCCTACGTGGAATGCCAGATCGGTGAGGAAGAGGATCCGCGGATCGTGTGGGGCGTCGGCATTGACACGTCCATCGTCACCAGCTCGTTGAAGGCCATTATTTCGGCCATCAACCGTTCCGAGCGCTGATTTCCGCGGGTTTTCGGTTCTCGTAGCTGAAGGGCTTGTGATGTACTTGCGAGTACGTCACAAGCCCTTTGCTTTTTGATTTCATAGGATTCCCGAGTTTCCGGATTTTCCAGTTTTTCCGGATTATTCGGAAACTCGGAAATTCAGGATTGCGATCCCCAAATGCAGACATTGTTGCCGATTGCGGAGAACGTCATGACCGGCTTGCCGTCGATCTCGCGGGGGAGTGTTGCGAACCGTGCAATGTAGGTCACGTCGTCCAATCGGATTTCCGCGTCGCTTGCGCAACAGTTGAATCCGTTCACGGCGCCGGAAAGCGGTTTCCACGATCCGCAGGTGATCGGCCGTCCGTCGACCTCGGCAGATTCGCGTCGGGAGTATCGAAGAAACTTACGATTTCACCCCGGGTGATCCGCCCGTCCTCATGGAACGTATATCGCGTCGGACGATTGATGCCAACGTACGTGCCATCATCCTCTTGCTTGCCGTTGAAGAACGTATGCTGATCATGCAGTACAACGTTGTAATCGCCTGTGATATCGGCAATGCCGGTCGGCGCGACGGCAACGGAACCGCGGTATTCGTACGGTGCCGCAACCAGCCAGCCGTCGGAAGTCGCAGTAATTCGCGTACGTGAGATTCGTAATCTTCATCATCGTCCTCGCTAAAGCGTTCCGCGAAACGGGTGTGGTAGACGAGGAACATGCGACCGTCCTTCGACCGACGAATGGCGGAATTATGCCCCTGCGAGACTTCGACATCGGCAAGCTTTGCCGGACCGCCATCCCACTGTACGGAAGACGTCAATCGAATGCCGGTGCCGCGCTCCTGATTGTCGGGAATCTCACCGTACGAAATCGCGGGATTGCCGTTCTGGTCCACGTACGGGCCAAGCAGCGATTTTGAACGGAACAGACGAATCTGATATCCGCCGGTGCGCCCAAGCCAGCCGTACGACATGAACAGATACCACCATCCGTTTTCACGAATGAAGTACGATCCTTCGCCGGAATTCCAGTAGCCTCCGGCCACTTTCACGCCGTAATAAGGATCGGAGGAATCCTTGACCAGCGGGTATCGCACGGAATAATCGCGCAAGCCGGTTTCCGGATCGAGCTTGAACATCCAGATGCCGCCGAACCATGAACCGAAACTCATCCACATTTCGCCGTGCTCGCACAATGCGGGCGCCGCTCGATGGCGTTGATGCGCGTGTCTTTGAGCGACAGGTAGCGGGTCAGGTCATAGCCGACGGTGCCATCGGTTTTGGCTCAAGTTCCAGCACTTTCGGCACGTCGGTGTTCCACAGGTTGCTCTCGTCGAAACCGGAATATACCACCGGCCCCACGTACGTCCAGTCGCCGTCCACATGGTCGGCGGTCAACAGCACGATCACCGAGCGGAACTGGTCGCCGTTCACCGACAGGTACATGCACCACTTGCCCATGGTCTCGTTCCAGATCACGTCGGGCGCCCACGTGTTGCCGAGCAGGTCGGGATTGGAATCCTGTTTCGGCCATGCCTGCCAAATATCGCCGAGCAGCGCGTACGGGTCGCGGCTCAGATGTTATCGAACCGCTCCCAATGCACCATATCCGTGCTGCGCGCGCACCGACGATGCGTGCCGAACAGATAGTAGACACCGTTTTCCTCGACGATTGCGGGATCGTGCACGGCCACCCGACCGTTGGCGAGCGTGTGCTCGATGCCGTTGGGCGAGGTGGCCGGTGCCGCAGATAGTGGTTCTGCAGACGATTGCACTGCAGCATTCACGGTTGTTGTGCCGTTTTCACTCACTTCTGCGACCCCCAAATGCACAGATTGTTTGTGCCCAGAGCGCTGAAGGTCATGACTGCCTTGCGATCCTTGTCTCGCGGAAGCTTGTCGAACGCGCCGGAATACGTGACTTCGCCCTCGTCGCCGGTGAGCTTAAGCGTCATCTGGTTGGCGCCTTCCACGGCCTCCCAAGTGCCCGTCTGGTCGCCGGTCACGGTGCCGTCTTCCTTCAGGGTGATGTTGATGGGCTTGTTCACGCCGCGATAGACGGTGCTCGTCTTATCGGTGACCTTCTTCGGGCCCTTGAAATAGCTGGACTTGTCGTGCGTCACCATCTCGTAATCGCCGGCGATGTCGGCGGTCTTGTAGCCCTTCTTGTCGGCCTTGGTGCCCGTGTATTCGTACGGTGCGGCCACCAGCCATCCGTCGCGGTCGGCAGCAGCTCGTGCACGCGCACCTCATGCTTTTCGCCGGAACCGGAGAAACGGGTATGGTACACGAGGTAAGCGGTGCCGTCGTCGTCAACGAACGCGGAATTGTGGCCCTGGGAGACCTCGATGTTCGCGTTGTCGTTGCCGCTCCACTGGATCGAGCTCATCAGGCGCTCGCCGATGTCGCTTTGCCAGTTGTTGCCGATGGCCTTGGTGGAAATCGCGGTGTTGCCGGCTTCGTCAACGTACGGGCCGGTGATGTCCTTGGAGCGGAACATGCGGATCTGGTAGCCACCGGTCTGCTGCAGCGCGCCGTAGGAGGCGAATAGATACCAGTAGCCGTTGTCGTGCAGCAGGTAGGAGCCTTCGCCGGAGTTGCCGAAGCGCCGCCGAGCTTCACGCCATAGTAGGCGTCGGACTTGTTCGCTTCGGTGGGTAGGTGGAGTTGTAGTCGCGCAGGCCGGTCGCCGAGTCGAGCTTGAACATCCACATGCCGCCGAACCAGGAGCCGAAGGTCATCCACATGTCGCCGTTGTCATCGGTTTTCACGCACGGGTCGATGGCGTTGATGCCGGTGTCGGTCTGCGAGGTGTAACGGGTGATGTCGCATCCTCGCCAAGCACCTGCGGCACGTCGGTCTTCTTCACGTTCACGCGTTCGAAGCCGGAATAGACACCGGGCCAACGTACGTCCAATCGCCTTCGATGTCGTCGGCGGTGAGCAACACGATCACAGAACGGTAGTTCGCGCCGTTGATCGACATGTACATGCACCACTTGCCCATGGTCTCGTTCCAGATCACGTCCGGTGCCCACATGTTGCCTTTGACGTCAGGATTGGAGGACTGCTTCGCCCAGCCGTCCCAAATGTCTTTGAAGATCTTCTCGTAGTCGGTGCTCAGATTGTTGGTGAAGGTGCTCCAGTTGATCAGATCGTCGCTTTTGAGCCAAGCGCGATGCGAGCCGAAAATATAGTATTTTCCGTTGGCTTTGACGATGGAGGATCATGCGATTCGCCGCGCTTGACGCTGGCGGTGCTGGTTTCGGCTTTCGACGATGCGGACGATTGCTTCGTCGAATTGCCGGAGCATCCGGCGAGCGTTCCGATCAGCATGGCTGCGGCGATGATGCCTGCCGCGATCTGCTTTGCTGTTGTACGGAATTTCATTTTTCCCCTTCCTTGCGGATGACATTGATTTGTACAACGATGTAATTTCTTGTATAGTGTACAACGTTGTAAAGAAAAGTCGAATCATAAGGGGTTTCTCGATGTCGATTCCTACGAATTGCTGTGCTACACGCGCGAAGCTACCGGCCGTGAAAAGGCGAATAATGAGGACATCGCCTATAGCATGCACCTTGCGTTGCGTGCCGATGGGGCCGCCCAATGGGAGCCGCTCAACGAGAATTACGGTATTTTCTTCGCCGCCGGCGTGCTATTCAGGCCGCCACCGCCGAGTCGCGCCGAGCGTGCGTCGCGGCGGCGCATTTCGTCGCCGATCCGTTCGATGAGGCGCATCCGGCCACCGATGCGTCGTATATGGCGCGGTGATGCCGGGGATCGACATCACGTTGAAATCCCTGAAGAACCCGTATCTGTTCCGCCTTGCGGATGGCCGATTCGCGCTCGCCGCCACCCGTACCGCGCGCGGCGGCGAGCCGGATGGCTCCGAGCGATCGGCGTTCCTGTTGGCCGTCAGCGACGATCTGCCTCCTTCACGCAGCTTGGACTGGTGATGCTGCGTACCGGCGGTGGCGTCAATCGTCCGTCTGTCGCATTCGACGCGGACGCCTCCCGTTATGTGATTTCCTGGACGTCGAACGACGGCAAATCGTATGTCGCGACCGTTGCCGATATTGTCGCCGTGGCCGAATCCGGCGAGCCGATCGATATTGCGGAAGCTGTGGTAACGGCGGAATCAAGCCGTTCCTGCGATTGCAATATTCCCAATGCCGTTCCTGGCAACGTGATTGCCGTCACTGAAGAAGAAGCGTCGAAACTGATCGAACGATTCGGTCGTATTTACAACGTTGAAACATCGGTGGCGACGCAGCATATCGACATGGCGGCAAGCAGGGAAGCGTCCCGTGAAGCCGTGCAGGCACTCGCCAAGGTCCGCGCCGATCTCGTCTACAGCGACGGTTCCGGTGCCACCCGTGCCGTGGATTGGAACAAAGACGAACTTGAGGCGATTGCGCAGGACGCCGCCGAAGGCAAGTTCCAGCCGGGCGACACGCGCACGGTGAGCGGCCGCATCCGCCAAACCGTATACCCGGTGCCATTTGCCGTGGAGCGTGCGGACCCGTCGGTGTTCGCTTGGAATTTCAACGGCAAGCCGATGTTCATGTTCATCGCCACCGACGACACCGACGGCAACTGCGTCGATCCGAACGATGGCGCCACGCATATGCCGTTGCGCATCGCCGACTCCATCGAAGCGCTTTCCGACGCGGCGGGCGGCCGTGCCAAGGAAATCGATCTGCTCAAATGCGGTGATTACAACGCTGAAGGACGCGCCATGACCGGCTGCTTCTGGGCGCCGGAACTGCATGTCATCGATGGAAAACTGTCGGTGCTCTTCATGCCATGCTTCGATGGGCCGGCCACCAATCCAGACGGCACGCCCAACGATCGCGCAGGCAAGCCGGACATGTGGACGGGCAGCTGCCATATCATGCAGCTCAAGCAGCATTCCGACGGCACGGATTTCGATCCGCGCGAACCCGAAAACTGGACGGTGCCGAAGCCGATTCTCACACCGACCGGCGGCGTGCTCAATCCCATCCAACGTATCTCGCTCGACATGACCGTCATCAGCGATTCCGGCCGCTGGTATTACGCGTGGCAGCAGGTCGGCAGCATTTGGATCGCCAGCTTCGATCCGGCCCGTCCGGAAAGGCTCACCTGCGAGCCGAAGCAGGTCGTTGTGCCGGAATTCGCCTGGGACAACATGATCGCCGAAGGCCCGAACGCCATTGTGCATGACGGCACGATCTATCTGATCTATTCCGGCTCGCTGGTCGGTATCGACTACACCACCGGTCTGGTCACCGCTCCGGCCGGGCAGGACGCCGACCTGACCGATCCGAACGTGTGGACGAAGCTCGACTATCCGCTGCAGAAATCCGGAGTATACAACGGGCAGTGGCAGCTCGGCACCGGACATGGCATGTGGTCGAACGATGAGGACGGCAATCTCATCTATGTATTTCACAATGCGGAATACGAGAATGGACGGTATGGCGGCCGCGACGCCCAGGTGCGCCGCGTGCACTGGTCCAAGGAGGGTATGCCGATACTGGACATGCAGGCGGCGGAAGAGCTCAATCCGGACTATGCTGATATAACGATGAAAATCGTGGTTTCCGGCAATAAAGGCTGATTTTGTTGGCTTCAGCGCTGCAAGGGGCGAAAGCCGGTGTTGGGGCCGAATGTATGAGACGTTTTTGGTGAAAAGGGGTTGACATGCCGAAGCAGAATGGCGCCAACGGCGAGCACGTGGTGACCATGCGCGAGGTCGCGAAGGCGGCCGGCGTATCGATCAAAACGGTGTCCAATGTGGTCAACGACTACGAGTTCGTGTCGCAGGCCACGCGAGACAAGGTCAACAAGGCCATCGACGAGCTCGGCTACACGCTGAACGTGTCCGCGCGCAATCTGCGCGGCGGGGACAACCGGCATCATCGGCCTCGCCATTCCCGATCTGCAGATGCCGTACTTCGCGCAGCTTTCGTCGCTGGTCATCGAAGAGGCCAAGAAGCTGGGCCTGCGCGTGATCGTCGAGCCGACGCAATACTCGCGCGAAGGCGAGATTGAGGCGTTGCACGGCTCCCAGCAGACGATGATCGACGGCCTGATCTACAGTCCATTGGAACTTGATCAGGATGATGTCGACCAATTGGATGTGGACTATCCGCTGGTGCTTGTCGGCGAACGCATCTTCACCGACAAGGTGGACCATATCGCCACGGAAAACGTGGAAGGTGCCAAGCGCGCCACGTCGTATCTGCTGCAGACCGGCTGCAAGCGCGTGGCCGTGGTCGGCGTGCATCCGGGCGAGAAGGTCGCTCCGCCGCGCTGCGCTATCAGGCTACCTTGAGGCGTTGGAGGAGGCCGGCGTCGAATTCGACGAGCGTTTGGTGGTCGAGTCGGGCATGTGGCATCGTATCGATGGCGTGCGCGTGATGAACGCGCTGCTTGATTCCGGCGTGGTTCCCGACGGCGTCGTCGCGCTGAACGACATGCTCGCCTCCGGTGTGATGCATGCGATCCAGATGCACAATCTGCGCATTCCCGAAGATATTTCGGTGATCGGTTTCGATAATTCCGACGATTCGCAGTATTTGTCTCCTGCGTTGACGTCGATTGCTCCCGGTCTTGAGGCGGTGGCGCGTCTGTCGGTGAAATTGCTGAAGGATCGTATCGACGGGGTTTCGCCGTCGAAGGATCTCAAGCCGGAGCAGAAGGTGTTCCGCAAGGTTTCGTCGTCGTTGGTGGTGCGTCAGTCCACCAAGCTGCCCACGAATTCCTTGGTGGTGTGATCTTCCTTCCTTCTTTTTCTTCTTCTTTTGGAAGAAAGGAAGTGATTGGTGCCTCGGCGCTTGCGTCCGGTTTTTTACGGATTGCCGGTGCCGAGGTTTTTGTTTTCCCTTTCTGGCGATTGTCTGTTGCCGGGTACTGCGATTCGATTCTTCCGAGGAGTCGGATGCGAGAAACACGCGGTGCGTTCCTCCGATTTGTTACAACGTTGTAATAGTGATATATTCAACGTTGTAAATTACTGGAACAGCGGATTGAAAAGGAATAGACATGGCTGTTTACAACAATCCGATCGTGCTTCAGCGCGCAGATCCTTGGGTCCTCAAAGTTGACGGCGAGTACTACTTCACTGGCTCCGACCCGGAATACAACTGCATCGCCTTTCGTCACGCATCGAACATCAACGACCTGCAGAAAGCCCCCGAAACGGTGGTGTGGCGCAAGCATGAGTCCGGACCGGCGAGCATCTATATTTGGGCGCCGGAACTGCACCGCATCAATGGCGCTTGGTACATCTACTTCGCAGGCGCCGCAACGGATTTCGAGGCCTCCGGCCTACCGACCCACCGCATGTTCGTGCTGGAGAACACCGATGACGACCCCACCACCGACAACTGGGTGGAAAAGGTCAGATCGTACCCCGATCGACTCTTTCGCGCTCGACGCCACCACCGAGGTGATCGACGGCGTGCAGTACCTGGTCTGGGCCCAGAAAGATCCCGCCATCGAAGGCAACTCCAATCTGTACATCGCCAAGATGGCCAACCCGTGGACGCTGGAAAGCGAGCCCCGTCATGCTCTCCAAGCCGGAATATGACTGGGAGTGCATCGACTTCCTCGTCAACGAAGGCCCGGCCTTCCTGTTCCACGAGAACAAGATCTACATCACGTATTCCGCCTCCGGCACCGGTGTGCCGTATGCCGTCGGTCTGCTGACCGCCGAGCGCGGCAGCGACCTGCTGAGCAAGGATTCCTGGACCAAGAGCCCGGTGCCGGTGTTCAAGACCTGCGCCGAAAACGGCCAGTACGGCCCCGGCCATAACTCGTTCACCAAGTCCGAAGACGATTCCGAAGACCTGATGATCTATCACTGCCGCAACTATACGGAAATCAAGGGCGATCCGCTGTTCGACCCGAATCGTCATGCCCGTGTCGGCGTGGTCAAGTGGACCGCCGAAGGTCCGGATTTCGGTGTGCCGGAGCCCGACAGCCTGTGGACCCCGACCACCACGGACGTGCTGCCGGCCGATGGCGGCGCTCTTGCGGGAACGCCGGTAGCGAACTGACTTGCGTAATCGTAAGGAACGTTGCGATTCCAACAAAAACGAATAATTGAAGATTATAAAGAAAACAGCTTTGCCATCGGCGTGTTTCCGATTTGTACAACGATGGAAAAAGCTGTATAATCAAAATTACAACGTTGCAAACGGCAGTGCAGCTGACGAAGCGTGAACGACATCGCAAACAAGGTTGTTGATGAATGTCACTGCAACGGTTGGAGGAAATGTCTTGGGAGACCAAGAGGAAAAGGAGAAATCCATGAAGATCAAGAAGAGCACCAAGCTCTCGCGGCGCCGGCGTCCCTCGCGCATGATGGCCACCGTCGGCCTGTCCGCCTGCGGTGGCGGCAGCAACGACGCCGAGACGACCGCTGACGGCAAGGTCAAGATCACGATGTGGCACGGCTTCTCTGAGGCCGATGGCAAGACCCTCGAGTCCATCGTCGACGACTTCAACAAGTCCCAGGACAAGTACGAGATCGACGCCCAGCTGCAGCCGTGGAGCACCATCGGCGAGACCATGGTGACCAAGGTCACCTCCGGCGACGGCCCGGACTTCGTGACCACCGGCGCCGACAACGGCCAAGGCTGGTCCATCGACGGCACCTTCCAGTGCGTCACCGATTTCTACGACGACAAGGACAACGGCACCGATGAGTACATCGAGAACGTCGTTGACCAGATCACCTTCAACATCGACGGTTCCGAAGAGAAGTGCGGCGTCCCGATGGGCTACGCCCCGACCGCCGTGTGGTACAACACCGATATGTGGGAGTCCGCCGGCCTGACTGACGCCGACTACCCGCAGACTTGGGATGAGCTGCTCGAAGTTGCTAAGAAGCTCACCAAGTCCGATGGCTCCCAGTACGGCATCGCTCTGCCGGATCTCGGCTGGGCTCCGTTCCTGAAGGGCAATGGCTCCGGCATCTACACCGCCGATGGCAAGGTCTCCATCAATACCAAGGAGAACAAGGCCTTCCTCGAGAAGATGCGTGACTTCTACAAAGGCGGCTACTCCGTGTCCGGCATGGATGAGACCGCTGCTCGTGAATCCTTCGAATCCGGCCAGTCCGCAATGGTGATCGTCGGACCGTGGGAGGATCAGGCCTCCACCGACAAGGGCATCAACCACGACCTGTTCCCGGTTCCGAACGGCGACGGCACCTATGTGTACCCGGACGGCACCAAGGGCTCCAACACCGGCTCCACCGGTCTGTACTGGTGGGTCACCTCCCAGGTTGGCGACTCCGCTAAGAAGCAGGGCATCTACGACTTCTTCAAGTTCTATAACAACCACGACAACCAGGTGACCTGGTCCCTCGCTCCGCTTACCCGCCGAACAACACCACCGTCACCGCCGATGAGCTCTCCGAGCGTCCGCTGATCGCCAAGATCGGTGAGAACACCAGCAAGTCCTTCATCGGTATCGCAGGCTCAAGGGCGGCTTCGGCGACATCGCCGCCTCCGTCGACACCCTGACCTCCAATACCGCCCGTACCGACGACGATATCCAGGGTCTGCTGGATGACGCTGAATCCCAGATCCAGGCTATCTCGACGAGTACGCCGAGTGATCGAAGCGGGATTCACATACAATCAACATAAGTGAGCGGGCCTGACCCGCTCACCACCCCAGCAAAAAGGCCACGGTGCTGGCCCTCACGCCAGCGACGTGGTCTTTGCTGTCTTAAAAACACATCCCTGGTGGCATTAAGGAGGAGATAATGGCACAAGCAACTGCCGCCCCAGGATCCGCGCATTCCGCAGTGGCCAAGGAGAACAAGAAGGCGATTCAGGCCCGCAACCTGCGCACCGGCCTGCTGTTCACCGCACCGGCTCTCATCGTTCTCGCAATCTTCGTTTTCTATCCGGCAATCAAGACGTTCATCACGTCTTTGACTTCCGACCGCATCAACCGCGCCGGCAAGTTCGTCGGCTTCGACAACTACGTCAAGCTGTTCCAAAGCGCCGACTTCTGGACCGACGTCAAGAACACCCTCGTCTACGCAGTGGCCTACGCTCCGATCGTCGTGATCGTCGCACTCGCGTTCGCACTGCTGCTCAACCGCAAGGACCTCAAGTTCGTCGGATTCTTCCGTACCTGCATGTTCCTGCCGTTCGCTCATCTCCCTGACCGTCGCCGCCATCGCATGGCAGTTCATCCTCTCCCCGTCGCTAGGCTGGTTCCGTACTGGATCCAGCAGCTGACCGGCATCGCGCACGTCGATCTGCTCGGCACCCGCGAAACCGCCATGGCGGCCATCGTCTTCATCACCGTGTGGAAAACTTCGGCTACTTCATGGTCATCTTCCTCGCAGGTCTGCAGGGCATCTCCGCCGAACTGTATGAGGCCGCTTCCCTCGACGGCGCCTCCGCATGGCAGAAGTTCCGTTACATCACCCTTCCGGCGCTGCGCCCAACTTTCAACTATGTGGTCATCTTCGGCCTCATCGGTTCCTTCCAGGTCTTCGATCAGGTCTTCATCCTGACCTCCGGCGGCCCGGCACGCGCCACCGAAACCATCGTGTACCGCATCTACACCGAGGCATTCGGCAACGGCAAGCTCGGTTACGCATCCGCACTGTCGTACGTGCTGCTGATCATGACGCTCATCGTGGGCCTCATCCAGCTGTACACCAACAACAAGCATGAGAAGGAGGAAATCGCATGAGCACCGCGACTCTTTCCGCACAAGAGCAAGAGAATGCCCGCATCAACGCCGAAAACGAGCGTCTTCGCAAGCAGGCGACCCGCAAGCGTCGCATCGGCCTGGGCTTCAGCTACTTCGCACTGATCCTCATCACCATCCTGATGATCTTCCCGCTGCTGATCGTCGTGCTGGTGTCGTTCACCCGAACGCATCACGCAGACCTGGCCGCCGAAGCTCATTCCGAGCCAGTTCACCCTTGAAAACTACCAGT